>Ga0138256_10006776_pt1 | contig 12111 bp, 8 predicted proteins | sample KNB2016incub_MG_FD_105486 | JGI IMG/M metagenome (GOLD analysis project Ga0138256, IMG submission 105486) | Active sludge microbial communities from wastewater in Klosterneuburg, Austria - KNB2014incub_MG | ecosystem: Engineered > WWTP > Activated sludge > Unclassified | place: Austria... | reverse complement strand
TTTTTTTTCTATCATTTTTACTTTAGTTACTTTTCTCTATTTCAAAGCGAAAGACTATTATGCCATTGGTATTTATCCCATCTATATTGCCTTTGGCTCCGTTTATATGGGCGAAATTCTGAAAGATGGCTGGAAAAAGTATCTGCTGCCATTAGCCATTTTTTTACCGATCCTATTTTTTATCCCTATGTATCAATTTGTATTTCCCAACAGAAGTCCATTATACATCATGGAGCATGCTGAATCCTATAAAAAACTTGGAATGTTGCGTTGGGAAGATGGCAAAGACCATTTGATGCCACAAGACTTTGCAGATATGCTCGGTTGGAAAGAGTTGGCCATAAAAGTAGATAGTGTTTATTCAAATTTGCCCAATAAAAAAAAGACACTTGTACTTTGTGATAATTATGGACAAGCGGGCGCCATCAATTATTACACCAAACAAAATATCAGGGCCGTTTCGTTCAATGCGGATTATATAAACTGGTTTGACCTGACCATAAATTATGAAAATTTAATCAGGGTAAAAGAAAAGAGTGACAAAAATAGGGAGTTAGAGGAGACATCTCCTCTTTTTCATTATTCAGTGCTTGCTGATTCTATTACAAATAACTATGCCAGGGAGTATGAAACATTAATATTCTCTTTTACAAGAGCAAAAATGGATATCAGACAAAGAATTCAGGATGAAATAAATGAAAGGAAAAACTACCGTTAATATCTATGCCAATTCCTGCTTATAAGATTTAAAATTTTCTATTCATGATCAGAAAATCAAATAGTTGTTGAAAATATTTTTAGAATCTTGAATAGTTAAAATATAAAGTGTAACTTTGCACTGCAAAGTACTTTTGATTATAAATTTAAATATCGTTTGAATTATGCACACATTAACCAATTTTTTTAAACAGGTTAGCCTGAACTCCCTTCTCTTAAGAATGTTGTTTGGGGCAGTTCTGGGATTTATATTGATTTCCTTTTTTGTATTTGGAGTTGATAATCCGAATCCCGATTGGGGTGATAACTGGAAGATCAAACCATTAATTATTACACCTTTGGTAGTGGCATTTGGTACATTAGCACTATACTTAAAATATATTATTCAATTTCAAACCAAAATTATGAATGATATGGTTTATTTATTCAGCATCATACTGTTCATCATTTCTATATGGATGGGAATTATTTTAGGTCTCAACGGAACCATGTGGAACTAATTTTCTTTTAATTTTATGCCATTTGTCCTTCCCATGTTTACTTGAATATCATTTCAAAAGCTTCTGCATATAATTGAAAATTTTATAAAAGGCTCAATAAAATATTGCTGTGCAGGTCTTTTACCCCAATGCTATTAGTGAATTCTTACTTATAAGTTTTAAACATTTATCATGACATTTTTTAACGACTTAATCAAGTTCAGGGTTGTACCACTTGGTTATTAGGGTAATTAAAGCACATCACAAAATTAAATGGGCAGACCTTATAAATTTTTATACACAATATTTTGCTATAATGTATAAAGCTTTCCATGCGAAGTTCAATAAAATTGACCACCAATAATTTCTAAAAAGGGCCTTGCATACACAGGACTGTATACATTCCAACCACAATATGTTTGGGGATATCATCACCATTTTGCACATAGGCTTTTTTCTTACGCTACCAAAGTTAGATGGAAATTTCTTTATTTCTACTAATAACCTCCATTATGTTATACACACTTAATTGTCGGACAGGTTGGGGAAACTGAATTTATCATTATCCTGGTAACATCCATCTTCAAGATACAGCCACATATTATTTTTTTGGTTAGTAAGTGCGCAGGGCTGTTCTGACTTGTTATTATTTACCTGCATGTGATTATTACTCTATCATTTAGAAAGTGCAATTTATTATACACTTCAAGGGTGTGGAATGATATTTGAAAATGGATTAAGCATTACCTTTACTGAAATATTCAAATTATGCCGGATTCTCCTTTTCTTAAAAGTGACAGACTTAATAACCTGAGTTATGCAATACGAGGTCCAATCTTTGACAAGGCGCAACAACTGGAAGCAATGGGTCAGAAGATTATTAATCTCAACATCGGTAATCCTGCTCCTTTTGGGTTTGATGTGCCGGATGAGATAATCTATGATATGATCCTTAATCTTCGAAATGCGCAGGGGTATTCACATCACCTGGGCATTTTTAGTGCGAGAAAAGCCGTTATGCATTACACGCAGCAGCAAGGTATCCATGGAGTGACCATAGATGATATATTTATAGGAAACGGTGTGAGTGAATTGATATTGATGAGTATGCAATCAGTAGTTAATGATGGAGATGAAATATTGATTCCATCACCTGATTATCCGCTTTGGACCACTGCTGTGTCGCTTTCCGGAGGTAAGCCGGTTCATTATATATGCGATGAGGATTCAGAATGGAATCCGGATATCGATGACATAAGTGCTAAAATTTCACGAAAAACAAAAGGAATTGTAATCATAAATCCGAATAATCCTACGGGTGCTGTCTATGATAAGGAAATCTTAAAAGCCATAATAAAATTAGCACAGGAACATAAACTAATTATTTTTTCGGATGAGATCTATGACAAAATATTATATGATGGTTCCAAACACCATCCTATGGCAGCTTTGAGTGATGATGTGCTTATTTTTACTTATGGCGGATTGTCTAAAAATTATCGTGCTGCCGGATTCAGAGGAGGTTGGCTGATAATTAGTGGCCCTGTACACAGAGCAAAATCTTTAACAGAAGGACTTAACCTACTGGCCAGTATGCGACTTTGCGCCAACGTACCTACTCAATATGCTATTCAGACAGCGCTGGGAGGCTATCAGAGTATTGATGACCTGGTGTCAACGGAAGGACGTCTTACTAAACAAAGAGACCTGATTTATTATTTGATGACGGATATTCCGGGTATTACTTGTGTTAAACCCAAAGGTGCATTATATTTATTTCCTAAAATAAATATGAAGAAATTTGATTTTGCAGATGATGAAGATTTTGCTTACAGGTTGCTGGAAGAAAAACATGTATTGGTAGTTCCCGGATCCGGTTTTAATTTTCCCACCAATGATCACTTCAGGATTGTATTTCTCCCCCAGATTGATGAACTCGAACATGCGGCAAAGCTTATTCGCGGATTTTTCAGTCACTACAGTTTATCAAACAGCAATGTCTTGTTTTAGTGTATATTTTTTCTGGTGCACTGTCCAGATAAAGAACCACATTTCATTAAATTCTTTATCTGGACAGTGCACTAATAGTAATGGTTTAAAGCTAAAATCTTATTTTTGTCATTTTTCTTTCAGACTGTGGATATAATTCTCTTATGCTCATTTTAGCAGTCATTATATATTTTATCGGCACCCTGGCTGTTGGCTTTTATGCATCTCGTCGGGTTCATAATTCAAGGGATTTTATTAATGCTGGCCGCAATTTACACCCAGCTATCAATACCGCTGCTTTATTTGCATTATGGTTTGGAAGTGAGACTATTTTTGGTGCAAGCTCTGAATTTGCATCACATGGATTTTTAGGTGTAATAGAGGACCCTTTAGGTGGTGTACTTTGCCTTTTGATGGTTGGATTTTTTTTTGCCAGAAAAATGTATAGGCTAAATATTTATACTATTGGCGATCTTTTCAGACAGCAATACGGATCTCAGGTAGAAATGTTAAGTGCATTTCTGATGGTGATAAGTTTTGTGGGGTATGCTGCGGCCCAGATAGTAGCACTAGGTTTGATTTCACATACATTGCTTGATGTTTCTTTGCAGGCAGGCATGCTGATTAGTGTATCAATAGTGGTGATTTATACTTTTACTGGAGGCATGTGGGCTGTGTCTGTGACAGATTTTGTGCAGAGTATACTGATTGTCATAGGACTGGTGGCTATATCATGGTTTGTCACAAATTTGCTGGGAGGCATTTCCCCCGTAATAAACAGCCTTTCACCTGAACAAAAACAAATATTTCCTGAAAATACAACAAAAGACTGGCTCAACTGGATCGCAGCCTGGATGGTGCTTGGTTTTGGGAGTATTGCTTCACAGGATGTATTTCAGCGGGTCAACTCTGCGCGAAACGAAAAGGCAGCATATTCTTCGACGATTGCCGGTGCAATGTTGTACCTGGTATTCTCTATGTTGCCGCTATATCTGATCCTAGCTGTAAAATTGCTCAATCCGGCTTTACTCGAAGGTGATCTGCAACTGGCTTTACCCAAAATGGTAATAGAAATGATGCCGATGTGGTTGCAGATATTATTTTTTGGTTCTCTCATGAGCGCTATTATGAGTACTTGTAGTGGGGCATTACTTGCACCTGCAAGCCTGCTTTCCGAAAATATAATTAAACCACTTTTAAATATGAAAATCAGTGATTCACGGTTTCTCCTACTTACGAGGGTTTGTGTTATTATCATTGGTTTATTTTCGTATTGGCTGGCCTGCGGAAGCCAAAACATTTTTGATCTGGTAGGGGAGTCCAGCGTGGTAGGTCTGGTCAGTATATTTGTGCCATTTGTGGCAGCACTATTTTATGACCATCGGGATAAAATCGGTGTAATATTGTCTATGGTATCCGGAATAGGGGTTTATAGTATATTGAAAATCTATCATTTAACTGAGATCAATCCTCTTTTACCTGGTTTACTGGCAAGTCTGACTGGTTTAGGTGGAGGTTATCTTTTAAAGTCAAGGCAATCTCATTTTTAACGCAAAAAATATGATATAAGTCATTATTTTGTATAATCAATATCAATGGTAAGCCAAATCAATTTACTTAATTTTGACGCATCAAATCAATAGATTGGCATGTTTAAGCTTCGGAAACGAGAATCATTGACAATATTAAAGTGTAAACATTGTGGTGATGATTGTCCCGATGACCACCCGATATTTGAAGATAATGATTTTTGTTGTCAGGGATGTCAGATAATATATAGTGTGCTGAAAGATAATGGTTTGGGAGATTATTATTCCTTTCAGGAGACACCTGGGATTAGTCAGAAATCTGTGAATAGCAAAAACTATTATTTTTTGGATGACGATGATGTAATAAATAATCTTTTAGAATTCAAAGAAGAAAATTTATGTAAAATAAGTTTCAACATACCTCAGATACATTGTTCCTCGTGCATCTGGCTTCTTGAAAATTTAAATAAATTACACCCAGGAATTCTAAGTTCACGGGTAAATTTTCTTCGCAAAAGTAATACAGTAAGTTTTGACCCGAAAAAAATAACACTTCGTCAGGTAGTCGAAAAGTTGGCCGCAATCGGATATGCTCCTGAACTGAATTTACAGAAACTGGCAGGTGCAAAGGCAAGGTTTCAGGACAGAAGCCTGTATTATAAATTAGGGTTGGCTGGTTTTTCATTTGGTAATATCATGTTGCTGAGTTTTCCGGAATATTTGGGATTCGAGCAGGCATCTGTAAAATTTTATATCGGGTATATCAACATTGTACTGGCACTTCCTGTGCTATTATATAGTGGATTCGATTATTTAAGGTCTGCCTACTGGACCCTAAAACTGAAGCAAATAAATATTGACATCCCAATCGCAGTGGGTATGCTGACTCTTTTTTTAAGAAGTGTTTATGAGATTGTCACTGCAACAGGGGAAGGATATCTGGATAGTCTGGCAGGATTTATCTTCTTTTTACTGATTGGAAAGTGGTTTCAACAATATACCTTTTATTCGATTTCTTTTGACCGTAATTATAAATCCTATTTTCCGATTTCAGCCATGATCAAAACAATGGACGGATGGCAGTCACGGAGTCTGGACAAGCTGAATGTGGGTGACATTTTGATGGTGAGAAATGAAGAATTAATACCTGGTGATGCACTTCTTGTAAAAGGAGAAGCGTCAGTAGACTATAGCTTTGTGACCGGTGAATCAGAACTTATCAGAAAAAAAGAAGATGAAAAATTATTTGCAGGGGGTAAAAATATAGGTTCTAATATTCAGATTCAATTACTCAAAAAAGTGGATCAGTCATATCTTACAAAATTATGGGATGAGGATTCTTTTAGTATTGATAAAGAAGCGAAAACGCAGACTATGATCAGTCAGATAGGCAGGTATTTTACTTTGACGATTATGAGTGTAGCTGTCATAACATTGATATATTGGATGGTAAATGATAAGACGCAGGCGTTTAATGCGTTTACCGCTGTACTTATTGTAGCTTGCCCATGTGCTCTGGCGCTGGCTTTACCTTTCAGTTATGGTAATATACTTCGACTATTAGGGAAAAATTTTTTCTACTTAAAAAATGTCCAGGTAATAGACAGAGTTCAACAGGTAGATGAGATCATATTTGACAAGACAGGTACCATAACTGACCACAAGAATATGATTGCCCGTATTGCTGAAGATACATTGTCAAGTGATGAAAAATACCTCATTAAAAGTACTGTTTTCCAATCCAATCATCCAATTAGTAAAGCAATTTTCCAGGGACTCGATGGTTCGTTTTCTCAGGATATAGAATACTTTAAGGAAGTAAGTGGAAATGGTATAGAAGCCAGACTGGAAAACAATCTGATCAGAGTAGGTTCCTCAAAATATATCAATACACTTCAATCTGAAGACTTAAAAGAGGTTTTGGCAGAAATCAATGGCCGTGTGATAGCTTCATTTAACATAGAACACCAACTAAGAGATGGAGTCGAAGAATTGGTGGATACACTTAGCAAATCATATAATGTGAGTATACTTTCTGGTGATAACAATAAGGAAGAAGAGCGGCTAAAAACTTTTTTTCCGAGAAACGCGGCCATGATTTTTAATCAGACACCCGTCGATAAGCTCAATTATATCAAATCACGGCAGGATTCAGGACATAAGATACTGATGATTGGTGATGGTCTGAATGATGCCGGAGCATTGATGCAAAGTGATGTTGGAATTGTAATATCTGAGGATTCAAACAATTTTACTCCTGCGTGTGATGCTATTTTAGGAGCAGACTCGTTTGGTTCATTGTTGAGTTATCTTACTTATTTGAAGAAAGCAAGGTACATTATTATCGGGGCTTTTGTACTGGCAATTTTGTATAATTTGGTTGGACTTTACTTTGCTGTCCGTGGTGAGTTATCTCCGGTGGTCGCTGCTGTATTGATGCCCTTGAGTTCGATTACAGTAATGCTGTATGGTTTATTGTCGAGTACTTTGTTATTTAAAAAATATAATGAGTAGTATTGATTGAGAAGTCGTATTTTTTTGAAAAAACCTATCCTACTTCTGTCAGTTTACTATTGTCACATTTATACACTCTGGCGGGAAATTTTTGAATCAATCTGTAGTCATGAGTAGCAATGATAATCGAAGTGCCAAATTCTCTGGATAATCTGTTTAACAGGTATAGGATTTCATCACTTGTATCCGGATCAAGGTTGCCTGTCGGCTCATCAGCAATGATAATAGGTGGATTGTTGAGTAAGGCTCGTGCAATGACCACTCTTTGTTGCTCACCTCCGGACAGGGAAGTCACCGGCTTTTTTTCGTGACCGGTCAGTCCTACCATTTCCAATACCTGCAATACCCGAGCGGTCATCTGTGCTCTGTCTTTCCATCCGGTAGCTTCCATAATATACATCAGGTTGCGCCCTACAGACCATTCATCAAAGAGATTAAAATCCTGAAATACCATACCTAGCCTGCGTCGTAGCAATGGAATAGAACTATCTGCTAATCCATTTAATGTAAAACCGGCCACTTCAGCTCTTCCTGAATTGACAGCAATATTTCCGTATATAGTTTTAAGCAAGCTGGTTTTTCCACTGCCAGATTTTCCTATGATGTAGCATGTTTCAGCTGCAGCTAATTTAAAATCAACCTTAGATAATACCAGTTTATCTTCCTGCCAGATGTCTACACCATCAAATACTATTACATCAGACTTTTGCAATATGAAAATTTTGTGTAAAGATAGTCTTTTCCTTTGATATGAATTAATTTCGTAATGTATTGACAATACTCATTAAATCTGGATATCAAAGTCCTGCTTAATTTAATTATGATTTTAGTTTGCACGCTATATTTTGGATTCGACACTTTTCATCTGCTTGAAACTAAAAAAAGGGATGAATTTTTTAAATACATCCCTTTTAAGCTAAAACCACATTTGGGTAATTTACTTTTCTTTACCCGCATTCAGGAAATCCTGATATTCTTGTAGTTCCTCCCACTTGCTATCAGAGGCCAGTTCAGATTGTTTAGGCCATGAACCCGGGTCAGCCAATGCAAACCGGGGTCCGGCTGCTTTCAGTATTTCCTGAATTCGGGATACAGATGTTTGAGCCAATTCCTTCCATGTCTTAATACCTGCGTTGTGCAGCAATTGTTCTATTTTTGGTCCGATACCTTCGATCGCTTTTAGGTCATCCTGTGCCCATCTGCGGATTATCCCGGCTTTAATTAACCATTTTTCCAGTTTTGAATCTGTAAGTCCATCAGTAGCCGTATCACTTCTGCCAGTATCCAGTGATTTTTGGAGCGTTATCAATTCATTCCAATTTCTCTCATGCGCCAGAGACGCTTGTCTTGGCCAAGTATTAGGATCTATAATCCTGTATTTATCTCCATATTTATTTAGTATTTCTCTCAGTTTTTCCGGACTTGAAAGTGACAAAGTACTGAAATTGTGAATACCATTTTCATGCATTACCTCTTCCATTTTAGGTCCGATGCCTTCTATGATTTGCAGTTTATCGGTACCAATAGCTGCAAACCACCTGTCGCCGCTGCCTTCTGATGTAATGCCTGCTGCTCTGGAGCCTGAAGTAGGTACCACAACAGGAATAGCCCCTGCGCCTGAAATACTCACTTCAAGTTCTCTGATTCTGCCTCTTAGGATAGAAACATTGCCTTCAGCTTCCATTCTGGTTTTTTTACATGCTTCCAAATCTGCTTCCAGATTTTGAATCCTAACATTTAACCCTGAAATTTTTGCTTCCAGATCTTCAACTATAGATTTATATTTTGCCCACAGTAACCAACCAATAGCCAGTCCAAGCAGGAATGGTAACAGCCATGGAAAAATCCAGCTAATCGAGCAAAAATCAAATAAGTTCATCATGATATATATATTTTTTTGGTTATTTAATGATTTGTAATTCAGTTCTACGATTTTGAGCTCTGCCTTCCGCTGTATTGTTTTCTGCTATAGGCTCTGTTTCACCTTTGGTCGTGGATTTCAATTTGTCTGAAGATACCCCTTTACCCATTAGGTAATTTTTGATTACATCTGCTCTTTTCTGCCCTAATCCAAGGTTGGATTCAGCGGGCCCTACATCATCGGTATGCCCGGTTAATACTACAGTTTCGCCTGATTTTTTGACTCTTTCTGCTACATCATCGAGGTAAGGTTCTACTTCATTGTCTCTTAATTTTTGTGTAGAATTAGGCGGGAAGTAGATTAAGGTTCGGTCATCTATTTCCTTGATGTTTTCAGTTCTTTGCCTAAGGTTGAAACTAACAGATTCAAACATGGATGTCCTCATGGTACTGTCGCAATCTATGCCTTTAGAAAGAAGAATAATCCTGTCATCAGGAATTTCAGGAAATAGTTTTCTGGTTTCTATTGCTCTGAGCATACCCGTACTATCATTTTCTTCAGGTAGTGCGTCTTTACAGAACCAGCCAGCTATTTCGAGCGAACTGTTGTCTTTAGCGAATAATGCCAGTGAATCTCTCATGCGGGGCCAGCCTTCTCCGAGGATTGGAATGCTTTTACCCCAGTTAAAGAGGATTGGGCCTGATTTCTCAGAAATAACTGGAGTGGAAGGTTCTTCCTTCATGCCATTACAGCACTTATTGTAATCCTGATAGTAGAGCCAACCAAGTATGAGCCACAGCAATAATAAAAGTGCTATTAATAATGATCTCATAAGTAAGTTGGTTTATTGTGAAAGTAATAAGGCTGAAAATTAGCAATTTTTTTTTAAAAATTAAATTTTTGATAATTTATTATTCTTTAAAATTAAAATTTACCTTTCTGCATATTCATATTTTCATTGAAGCATCACAATATTGATTTACCATATTAAAAATAAAAACTGTCGAAAATCAATGTGTATGGTTATTTACTTTTTTTTTCACAGAATAAGTATATTTACGTCACCTTACCAAATGCAGTGTTAATATGAATAAGATAGTCACATTGGATGAGTTTATCATCAGGACTGAAAAAGAAAATCCACATTCATCAGGTAGTTTCAGCAGACTGCTGAGGGATATCGGTATTGCAGCAAAAATAGTAAACAGAGAGGTTAATAAAGCAGGATTGGTTAATATTCTGGGGGTTGACGGATCCACTAATTCGACAGGCGATGATGTACAAAAGCTGGATGTTTTTGCCAATGAAAAATTTATAGAGACTTTATCATATAGCGGAGAGGTGTGTGGTATTGCATCTGAAGAAAACCAGGATTTTATTCCCATAACCCCTGATAAGAATAAGGTGGCACAGTATGTAGTAGTGATGGATCCATTAGACGGATCGTCCAACATAGATGTCAATGTTTCAGTTGGTACTATATTTGGTATTTACAGAAGGAAAAGTCCGTCTGACGGACCTTGTAAGCTGGAAGATTTTCTGCAGAAAGGCACAGAAATGGTAGCTGCCGGTTATGTTTTGTATGGCACATCGACGCTTTTGGTTTACTCTTCAGGAAACGGAGTTAATGGTTTCACACTTGATCCCAGTATCGGTGAGTTTTGTCTTTCCCACAGAAATATTCAGATGCCTGTCGCCGGTAACTACTATTCAGTTAATCAGGGATATTATCTTAAGTTTGATCTGGAGATGAGAAGGTATATCGACCATTGTTCAGATCTCAATTATCGGTTAAGATATATCGGCAGTATGGTGTCTGATATTCATAGAATTATGTTTCAGGGTGGAATATTTTTGTATCCGAACACAAGGAAATATCCAAAGGGGAAATTGAGGCTCTTGTATGAATGTTATCCAATGGCATATCTGATAGAACAGGCCGGAGGAACAGCCATTACATGTAAACTCGAGCGTGTCATGGAAATGGAAATTCACTCCCTGCACCAGACTTCATCTATAGCCATGGGATCAAAGGATATGGTTAAAGATATGAAGGAATTTGTTGAAAAATATGGTGCAGTAATTCAATAACAGGAACAAAATGATCAGAATTTTACTTACTAATTGCTTTTTCTTAATCTCGTTTTGCGTAACATCTCAGATTACAATTAAGATTACATCTATCCCTTCCGGGACACCATCTGGTGCTGATATTTTTATAGCTGGTACGATGAATAACTGGAATCCCGGGAATCCTGCATTTAAATTATCTAAAGATACATCCGGTGTATATTTTATAACATTTACGCCATCTTTGGGCAATGTTAAGTTTAAATTTACCCGTGGTACCTGGGAAAGTGTGGAAGGAAATGCACAAGGCAATTTCATACCTGATCGAAGCATTACATACAATGGTGTTGCAAAAACCGTAAATCTCATCATCGAAGGATGGGAATCAGGCACAAATACAAATACTTCAACTGCCAGTCCGCAGGTAAGTATATTATCTGATACTTTTTATATGCCACAACTTGGCAGGAAAAGAAAAATCTGGCTCTACTTACCTAAAGAATATAACACTTCATCGGGTTCATATCCTGTACTTTATATGCATGACGGTCAAAATCTCTTTGATAGACAAACTAGTTTTTCGGGTGAGTGGAAAATAGACGAGTCACTGGATAGTATGGTTTTAAGAGGTGATAAAGGATGTATTGTTGTCGGAATTGATAATGGTGGCAGTAACAGGTTGAATGAATATTCTCCATGGATCAATCCGCAATATGGAGGAGGGCAAGGTGATGAATACATCGATTTTATTGTGCAGACACTAAAGCCTTACATAGACAATAATTACAGAACCTTAGGGGATAAAGAAAATACATGTATGATCGGGAGCTCTATGGGCGGATTGATTTCTATATATGCAGGAATTAAGTACCCTGATGTTTTTGGCAGGATAGGAGCTTTTTCATCATCCTATTGGTTTTCCGGAGAATGTTATAAACAAGTTTCAGACACC
>Ga0138256_10006774_pt1 | contig 12113 bp, 16 predicted proteins | sample KNB2016incub_MG_FD_105486 | JGI IMG/M metagenome (GOLD analysis project Ga0138256, IMG submission 105486) | Active sludge microbial communities from wastewater in Klosterneuburg, Austria - KNB2014incub_MG | ecosystem: Engineered > WWTP > Activated sludge > Unclassified | place: Austria... | reverse complement strand
GCCATGCTCGGGATCGAGGAACTTTCCGCCCACGACCGTGCGATCGTCGCCCGCGCCCGACGGCTGGAGCGGTTTCTGACGCAGCCGTTCGCTACGGTCAGCGCCTCGACGGGCACGTCCGGACGCTTGGTGCCGCTGGCGGCGACGCTGGAGGGTTGTGAGACGATCCTGGCGGGAACCGAATTTGAGCTCCCGGAAAGCGCCTACTACATGATCGGCGCGTTGTCCGATCTGCAGGAGCCCGCGTGAGCATGTCGTTGCAGATGCACGTCAGCATCGGACTGCCCGGCGTGACGCTGTTCGATGGGATCGCGGTGCGCGTGAATGCAGTGGCGTCCAACGGCGCATTCGGCGTCCTACCCAACCACGTGGACTTCGTTACCGCGCTGGTTCCGTCAGTCCTGCTGATCACGCAACCAGACGGCATGGAGCGAATCTTCGGCGTTGCGGAAGGGCTATTCGTCAAGCAGGGGCATGAGGTCGACATCGCGGTGCGGCGCGGTGTGGAAAGCGCCGATCTCGAGACAGTGCAAGCCACGGTCGAAGATTTCTTTGCTGCGAGCGAGGATCACGAGCGCGTCGCCCGGACGGCACTTTCCCGTCTGGAGGCCGACATCGTGCGCCGATTCGCTGCTCTCAGGACGTCGTCGTGACCGCAGACTGGGACAAGCAGGCTAACAAGATGGGTCGCAGTGCCAGGCGCAAGCAGGCAGCCCGCGAGAATCCCGGACCCAGCCCGCTGCGTGGCATAAGCGCGTTCGGGATGGTCGGGTGGTCAGTAGCGGTGCCGACGGTGGGCGGAGCATTTCTCGGTCTGTGGCTGGACCGGACGCACCCGCAGGGCTTCTCGTGGACGATCGCGCTGATCCTTGGCGGCATGGCGATCGGTGCGTTGCTCGCGTGGGTCTGGATCGATAGGGAGCAAGGCGAATGATCAGCGATATTGACTGGACCCTCTTTGCAGCCGGGTTGCTGGCGGGATCATTCGCGGGGGTCCTGTTCTTCGGTGGGCTCGCGTGGGGAATGCGCCTGGCATTGCGAGCCACACGGCCGCTAATGATCCTGCTGCCAAGCGCCGCGATCCGCATCGTGCTGTTGCTCGCGGGCGGCTGGTGGGTTGCGACCTGGGGCATCGCGGCAGTTGCTGGCTTCGCGTCAGCGTTCTTTGCGCTGCGGTTGGTGCTGACGATCGCCTTGCGACGCGCAACCGGCACGGGTTTGGCGCGATGAACCTGACCCCCGACGACATCATCGTGTTCTCGGTGGGCGGCGTTGCGCTCAACGCCACCATCGTGTCTACCTGGATCGTCATGGCGCTGTTGACTGGCGGATCCATGCTGATCACGCGCAATCTACGCCCTGAAGTTCCGCCCGACCGCTGGCGCACCACGCTGGAAACGATCGTACTAACGATCCAGGGGCAGATTGACGAGATCAGTGCGCTACCTGATCGTCGATTGCTCTATTTCGTGGGCACGTTGTTCCTGTTCATCGTCATGTCCAATGCTCTCATGGTCGTACCGGGATACCGTCCGCCCACGGCGTCGCTGTCGACGACCGTGGCCCTGGCGCTGCTGGTGCTGTTAGCGGTGCCGATCTTTGGTATCGGTAGCCGAGGGGTGCGCGGATATTTGCGCAGCTATCTCGAACCTAACATCATCATGTTGCCCTTCAATATCATCGGCGAGGCGTCGCGCGGCATATCGCTGGCGGTCCGTTTGTACGGCAATGTCATGAGCGGTGCGGTTATCGCGGCGATCCTGCTGGGTATTGCGCCGATATTCTTTCCGGTGGTGATGGACATGCTGGGTCTGCTCACCGGCGTTATCCAGGCCTACATCTTCGCCATTCTCGCCACCGTCTACATTTCCTCGGCCACAGCGGCCTCCCAAGTTGCAAAGGAGCAGTCATGACCGATCTTGCCTTCATAGCCGCCATCTCGATCTTTACGGCAGGGCTTACCGTGTCCTTCGGCGCGCTCGGCCCGGCCTTGGGGGAAGGGCGGGCTGCCGCCACCGCGCTAAGCGCCATCGCTCAGCAACCGGATGCGGCGGCCGTTCTGTCGCGCACGTTGTTCGTCAGTCTCGCCATGATTGAGTCCACCGCAATCTATTGCTTTGTCGTTGCGATGATCCTGCTGTTTGCCAACCCCTTCTGGAATGCGGCGGTCGCGGCAGCCGCCCAAAGTGCGACCGGTTAGGGATGTCCATCGATTGGATCACCGTTGCGGCTCAGATCGCCAACTTTCTGGTGCTGGTCTGGCTGCTCAAGCGATTCCTCTACCGTCCGATCCTGGACGGCATCGACGCTCGCGAACAGCAGATCACCGAACGCATGTCCGAGGCCGCGCGGATCCGCGCGGCGGCGGCAGCGGCGGCAGCGGATCACAAGGCGCAAATCGAGAAGCTGCAGGCAGTTAGGGAGAGCGTGATCGAGGAGGTCCGCGCGGCGGCGAAGGCGGAACGTGACGCGCTGCTGGTCGAAGCGCGTGAGCGACTGACACAGGAACAGTTGGCGTGGCAGCAAGAACGCCTCGAGGAAGCCCGCCGCTACCGCGCCGACTTGCAACACACGGGTGTAGCGGCGTTGTTGTCCCTGACGCGCAAGGCCCTCGACGATCTGTCTGGTGAGACGCTCGAGGAGAGAATCGTAGCCCGCGCGACATCTCGGTTGCTCGCCATGACGGACGACTTGGCTGCGGCAGCGGGCGATAGCCGTGAGGTTGTGGTGACGACCCGCGAGCCGCTTCCGCAGCAGCTTCGAAAGCAGCTTGAGAGTCAGCTCGTTGCAGCGCTGCCGGATATTGGCGTGCAGTTCCTGACTGATCCGGACCAGTCTCCCGGTCTGCTGCTGCGTCTCGGCGCTGCGCAGCTCGGTTGGACGGTGGCGAAGTACATCGACGGTCTGCAGACGATGCTGGACGACATGAGTCGTGCTAACAAGAACACCGATGCCCTCTGAATCGCTAACAGTCGACTCTCCTGACCTGTTGCAGGCATTGTTGAACGCGCCGGCTCCCGAGCCGCAACTGAGCGAGATCGGGTCGGTCGCTGAAATCGGCGATGGGATTGCGCTCGTCTCGGGTCTGGCACGCGCGCTGGTGAATGAACTGTTGGAGTTCGAAGGCGGCCTCTGCGGTATCGTCTTCGATCTGGAACAAGGCCGATTGGGTGTGGTGTTGCTTGGCTCGGCGATACACATTGTTCCCGGCAGCGACGTGCGCCGAACCGGGCGCGTGGCCAGTGTGCCGGTGGGCCCCACGTTGCTCGGCCGTGTCGTCAATGCCCTGGGACAGCCCCTGGACAGGCGGCCCGCGTTCGCCAGCGAGCGCCGCCGGCCGATCGAGGTCGAGGCGCTCGGCATATTGGAGCGCGCGCCGGTTGTGCGTCCGCTCGCTACGGGATTGAAAGCTATCGATGCTGTTGTTCCGATCGGACTGGGCCAGCGCGAACTGATCATCGGCGATCGGCAGACCGGTAAGACGTCGATCGCCGTGGACACGATCCTGAACCAGAAGGCGACCGACGTCCTTTGTATCTACTGTGCCATTGGGCAGCGCGGTGACGCTGTGGCCAAGGTAATCGGCGCCATTCGCGCTGGCGGCATGATGGACAGGACCGTCGTTGTAACGGCAGGTGATGAGGAGGCGCCGGGCCTCGCCTTCATTGCACCCTATGCGGCGATGTCCATGGCCGAATCTCTGGCCAACAGGGGACAGGATGTTCTGATCGTCATGGACGACCTGACGCATCACGCCCATTCGTATCGAGAATTGTCGTTGTTACTGCGACGTCCGCCGGGTCGTGAGGCCTTTCCGGGCGACATCTTCTATGTCCATGCGCGACTGCTCGAACGTGCGGGCCAGTTCGCGCAAGCGGTGGGCGGCGGTTCGATCACGGCTTTGCCGGTGGTTGAAACTCAAGCCGGAAACCTGTCGGCCTATATCCCGACCAACCTGATCTCCATCACCGACGGACAGATTTACCTCGCACCCAGGTTGGTACGGAGAAATCAGTTTCCCGCGATCGATCTCGGCGTGTCGGTGTCGCGCGTGGGCGGCAAGGCGCAAAGTCCGGCGTTTCGCGACGTCGCGGGAAACCTGAGGGTGACGCTGTCGCAGTTCGAGGAACTGGAGGAATTCGCGCGGTTCGGTACGCGCCTCGATAGCGACACACGTAAGCGCCTTGCGCGCGGCGCCGCCGTGCGCGCCGCACTGCGCCAACCTGAGCGCGATCCAATGCCAGCGGCGGAACAGTTGGCAGTATTGCTCTCGGCCCTGGAAGGGTTGTTAGACGGCATGGATGAAATGGCTACGGACCTTGCGATGGAGAAAATTCGTTGCGCCGTGCGTCGTGACGCGGGCACGCTGCTCGATTTGATCGCGTCCGGTCGTCGCGTGGGTGCCGAGGACCGCAACTGGATCGTTGCGGCGGCGCGCCGCGCCCTGGCCGAATCGGAGCACGCCAATGGCACAGTCCCTTGAGCGGCTGACCCACCGCACCGCCACGATGCAGAGCATCCGCGGGATCGTGCGCACGATGAAGACCATGTCGGCGATCAATGCGGCTCCATACGAACAGGCGGCACGATCCATCGACGCATGGCGTCAGACCGTGTTGGATGGACTGCACGCGTTCATTCAGCACCACGGTTCTCTGGTTGCGGATCGTTCGCGTGTGGCCAGGAAAGTTCTGATCGTCGTCGGATCGGATCACGGTCTTTGTGGCAACTACAACGAGCTTCTGGCGGTCGAGGCGGCGCGGCACTTTACAAGCGGCCGGACCGTGCTAGTCCTGTGCGTCGGCGCGAAGATGCAGGGCGCATTGGCAGGCGAGGGCATCACGGTCGCGACGACGCTCCTGCCGCCAGCCAATGCGGACGGCTTGAACAGGCTGGCGGACGAACTGGTCACGCAATTGGAACCGCATCGCACGAGCGCCGGGTCAGGCGGTATTGCGGTAACGCTCGTTTACACGCAACGCGACCGCCACGGCCATCAGGGTCCGGTATCGCAGGACTTGCTGCCACTCGACGCGCAGATGCTGCGAGATCTTGCGCGACGACCTTGGCGGTCGCGTAGCCTGCCGCAGTTTGGCTTGCCAGCGCCGGAACTGCTGGCGGCTCTGATTCGCAATCTGCTGTTCGCGACGCTTTATCGCGCGGCTGCCGAGGCGCTGCTGACCGAGAACGCAGCCCGGTTGGCGCGGATGCAGCAGGCCGAGCAATCCGTCGATGAAAAGCTGGAAGATCTACACTCGGAAACACGCTCGGTACGTCAGACGCAGATAACGACCGAACTGCTGGACGTAATCGTCGGATTCGAGGCGCTTGGTAGTCGACGCGCCACCCCGCCCAGTTAGCGATTGCGGAGGGCGGCTGGCACGTGCGGCGCCAACGCCTCGATCAACGCGTTGTAAACGCGCTGCGTACCCGCGACTATATTGCCACCTTGCTGGTAGTCTCCGCCGGTGAGCGTACCGACTAACCCGCCAGCTTCGATCACTAACAACGTGCCTGCGGCCGTATCCCACGCGTGCAGTCCCATTTCCCAGAAGGCATCGACGCGGCCCGCCGCCACATAGGCGAGATCGAGCGCCGCGGCCCCCGGGCGGCGCACGCCCGCCGACTGCGACATGACGAGCTTCAGCATCGCCATGTATTCATCGAAGTATGGCTCGACCGCACGATACGGAAATCCGGTGGCGATCAACGACCCTTCGAGCGTGCGCTGCTTGCTCACGCGGATCTTCTTGCCCTCGAGCTGCGCGCCAATGCCGCGCGAGGCGGTGAACATTTCCTGGCGCATCGGATCGAATACAACTGCGTGCTCGAGCCGCCCGCGGATTTCGCAGGCGATCGATACGGCGAAAGTCGGGAAGCCGTGCAAGAAATTGGTGGTGCCGTCGAGTGGATCGATGATCCAGCGCACTTCGCCCGCGCGGCCGGATTCGCCGCTCTCTTCGGCGAGAAACGCATGGTCAGGGTACAGCCGGCGAATCGTCGCGATGATCTGCTCTTCCGCTGCACGATCGACCTCCGAGACGTAGTCGTGGCGTCCCTTGGTCGACACGTCGAGACTATCGAGCTTGGGCAAACTGCGGATGATCACGTCGCCCGCGCGACGCGCGGCACTGACCGCGAGATTGAGTAACGGCTGCATATTTTGAAGTAGCGACGAGGCGTAAAGCCCTTGCGTATCATACAGGGGCGGGGCCGTTGCGGGGCGCGCAAGGCGATCGTTTCGGCCGCTGCGCTGCCCGGCTCGGTCCGCGAGATTCACTCCGCTATGCAACACATCCACATGCGCATTGTTCTGGTCGAGACCTCCCATCCGGGCAACATCGGTGCCGCCGCGCGGGCGATGAAAACGATGGCAATTGACGATCTCGTGCTCGTGCGCCCGCAGAACTTTCCGCATGTCGAAGCCACCGCGCGCGCTTCGGGCGCCAACGACGTCTTGCAGCGGGCGCGAGTCGTGGCGAGCGTCGAAGAGGCCGTCGCCGACGCGGGTTTTGTCGCGGCCACCACTTCGCGTGACCGTGAGCACAATTTTCGCGTGCTCGATGTGCGCGACGCGGCGACCCGCGCCGTCAGCGAGCTGGCTCGCGGACCGGTCGCCATTTTGTTTGGTGCCGAGCGCACCGGGCTCACCAATCAGGAACTCGCGCTAGCGCACGTGCTCGTGCGGATACCGGCCAACCCGGCCTATCCGTCGCTCAATCTTGCGATGGCGGTGCAGCTCGTGACGTACGAGCTGTATCGGGCGCGTGGCGCTCACTACCAAGCGGCAGCAGCGGCCGTGCCCCTTGCGACGGGCGTCGAGATGGAACGGATGTATGCGCACCTGGAGTCAGTCCTTGCGTTGATCGAGTTCCGCGACCGGACACAGAACGGCACGATCCTGATGACACGCATCCGCAAATTCCTCGGTCGCGCAGAGCTGGATGCAAACGAGGTGAATATTCTGCGCGGCATCCTCACATCCGTGGAACGGCGCCGTCGTCGCGCGGGCGACCCGCCGGCAACTGCATTGACGAGCGACGAATGAAGTCCGGTCCAGCCAGCAGCAGCGCGCCAGTTTATCTCGACTACGCGGCCACGACGCCAGTCGATCCACGAGTTGCGGCGGCGATGAGCGAGTGTCTGACGCGTGATGGCGTATTTGGTAACCCGGCGTCGACCACCCATGGTTTCGGTTTTGCCGCCGCGCGCCGCGTCGAGCAAGCGCGCGAGCAGGTTGCGCGGCTGATCGGCGCTCAGCCGGCCGAGGTCTACTTTACGTCGGGTGCAACCGAGGCTAACAACCTCGCGATATTGGGTGTCGCACGCGCCAACGCGGATCGCGGCCGCCACATCGTGACGGCGCGGACCGAGCATCGGTCGGTGTTGGATCCTGCCGGTCAATTGGCACGCGAAGGCTTCCGTGTCACTTATCTCGCGCCTGACCGAAACGGCTTGATCAGTCCGCTCGCATTGCGCGCGGCGCTGCGATCCGACACTCAATTGGTTAGTATCATGCACGCCAACAACGAGACGGGTGTCGTGCAGGACCTCGCGGCGCTCGCCGAGGAGTGCACGCGCGCCGCAGTACCGCTGCACACGGACGCCGCTCAGAGCGCCGGTAAGATCGAGTTCGATGTGGCGCGCACGCCGGTTGCTTTTGCGGCCCTGAGCGGGCACAAGGTCTACGGGCCGAAAGGCATCGGCGCGCTGTACATTCGCGAGGCGATGCGCCCGCGTGCCGCGCCGATCGTATTCGGTGGCGGGCATGAACGCCAATTGCGCAGCGGCACCTTGCCAACTCATCAAATCGTGGGGTTCGGGGCAGCGGCAGAGTTGGTAGCGCGCGATCGACCGGCGGAGGAACTGCGGTGCCGCGCGCTGCGCGATGACCTGTGGCGCGCGCTGGAGCCGATCGGCTCCGTACATCTCAACGGGCAACAATCCCCGCGTTTGCCGCATCTGCTGAACGTTTCCTTCGAAGGCGTTGAAGGCGAGAGCCTGGTCACAGGCTTGACCGAAATCGCGGTGTCGACCGGTTCGGCCTGCAGCTCCGCCGGTCGCGAGGCCTCGTATGTGCTGCGCTCGCTCGGGCACTCGACTCAGCTTGCGCAAGGCTCACTCAGAATCAGCATCGGGCGCTACTCCACCGCTCAGGATGTAGAGCTGGCGGCGCGGGTTATCCGGCGCGAAGTCGAACGGCTGCGAGCTATCGCGCCGTGAGCAAAGCTGCATCAGCGGACTGCCAGGTTGACACGCTGCTCGAACGCAGCCTGACGGCGTCCGCGCGGCGCTACTTCCAGGATTTGCCCGGCGGCGGGGCGATGCCGCCCGGCCCAGACGTTCGCTGTGGCGAGGCCGGTACGGTTGCCGTGGGAACGCAGGTCCGCTTTCACGTTGCCGTCAACGCTGGCGTTGTGACTGCTGCACGTTTCCAGGCCTACGGTTGCCCGCATACTCTGGCTGTCTGCGCCTGGTTAACTGAGCGGCTCGTGGGCCAGGCGGCGCTTGCGGACGATTTTGCCCGGCAGCCCTTGGTGGGCGGGCCGCACGCCTGGGCGCGGGAAATGGGTGTGCCGCCGGAGAAACTTGGTCGCTTGTTGTTGGTCGAAGATGCATTGAATGCGGCGCTTTCGCAGGGCGGAACGGAGTAAAATTGCACTATGGCTATCCATTTGACTCAGTCAGCGGCGGATCGCGTGAGAAATTCTATCGCCGCACGAGGCACGGGCCTGGGCTTGCGGTTGGGAGTGCGCAAGACGGGTTGTTCCGGGTTTGCCTATGTCATCAACTTCGCCGAGCAGGCCGAGCCGCTGGATGCTGTCTTCGAGGAACGCGGCGTCAAGGTCTTCGTCGATCCGGAGAGCCTCAAGTTGATCTCAGGCACCACCGTCGATTTCGTCAAACAGGGGCTGAACGAGGCCTTTCGCTTCCACAACCCCAACATCAAGGGCGAGTGTGGTTGCGGCGAGAGTTTTAATATCTAGCGCCGCGTTTCCGCGCCCGGGATCGGCCCCGCTGCAAGCCGCTCAGCTGCCGCTCGCCGCAAATCGTAGGGTACAATCCTCGGCTGTCTCTCCCGTACCCTTTCGAAGGAATCTGCCATGGCGCTCGAGCGCACATTGTCTATCGTCAAGCCCGATGGTGTTACGCGCAATCTGATCGGCGAGGTGTATCGCCGTTTTGAAAAAGCCGGCCTCAAAATCATTGCAGCGCGCATGGCGCACCTCTCGCAGCGCGAAGCCGAGGGCTTTTACGAGGTGCATCGCGCGCGTCCGTTCTTCAACGATCTGGTGCGCTATATGACCTCGGCGCCGGTCATGATTCAAGTGCTCGAAGGGGCGGACGCGATCGCCAAGAATCGCGAGATCATGGGCGCCACCGATCCCAAGAAAGCGGCCCCGGGCACCATTCGCGCCGATCTCGCCGAGAGCATCGAAGCCAACACTGTGCACGGCTCCGACGCGGCGGATACCGCTGCTCGGGAGATCGCGTATTTCTTTCGCGAGACCGAGCTTTGTCCGCGGCCGTAAATCTGCTCGGGTTGCCGCAGACTGAACTCGCCGAGTTTGTAGTTAGTCTTGGCAGCAAGCCGTTCCGTGCGCGCCAGCTGATGGGCTGGCTCTACAAGCGTGGGGTCGGCGACTTCGCCGCGATGACCGATCTCGCGAAGGATTTCCGGACGCAGCTCGCGGCGCACGCCGAGGTACGCGTTCCAGATGTCATACGTCGCCAGGATTCGGCTGATGGTACCCGTAAGTGGTTGCTGTCGGCGGATGCCTCGCAGGCGTTCGAGATGGTCTACATTCCGGAGGCGGATCGCGGCACGCTGTGTATTTCCTCGCAGGTCGGCTGCGCGCTCGATTGCTCGTTCTGTTCGACCGCGCAGCAGGGCTTCAATCGCAACCTGACCGCGGCCGAGATCGTGGGACAGGTGTGGTTGGCGAATCAGGAGCTGGGATTTTCGCCCGACGATCCGCGCATCATAACCAACGTTGTCTTCATGGGCATGGGCGAGCCGCTCGCCAATTTCCGCAATGTCGTCCCTGCCATCCGGCTGTTCCTCGATGATTTCGGTTTCGACATTTCCCGGCGGCGCGTGACCCTGTCGACCTCCGGTCTCGTGCCCCAGATCTACAAACTGGCCGAAGAGGTGAATTGTGCGCTGGCCGTCTCGCTGCACGCGGCCAATGATGAACTGCGCAGCAGGCTCGTGCCGATCAATCGCAAGCACCCGATCGCCGAGTTGTTAGAGGCCTGCTGGCACTACCTCGACGAACAAAACGGTCGCAGCGTTACTTTCGAGTACGTGATGCTCGAAGGTGTCAACGACAGCCCGGCCGACGCGCTCGAGCTGGCGCGTCTATTGCGCGGCCGGCCGGCCAAGATCAACCTGATTCCGTTCAATCCTTTTCCGGGCACCCACTATCGTCGCGCGCCGATGCCGGTGATCACACAATTTCGCGACCTGCTGCTGCAGAACGACCTGATCGCGACGATTCGCAAGACTCGCGGCGATGATATCGCTGCAGCGTGCGGGCAGTTGGCAGGGCGAGTGCAAGATCGCACCACCATTCGCCTGGGGAGCAAGAGCTTTGGTCTTCAGGTGCAGGCATGAGGGCTGATCGCCGACCATTGTCAGCGATGGCGACGACAATGGTGGTCGCAGGCGTGGCAGTGCTGCTCGTGGGGTGCGTCAGCGGTTCGGCGCAGCGGCCCGAGTCGAGCAATGCTGAGAATGCGGCCGAGTTCAACATGCAACTCGGGATCGCGTACCTGCGGCAAGGCAATCTGCCTCTGGCTCAGGAAAAGCTGACGCGCGCACTCGAGCAGAACCCGCGCGATCCGAACGTGCACACCGCCCTTGGGCTCCTCAACGATCGACTCGATCGCCCGCGTGAGGCGGACGAACATTACCGCGCCGCATTACGTCTGGCACCGCGCGATCCGGATGTGCTCAACAACTACGCTGTCTATCTGTGCAAGCGTGGCCGTTATGACGAAGGCGTCAAGCGATTCGAGGAAGTTGCTAACAATCGACTCTATCGTGCGCCCGAGGCCGCTTACACGAACGCAGGTGTCTGCAATCAGTCGGCGCAACGCTTCGACGAAGCCGAGCGCCTCTATCGTCGGGCGCTCACCGTGCGGCCGAATTACGCCGAGGCAGTGCTGCAACTCGGCAACCTGATGCTGCAGCTTGGGCGCAACGACGAGGCCAAGGCTGAGGTCGATCGCTATTTGGCGAATTTCACCGCGACTCCCGAGTTGCTGTTCCTCGGCGTGCGTGCCAGTCGCGTGACGGGTGACATACGCGCGGAAGAGCGCTTCGCGCGTCGATTGAAGGTCGATTTCCCGGATTCTGCGCCGGCGCGAGCCTTGGCGACCTTGCCGCGCAATCCCGGTTGAGCCATGAGCGACAGCACGCCGGCAGACACGTCTCCGACGATCGGGCAGCGCTTGATGGCGGCGCGCGAGCGGCTCGGACACTCGGTGGCGACCGCGGCCGAGAAGACCAGGCTCGATGCGTCAGTCATCGCCGGGCTCGAGTCCGATCGCTTCGATAGCCTGGGTCCGCCCGTGTATGTTCGCGGCCATTTGCGGATGTATGCGGAGTTTCTCGAACTGCCCTCGGCGGACTTGTTAGTAGAGTATCAGCAGCACGAGACGGCCAGTCGCCGTCCCGATCTCACGCGCATCGCGAAGGCGGAGCGGCCGAGCGACCCGCGCAAATTGCGCGGTCCGGTGCTGGCCGCGTTGTTGGCAGTGGCGCTCGCGGCTGCGGCGTGGTGGTTGCTGCGCAAACCACCCGTGCCGACCGAGTCGGAAGCACCGCCGGCGACGCCAGATCGCGTCGTGCCGCTCGAGCCCGTCGGTGGCGCGAATCCCGAGGTCGCAACGATCGCACCGCAGGCTGGCGAGATCGTAGCCGTCGCTCAGGCGATGTCGCCGAAGACCGAGGCAAGCTTGGCCGCGGCGGCCAGCCTGGAGCTGCGCGTCAGCCTGACGGCAGATAGCTGGATCGAAGTCTATGACTCAAGCGGGCGGCGCCTCTACTACGATCTTGGCACGCGCGGTTCGGTACAGTCTTTTCGCGGTCCTGGTCCCATGCGCGT
>Ga0138256_10006773_pt1 | contig 12113 bp, 1 predicted proteins | sample KNB2016incub_MG_FD_105486 | JGI IMG/M metagenome (GOLD analysis project Ga0138256, IMG submission 105486) | Active sludge microbial communities from wastewater in Klosterneuburg, Austria - KNB2014incub_MG | ecosystem: Engineered > WWTP > Activated sludge > Unclassified | place: Austria... | reverse complement strand
CATTTGCCCAGCTTCCTGTTCCATCAGGGCTTGATTGCCACTGATAGGTGATGGCGCCAGAACCACCAGAGATGGCAACGGTCATTGTCAAACTTCCACCAACACATTCTGTGATGTTGGTTGGCTGTGTTGTCACCGTAATGTCTTGAGAAATAATCGCTGTTGCAGAATTACTTGTTGCTGATCCGCAACCACTACCAGGGGTTGTGATTGTCACCCTATAATAAGTGGTTCCTGCTACTGTGCTTGGTGGTGTGTATACTGCTGTGGTGGAACCCGGGCCCGAAGCGTTGGACCAGTTGGTTCCATTTGCACTGGTTTCCCATTGATAAGATACTGTTCCAGTACCACCGGTAACGGTAACATTCATTGTTGATGTGCCACCGATACATTCTTCTATTGGAGTTGGGTGAACTGTAATGGCCAGATCTGGATGGATCAAGGCAAACGCTACCTCACTCACTGCTTGTCCACAACCACTATTACCTGCATTGATCAGTACACGATAGTATGTTGAACCAGCAGCTGTACTAGGCGGAGTAAACAGGATAGTGGTAGCGCCTGCTCCAGTTGCATTTGCCCATGGATCACTTCCTGTAGCGCTTGATTGCCACTGGTATGCAATTGTTCCAGCACCTCCTGAAATCACAACAGTCATTTGATCAGTACCACCAACGCATTCAATTACATTTGAAGGTTGAGTCGTCACTGTCAAATCTGAGGAGATCACTACACTGATCACATTAGAGACAGGATCATTACATCCACTGGCTATATCTGTTACTATCACTCTAAAATAGAATGTGCCCGCTATTGAAGTGGGTACATCATATGTTGGATTATTTCCGTTTGCACTTACATTGCCCCATCCGGATGTTCCGTTTGGACTGCTTTGCCATTGATAATCAAATAATGAAGAACCATTATTGACAGTGGATGAAATGGTAGCTACTCCACCAACACAAATCTGTGGGTTATCGACAGCAATGGTAACGTTTGGCTGAGGTTGAACAATAAGTTGTACTGAAGATGAAACAGGATCATTACATCCATTTCCGGCATCCGTAACTACAACTCTGTAATAGGTTGTTCCTGAAAGATTGGTCAGCGGTGCATAGGTCGAGCTTGTACCATTTACAGTAATGTTAGCCCATGGATTACTTCCGTTAGGGCTTGATTGCCATTGATAGGTAATACTGGTAGTACCATTCAGAACGGCAGATGTTATTAGGGCAGATCCACTGACGCAAACAACAGGGTTATCTATTGAAATTGTCACTGTAGGCTGACTAGCCACCTGGATCAAAATTGAATTAGAGACAGGATCATTACAACCATTAGCTGCATCTGTTACAATGATACGGTAGTATGTAGTATGTGGAGTTCCTGTAGGAACCGCATAGGTCGCGCCATTTCCTTGTGATGCAACATTAGACCATGCAGAACCATCAGGACTGGATTGCCACTGGTAAGTTACAAAGCCTGAACCATTGCTCACTACTGAGTTTAACGTTGAGGATCCACCAATACAAAGATTGGTATTGGTAGCAGTTATAGATACGGTAGGTTGAGATTCAACTTGTATTGAAACTACAACCGGAGAAGGATCATCACATCCATTAGCTGTATCCGTAAGAATAATCCTAAAGTAAAATGTTCCAACTACACTTGTTGGTACATTATACGTCGGCCCTGTTCCGCCTGAAGAAACGTTTGTCCAGTTACTGGAACCGTCAGGACTGGTCTGCCATTGGTATACAAAACTTCCGGACCCACCTGTAATGGTAGTTGAAATCAGGGATGAACCATTTATACAAACAATTGGATTATTGGCAGATGCAGATAATACTGGTTCGCTTTGTACAGTTACGGGTGTGCCTGCAGAAACTGGATCAGCACATCCGTTTGCCTGATCTGTTAAAACTAATCGGTAAAAATATCTTTGAGGTACAAGAGTTGGTACCGTATAATTTGCACTATTACCATTTGCCGGCACATTTGCCCAACCGGTTGATCCATTCAAGCTTTGCTGCCATTGATATAAGAAGATACCTGATCCTCCTGTTACTGTAGAACTGACTACTGTAATTGCTCCGAGACACACAGTATCATCCTGTGCACTGATACTAAGTACGGAAGGAGAAACCACAGAAACATCAATTACATTGGATTCCGGATCATTACAATTATTAACCAGGTCTGTCAAAAGAAGCCTGTAATATAAAGATGAGGTTACTGATGTTGGCACATTATAATTTGAAGAATTCCCATTTGCTGGTACATCCGCCCAGGAAGAACCATCCGGGCTTTGTTGCCACTGATATCCAAATACACCTGATCCATCCACTACTGTAGAAGTAATAAGCGCAACTCCTCCCACGCACACCACATTCACTGGAATTTGAATACTTACTGTTGGTTGTCCGAATACAGCAATTCTTGTTGCACCGGATACCGGATCACCACAACCACTTCCGAAGTCTGTGACTACGACTCTGTACCATGCAACCCCTGGAGTAGACGTAGATGGATTGAATATTTCACTATTTGCTCCTGGAATATTAGCCCATGGACCGCCGGAGCCTGCTGTGCTTGACTGCCATTGGTAATCATATAGTCCTGATCCATTGATCACAGTTGGTGTCAGTTCTATAATGCCAAATACACACACACTATCCTCACTAACGGCTACGGTTACAGAACCACCTGATGAAACGACAATAGGTACTGCTGAAGAAACAGGATTATTACATCCATTGTTAAGATCATCAAGTAATACTCTATAGTAAGTAGTGCCCGCTGCGGAACCGGTAATATTTAGGGCTGAACTGTTACTACCAATATTTGCCCATGGTGCTGATCCTGTAGGACTGGATTGCCATTGATAAGCATAAGACCCTGAACCATTGGTGACAGTAGCTGTTACCGTTGAAGTTCCTCCTATACAGATGAATTCATTATCTGCAGCAACAGAGACTGAAGGCTGATTGACTACCTGAACTGATACTCCGGTTGAAACTGCCGTTCCACAACCACTTCCAGTATCTGTAACAATTATTCTAAAGTATGTAGTGCCTGCAGTGCTTGAAGGGACAGCATAATTTGCTCCGTTTCCTTGATTGGTGATATCGGACCATGAACCTACCACTCCTGTAGGGCTTGACTGCCACTGATAGGAATAGAAACCAGAACCATTTAAGACTGTAGATTGAACTGTGGAGCTACCTCCGATACAAATAACACTTGATGTAGCTGCTACAGATACTGTAGGCAAACTTTGAACTGTAACACTTAGTGCGGTAGAAACAGGATCTGTACAACCATTACCTGGGTCAGTAACAATAAGCCTATACCATAACACACCAGGTGTTGCTGATGGAACTGCATATGTTGGATTGGTTCCATTGGCAGGAACATTAGCCCAACCAGATGTACCATTATTACTTTGCTGCCATTGATATGTGAAAGTTCCTGAACCATTGGTGACAACAGAACTGATCGTAGAACTTCCATTAATACAAATAATTGCATTGTTGACGGTTATATCTACTGTAGGTTGTTCTTCAACTATGACAAAGACAGGATCTGAAACAGGGTTAGCACATCCGCTTCCTATATCATTGACGACTACCCGATAATAATAAGGAGTAATATCTCCTGTTGGAGGATTATAGGTAACCGCATTTCCACCGCTGGCCACATTTGTCCATGAAGATCCGTCCGGACTCACTTCCCATTGATAAGCAAAATTGCCTGAACCGCTGGTCACATTTGCAGTTAATGTTGCAAGACCACCAATACAAACGGTTTGTGCTGCAGGTGTTACGTTTACCGTTGGATTCGTATTTACAGTAATTGAAATGGCGGTTGATGTCATCAAGCCGCATCCATTTGCGAGGTCAGTTACCAGGACGCGATAATATCTAACGCCTGGGGTTGTTAGGAGTTCTGAGTATTCCGGATTTTCACCATTGACGGTGATGTCAGTCCATGGGCCAGAAGAACTACCTGAAGTTTGCCATTGATATTCATAAATACCTGATCCATTATTGACAGTGGACGTAATTGTAAACGTGCCATCAATACAAATTACCGGAGTAGTCGTACTCACTGATACAGTAGGTTGATCTATCACGGTAACCGTAATACTATTAGAAACTGGATCCGTACAATTATTGGCGTTATCCGCGAGAAGTACCCTGTAAAAGGTAGTCCCGATTATAGACCCGGTGAAACTATAGTTTTGACTTGTTCCACCTGGTGACAGGTTTGTCCAGGGGCTTCCACCAGTAGGACTGGATTGCCATTGATAGGAAAAATTACCTGAGCCTCCCACAGGTGTAGAAACTAAGAGCGCTGTTCCACCAACACAAATGTATCCATCATCCGTAGTTACGGAAACAGTAGGTTGCCCTTGCACAACTACATTCACAGCGTTTGAAACCGGGGTTCCGCAATTCCAAAGGACATCTGTAACTAAAACCCTATAGTCAAAAGAACTAACGCTACCGGAAGGGACTGTATAATTGGGTAAAGTATTTGGCGAAGGTGCTGTTGACCAGGTATTCAATCCTGCCGGGCTCCTTTGCCAGAGATAAGAATATGTGCCGGAACCATTGGTAACCGTTGATGTAATGATGGACGATCCACCCAGACAGATAATTGGATTATTGACAGTAACACTTACTAAAGCAGGACCGGTAACTGTTACCATAGCCACTGAACTGGTCAGCGAATTACAGCCTGCACCAGAACTGGTGATTAATACTCTATAGTAAAATATTTGTGCTGCAGCACTAGGAGGTACATATGTATTGCTATTACTTCCCACATTAGTCCAAGGTCCGGTAGAGGTACTACCTACTTGCCATTGGTAGGTAAATGTTCCTGTACCTCCGGTTGCAGTTACTGTCAATGAATTTGTTTGACCAATACACTCTACAAATCCAATAGGTTCAACCGTGATTATTGGATCTGATACAACCGTAACGATTTGATTCGCACTTAGGACTGAACAACCAGATGCCTGTGTGACCAGTACACGATAGGTATATGTTCCATTGGAACCATAAGCCGGACTTGTATAGCTATTTTGATTACCGCCGATGATTGTCCATGTCCCCAACACATTTTCCTGCCATTGGAATAAATTTGTACCTGTACCTCCTGACACGCTTGCCGTGAGTGTGGCTGTGCCTCCAATACAAAGTGTCGGATTATCTGTACTGACACTGACTGTTGGATCAGCTACAACCGTGACAGTCTGGTTTGCACTTTGTACTGAACATCCTGAACCTTGTGTTACGATCAACCGGTAGGAATAAGAGCCTATAGTCAAAACAGGTGTTGTATACATTGCATTATCTGTACCTACATTAGTCCAGTTGCCAGCATTATTATATTGCCATTGGTATACAGTCGTTCCTGTTCCTCCGGAAACTACAGCAGTAAACGTTGTAATACCACCATCACAAATATTGAGACCTGAAGATGTTATATTGACTGTTGGGTCTGCAATGACCACTACATCTGCATTCGCACTTTGAGCCGAACAACCACTAGCCTGAGTTATTAATACCCTGTAACGATATGTTCCTGCTGTGGTAAGTACAGGAGTCGTATAGGTGTTCTGGTTTGCACCTACATTGATCCATGTAGAGCCTGTTGAATTAAACTGCCACTGATATACTGTAGTTCCTGTACCACCTGATACCGTTGCGGTCAATAGAGAAGTACCACCGGAGCATATCGTGCTTTCACTTATCGCGACACTTACAGTAGGATCTGCAACAACGGTGACAACCTGATCTGAACTGATCACTGAACAACCGGAAGCTTGTGAAATGGCAACCCTATAGGTGTATGTACCTATCGCCAGTGCAGGTGTTGTATACGTATTCAGATTTGATCCAACTACACTCCAGTTACCTGCTGAAAAAGTTTGCCATTGATATACTGTTGTACCTTTACCATCGGATACCGTTGCTGTAAATAAAACTGTTCCACCTTCGCAGATCGAAAGTGCACTTGGGACAACAGACACTGTTGGATCAGCAACCACCGTAACGGTTGTATTACTACTGACCACCAGACAGCCTGAACTGTTTTGGGTGACTATGACACGATATGTATAGGTGCCAGGCACAGTTAATACATCTGTGGTATAGGCCTGATTTGTACTAACGTTATTCCATACCGCTCCTACTAATTGTTGCCATTGGAAACTATTGGTTCCCACACCACCATTTGGAGAGGCAGTAAGGAGTGAAGTTCCTCCGCTACATATATTTGGATTGGAATTGACGATTGAGACCGTTGGATCATCTGATACAGTTATTGTAATTGTTGTACTGGTCGCATCGCAGGCTGATCCTGATTGTGTTAGTAAAACCCTGTACGTATGTGTACCTGGAGTAAGCGCTGGAGTGGTATATGGATTTACACTACCTCCTTCATTGATCCAGTTGATGCCGGCGGTTGGGAGATCATGCTGCCATTGAAACGTTGGTGTTCCTGCACCTCCGTTGATGGTAGCGGTGATGACGCTGGAGCCACCATCGCATATGGTATTATCATCAACAGCAAGACTTACTGTTGGGTCTGCCACGATGATGGCAGTTGCATTGTTACTTATGACCGATCCGCAAAAGCCTATCGATGATGAAATGATGACTCTGTAATAGGTAGTACCTGCTGCTGTACTTGGTGGCGTATAGGTTGGTGTTGTTGAGCCTGGACCGGTAGCGTTCAACCATCCGGTTGATCCATTCGGACTGGACTGCCACTGATATAATAATGTACCTGATCCACCAGTAACGACAACCGTCATTTGTGCTGTACCACCGATACACTCATTTACATTGTTTGGCTGAGTTACAATTAATGGCGGCGTATTGTCCGCTACAGATATTACCTGATTACATGAACTACTATTGCCACAGGCATCTGTGGCAACCCAGGTCCTTGTAATGATATATTCTATTGGTCTTACACCTGCAACTGTAACATCAGTATAGGTAATGACGGGAGCAGGACTGCAATTATCTACAGCAGTGGCAGTGCCAGTACTTGCAGGCAAAGTACTACCCGTACATTCAACAGTTACATTGCCAGGACAGGTAATGACCGGTGGTGTACTATCATCAATAGTGATGAGCTGATTGCAGGTTATAAAATTGCCGCATGCATCTTGTGCTCTCCATGTCCTGGTGATGGTATATTCCTGGGCACAAGAAGGCGATGACGCAGTTACGTCCGTATATGTAATTGTCGGACTGGCTGTACATACGTCAGAACCTGTTGCTGTACCAGTGTTGGCAGGCAGCGTACTGGCCGTACAGGAAATAGTCACGTTTGAAGGACAGGTTATGGAAGGAAGGACCGTATCATTGATGTTAATCGTTTGATTACAGGTCGCAGTATTTCCACATGCATCGGTAATAGTCCAGGTGCGAGTGACCACTATCGGGCATGATCCAGTGGCCACATCGATATACGTAACTGAAGTAATGCCACAACCATCAGATGCATTTCCAAGGTTTGGAGCACTTTCAAATACTGCCTCAGTTGATGCTGCAGTAACTGCAGAATAAGGAGGAGTGGTGATTGCTGAAGTATTACATCCGGCTATGTTACGTGTCCCGGCGCAAGTTGTAATCGTGGGTGGTGTATCTGCTGTTACTGTAAACGTCGCAGAGCATGTTGTTACCAAGGGTGCACATGTGCTTGTATAGGTAAAAATAACTGTTCTGGAACCGCCACAACTTGAAGGTGCTCCTGGTGAGTTATTCGTTAATACTCCGTTGCAACCACCGCCTGCTCTAACCGTAGCCAACCAAGTGGCATACTTTGTATTTATAGCAGCCTGTGTTTGACAGGCCGCTTCTGTAACATTGACAGGACAGGTAAGTTCTATGGTCGAATAATCCTCAACTTCCCCATTGGATGCAGAAACAGTGGATCGTTCATCAACTGCAGCAGTACCACCATTATCATTAAGGTTGTTGGTCGTAAGACGAATTCTTAAATAATGATTTGCTGCGCTACCACTGACGGTTACATTAGACCATGTTAGGATTTTAGATCCTGAAAAACCATTGACAGCTGTAGTAGACGCGAATTCGCTTGCAGAAAACTGACCATCACCATTGAAATCTATCCATCCGTAAAGGTTAGCTGTGAAGCCAGTTGTATTCAGGACATTTGTAACTGTAACAGAAATATTCTGAGGCCCGCCGGCTACTAAAATGGGGAGTGTTGTTACCCCGTCTTCATCATCCAGATTACTCAAGTCGTCACCATTAGCCGGAACTCCGGGGAACGCTCCGGCATCTGCGTCAAGCAGAGGGCCTATGTGCAGATCCTGGCAATCCAGGAAATGGGAGGGTACTCCATACGATGCCGGTGCATCACTATAGTCTGTCTCTGCAATGATGGAATTGAATGCTATGGTAAGAATAATGTGGGAGTCATTGCTACCATTGGTTTTATCTAAATCAAAACCTCCGGATACCAATGTCGGTAAATGTGTTGCACTGTGTGTAGTGGTGCCCAAATATACATTTGCGTTATTTACCCACAAGTGGTTAGAACCTTTTGGTGTACCGGTTTCACCCAGGTAATCGTTAGCCGATCCACCCATGTAGGTACCATATAAAAGTGTAGACAACGTATTGGTAAATCCGGCAAAAAACATATCAATACCGCCCATCGAAGTGGCCCTGTAGAAAGACTCACTATTGATATTGGCAACAGGCAAACCTGAGCCTCCAACGGTACCGAAAACCAATAGGAATACTGTTTGAACACCCTCACAGTTTGTTTGGGTTACAAGCCTGATACCATTACCTATATCGTTTGAGCCAGTTCCGTAGAAAGTTGCACCATATGTTGCTGAACCTCCTGTCTGACCTACCTTACCAACAACAACGTCAGTACCTCCGTTTTGTGAAATATCATATACTCCAGATGCAGAAACAGGAAAACCTGAAGATGCAGAACCTGTCCAGAACAAATTAGTACCAACAATTTCAACATCGTTTATACGATCCGCACCAGACCCACCGATTTCATCTAAATAATTAAAAGCAGTAGCTGTAGGGTTGAGTACCCCTAAAATACCATCTGTACCACTTCCTGCTGCGGCAGCACTATTTACTTCCGAAATTGAACCCGAAGTATTACCAGCAAAGGCTACCCGGCCATCACTATAAAACTCAAGATCATTGAACATATCATTTCCCGAACCCCCAACATACGTTCCATAAGTCAACGTATTGAGGTTCGCAAATTTTGCAATGTACATATCCGTTCCACCTCCATATGAACCATCAGCAACACCTCCACTGATATAACTGCCAGGGAGAGAATTGTTTACTGTCATACCAACATAAAAAGTATTATCGTCCACAGCCCGTACAGTAGTAACACCAAGATCCTCAGTACTTGAACTACCTAAGTAGGTAGAATATACAAGTGTCCCAAGATCTCTTGAGAATACAGCCACAAAACCATCCCCACCAGAACGTGAACCGTCAAACGGCGAACCTACCAATGGAATGTTCACATTAGTAACTCCCCCAATAAATACTCTTGTTGGCGAAAGACTCAGACCTTGCGCAAAAATCTCCTCTGGGGATACCATGCTACTTGGCCCAAACATGGTAAGATCCAATAGATCAGTACCTGTATTATTGATTCTGTACACGACCGCCACCATTGGCAATGGTGAAGAAGGAGCTCCTGTTAGTCCTGATACAATATTCAAATATCCATCTGCATCATAAGGAGCAGCACCAGTAGGAAACTGGCGGTTAGTACCACCGGCACAATAAACTGTTCCATCTGCTGGATCAACTTCAATGGCATATAAGTACGCATCGAAGGTTGCATGCTGTGCATCAACAAATGTTCCCCAGGTTAAAGTAGGGTCAATGATCAGCGGTAATGCAGGATCTATTTTTGACTTTGTTGTAAAATCAATGGTTTGATCATCCAGTTCATTGAAAGCAAATTCAACAGGCACCTTTCCTTGAGGTGTGACCTGGTAAGATTCCGGAATATTAAATTTTACGTCCGTAAATCGGAGTCCAACTTTCAAATCACCACTTGGCTCCACAGCAAGCATATCCTGCCCCGAAAATTGCATTTTCACATTGGTGAAATCAGCACCGGGATCCATCACCCAGTCAAACTCCATCGCCCCGGAGGAAGTACTATACAAACGGAGATCAATACCAGGATAAATATCCTCCAAGGTCAATTCCTTCGAAGCCTCAACGCCGGTAGCCCAATGCTGGGCTTCATCTCCCATGAAATAATTGTACTTAGTAGAAAATGATTCACCCAACCGTACAGTTGGGTTGGGTTTTGCATTCTTAAGGTATAATGAAAATGTATGTGTAGCGATAACTATCTCATCTTCATGTTCATCTTCAAACAATTCCTCTTCTTCTTCGTGGTTTTCAGTTTCCTCATGATGATGTTCTACAATGGAATCTTGCCTTGCCACAAAACGAATCCGTCCTGGCTCGATATATACCGCCCCTTGTGCACCTTCAAAATAATAAAGAACATCCCTATTGGGTATCTGTCCTTTGTTTTCAAGGAAACGGATGGATTCCCCGTTTTGCTTAAGTGCACTCTTTACGCGTGCCTCCAGTTCTGCCTGCTCTTTCTGTTTTTCTTCAACGACAGAATGCTGTGCAACAGCTGGCTGTGCACTTGCGGGTTGCACAGCAAATAACGCGATCATTGCGGACGCACATAGCGTGCCCACGAATGACCGACAAATCGTTTTTCGAAATCCTAGCGAAACTGGGTGAGAAAGTAGGGGCCGGGATGTCCAATGGACGTTGGTGCTTCTCATTTGTCGATAGTATGTATATTCTTTTTCAGCTGACCATAGCCACAATGCAAATGCCTGTGACTGAGGTGCAACAACCTTGCCAAAAATCCTTCCCGGGGTGGGTAGCAATAGGGTGAGAAAAAGAAAAGAAGACCCTTAACTAAAAGAGATCTTCGATCGACGGCTTAGGGTTTAAGCCCAACTCTCTACATCATATGCAATCAATGATGTTATACGAATGTACTAATGAATTGCATACTGTATCCACTAAACAACACATATTTCTTTAACATATATTACAGAATTTTAGAATTACAAGATAGTAATAATGTTTTATGAGTTGATTTGTACATTGTTACGTATATAATTATATCCTATAATAAACTTTATTTTCATGGTATACCCTTAGCACCATTTAACCCTGTTTTTAACCGGGAAATGCTGCTATGTAAATAATGATGACCAAAAGAACTAAAAGAACTGAAGCGTCAATTCCTAAAATTCTTTTGATCTAAACAGATCAAACAACTGTAATTTTGAATCGTACCAGTACAACAATCTTACACTTGAAAAAATCTATTTTAATCATACTGGATGGTTGGGGACTTAATCCCAATCCTTCCATTAGTGCTATTGAAGCAGCCCAAACCCCCTTTTTTGATTCCCTCTGGAACAAGTACCCCCATGGCACATTAGTCACGCATGGAGAAGATGTAGGCCTTCCGGATGGCCAGATGGGCAATTCTGAAGTTGGTCATCTCAATATAGGTGCAGGACGGATTGTTTACCAGGAATTGGCTCGCATCAACAAAGCGGTTCGGGAAGGAGCATTAGCTGAAAATAATACTTTGCTAAACACAATTGCTGAAACCAGCGGTACCATCCATCTTATGGGATTAGTATCAGATGGCGGTGTGCACTCACACATCAACCACCTCATTGCCTTAGCCCGCATCTGCAGGAAAGGATACACAGGTAAAATTAGTATTCATGCCTTTACCGATGGAAGGGATGTGGATCCCAAAAGCGGACTCGGTTTTATACAGCATCTTCAGCAAGAACTCACTCCTCTTCATATCCCTGTCGCCAGTGTCATAGGACGTTATTATGCCATGGACCGGGATAGAAGATGGGAACGAACCAAACTAGCGTATGATCTTTTAGTTCATGGACATGGATCTCACACTACTGATATCGCCGAGGCTATTGAATTATCTATGCCAATGGAATCACAGATGAATTTATAAAACCTACAGTACTGGTTGAT
>Ga0138256_10006772_pt1 | contig 12114 bp, 16 predicted proteins | sample KNB2016incub_MG_FD_105486 | JGI IMG/M metagenome (GOLD analysis project Ga0138256, IMG submission 105486) | Active sludge microbial communities from wastewater in Klosterneuburg, Austria - KNB2014incub_MG | ecosystem: Engineered > WWTP > Activated sludge > Unclassified | place: Austria... | reverse complement strand
CACCTAAAAGGGCCGCCAGGCGCTGGTAAGACCCTGCTGTCTAGAGCGTTCGTCTCAATTCTTCCAGAGCTTACAAAGGAGGAGGTCTTGGAAATTACGGCTATTCACTCGGTTGCCGGTCTACTTCATAAACACACACTCGCGCAGACAAGACCATTTCGTTCACCCCACCATACAACATCAAGAATAGGACTCATCGGAGGTGGAGCTAATCCGAAACCAGGGGAGATATCTTTGGCTCATCGTGGCGTTTTATTTCTTGATGAGTTTTCCGAGTTCCCCCGACATGTAATAGAGGCTCTTCGTCAACCGCTGGAGGACGGCAGCGTAATCATATCTCGAGCATCAGGCAGTGTGGAATATCCATCAAGATTTATTCTGATAGCGGCCTCTAACCCCTGTCCTTGTGGATACTTAGGCCACCCGAAAAGAGTCTGTAAGTGCATGCCTGGCGCGGTCATGAAGTATAGAAAAAGATTATCCGGTCCAATTATTGACAGGATCGATCTACATATAGATGTACCTCCAGTAACTGAGGACCAACTTCTCGAAGAAGCGAATGCTGAGAGAAGTGAGACAATTCGGAGGAGGATTGATAGAGCTCGCATATTACAAAGAAGACGTTTTGCTGGTACAAAAATTTACTCAAATTCAGAGATGAGACCATCAGATATCAAAAAACTATGCACTATCTCTGAGGAGGGAACCGCGCTGCTCAAGCAAGCCATCATGAAACTCTCATTATCCGCAAGAACGTATTTCAAGGTGATTAAACTCAGTCAGACCATCGCAGACCTTGAAGGAAGTCCAACAATTTCGACTACGCACATATCAGAGGCGCTTCAATACAGACCAAGAGACGAATAAGATGACCCGAAATTCAAAGCTTAAAACTCAAATATCAAATAAAATCCAAATAACAAAGTTGCAAAATCTTAGATTTTGGATTTTTAGACTCGTGCTTTAGTTGATTATTGGGATTTTGAAATTTGAAGTTACTCAAAACTCAATAGGGCTTGACACGACTTTTATTATTAGTTACTATCAGGTTAGCAATGAAAAAGATTAATGCCCTCGTTCTTACTGCAGCCACGTATGTCACTTCATATGTTTCGGTTTTTGCAGCTCCAGCAGACAGTGATGTAATGGTTGATCCCGTAGCGTTAGGTTTCTCAATACCAACAATTGGAGATTTGCTAACCTTCGTCATTCGAGCATTTTTCGTTGTGGCCGGTATCATGGCTCTTCTCTATCTTTTACTTGGAGCACTTGCATGGATCACTTCAGGCGGAGACAAGGGTGGTGTTGAAAAAGCACGAGATAAAATACAGGCAGCGATTGTGGGAGTTTTGATGATCGTTATTGTGCTTGCTGTAGTCTGGACACTTGAAAATGTGGTGTTTCAACAGAAGATCTGTTTCGGAATATCATGCCCCCTTACCTTACCTTCTCTTTTGTAATCTATGTTTGGACTAGCTTCGCCGGTGTATGCGCAGGGAATTCAAGAATGGGGTAATTGTGTGGTCGATGGTGTCCCTACATTAAAATGTTTTGAGGTAGTTTTCGGAAACATAATTTTTATGGCCTCAACCCTTATAGTTTTTCTTCTTTTTATTATGATTGTGGTAGGAGCATTTCAGTATCTCACCTCATTTGGAGATCCGGGAAAGTTAAAGAAGGCACAGGCCACACTTCGTTATGCCATAGTTGGATTCGTTCTTTTTCTTGCCTCATTCCTGATCATTAAGGTCATTGATATCTTGTTCCTTGGCGGAGCAGGAACTCTCTTTCAGCTTAATCTTGAGCAGTAAAGTCGCGAAACGCGAGAATCGTAGAGAGCGTAACCCAAGTTCTTGCGATCTACGAATTGCGATACACGACTTATGGAGTGGGAGTTACGAATATGACCTTCACGCCTTGGTCGTCTGGCACTGGAGAAAGCGTACGACTTGTATCTTTAAAGTAGCTATACACGATAAAAAGCAAAAGTCCTAAACCCACCACTATTAAGAAGGTCCCCACAATCTTCATACATTTATTTTTTCTTTGATGATATATCTGGGACGTTGCTGGACCTGAGTATAAATCTTGCCTATATACTCACCGATTATCCCTATGGTCACTAACTGAATTCCACCAAGAAACATAATTGCAACAAATAGTCCGGTCCAACCAGTTACCCATTCCTGAGGGAAGAAAGCGGGATGCAAAAATCTACCAACTAAGGCATAAATAATTCCGAGAAAACCAATTACAGCAGTCCAGAATCCTACAAGCGTCGCCATTCGAAGTGGTTTGGTTGAAAAGGACGTGATGCCATCGAGGGCAAAGTTGGCCATCTTTGAGAACGTGTAGTGGGTCTTACCACTGAATCGCGCCTCTCGTCGGAACTGTATACATGATGAGGGAAATCCACCCCATGCAACGAGTCCTCGGTAAAATCGGGATTGCTCAGGAAGTTCATTTAAATACTCAACAACCTGTCGGTCTAGTAATCGAAAGTCCCCAACGTCCCGAGGAATGGGTGTGTCTGAAAGGGAATTAATGAAATTATAGAACTGTCGCGCAGACCAGCGTTTGAAGGCGGAGTCTACGTCACGTTCTGCTCGTTGCGCATATACGATCAGAGATCCTTTCTGCCACGCCTCCACCATTTCTCCTATTACTTCAGGCGGATCCTGAAGATCTGCATCCATCGAAATAACGGCATCGCCATTTGCCATAGCATAGCCGCACGAAAGAGCCATTTGGTGTCCGAAGTTTCGGTTAAACTCTATGTATTTTATAGACTTATCTTTTGTGTGTTTTTGAATTTCTTTTGAGGTTTCATCAATTGAACCATCGTTCACAAATAGAATTTCATATCGATATGGTTTGAGAAGTGGAAGCAGTTTGTTGAGAAGAGGCGTTATATTACTTTCTTCGTTGTAGACCGGAATGACAAGGGATAGGAGAAAATCTTGCTTCATAGGTTCATTATAATTGATAAGAGCTGGATAGTAGGATATAATAGAGGTACGTTCTTCTCTGGTTTCTACTTGTCGTGATATACGGGGTAGTGTACGGTTGCACAGGAGGCTCATAATCTCCTAGGCCGTGGTTCAACTCCCGGCCCCGTAACACTTCAACCTCCAAAAAAAACATTCCACCATCTTCGGTAGTTTGGTAGAGGAGGCGGAGTTGGGGTAGTTGGTACCACAGTCGGCTCCGGTACGATAATCGCGACCTCTCCCTCTTTAGTTAGATTTAATTTATTCCTAATAGTTCTTTCGAGTTCATTAGGGTCTTTTGATTTTAAAATATTTGTTTTTATGGTCAGATTTTTCTTTTTTTGCTCCTCAAAGTCTTTCTTATAGCTCTCATAGAATTGAACGGAGTTTCCATAATCGAAGAGATTTTTTGTAAGCGAGAAGAAAAGAAACAAAACGATAATTATGTACAGGATCCGCCTAGCTAATTGCATGACCTAATTATAACCGCCTTCGTCAAGACTTAGGCGAGGTGAGGTTGAAGAAGCTTCATAATTCTTGTTCCGTCAGCCTTAGATCGAAGTTCCTTCATGCAGATTCCTATAATTGCTTTTTTATTCGTATCGAATAACTCTTTGTTGTTGTCTAGCACGGTTTGAATTTCTTTTTCAAGCGCTTCATCGGAAAGCTCCTGAGGTAAATAAGGTGAAATTATTGAGATTTGTTTCTCGTTTTGTTCAATTAAATCCTGTCGGACTGCCTTGACCGCAGCATCTTTTGACTCATTTAGCTCTCGAACTACTTTCTTGAGTACTGCAACGGTTTCCTCATCAGTAAGCTCGGTCTTCTTTTCAATCTCCTGATTCTTTATTTTTGCGATTACGAAGCGGAGAATCTCTAGAACTTCTTTGTTTCCCGTCTTAAGTGCATTTAGCTGATCGTCTTGCAATTTCTGTCGTAGCATACCATAATTATACCACTATGAAGGCAATCGGCAAAAACGATAAGAGAGAAGATGTCATCAGCCTCCTTAGTTACTACCAGAAAACTGTCATGGCAAATAAGCCATCACTCGACATCATGATGGATGAGATCAAGATGATGAACTTCAAGATACGACCTCTTTCAGGCGACTTTTCGGTAATAAATGGAATGGATAGTAAGCTCATTGAGATGATTTGGAATCTAGGAAAGCTAGATCAATTATATAGAGAAAAAGAAAATCTCCTGAAGTCTAAAGACAGAAAATTATTTTTGAAGTTCTTTGAGTCGGTTCACGATAAGTTTCAAAAAGATTTAGGACTTTTAAAACTAGTGAACAATGAACAGTTAGACTCGACAAACGTCCTTGAGATGGAGGTATTCAGAGAGACTCCTCGCAAGCGAAAAGTTAATTAATCTACACGAATTTATATGAGCGCGCCCGTCGTTATTGATTTGGAAACAAAAAAAACATTCAGAGAGGTAAAGGATAATAAAGACCTTGGTGTTTCGATGCTTGGTCTTTATAACTATGCTGATCAAAAACAGTATTCATTCGAGGAGCATGAGTTGGGCAAAGCTTTTCCTCTTCTTGAGAACGCAAGTTTGGTTGTCGGATTCAATATAAATAGTTTCGATCTACCAGTATTACAACCATACTATCCAGGAAAGGTTACAAACTTCAAAACCTTCGATATTCTCGACTACATAAAGGACACGATAGGTAGAAGGTTATCGCTAAACGATATGGTCCATGGGACCTTAAATAAACGAAAGTCTGGACATGGACTCCTTGCGATCGAGTACTTCCGCGAGGGTAAAATCGAGCAATTGAGAAGTTACTGTATGGACGACGTTATGTTAACTAAGGAATTATTTGACTACGGCGCAGAGCACAACGAAATTATTTACCTCAATGAAAGAGGGAAGGTGAGTATTCCCACAAACTGGAAGCACTACCTCACGCCCGATAAGGACGATCATTCCTATCTAACGCTCCCGTTTTAGTTACTCTTTCCAGGGAGTCATGAGCTGAAAGAAGTTCCCTTCAGGATCAGCGAGTGTCGCGATGAAGCCTTCACCCATTTCATAGGGTTCCTTTACTGCCTTGGCGCCTTCTTTAACCAAGCGGTCAAATTCTTTTTGAACTTCTGCGGTCTCGAAGGTGTACAAAATACGCTCAGGATTCTTTGAGGATCCCTTCACCTCTGAGTGATCACCGATCGCAAAGAAACAACTTCCCGTGTTCCATCCATACCAACCTTCTTCCTCCATATCTGGTTTTTTCTCCAGAACCTTTTCATAAAATTCAGCCAGAGCCTTCGCATTTTCAGAACCGAGCATGATTGAGTTTAGTTTTAACATATGAAAATATTGTAACCTATTCGTGTTCTGTTGTCCCTGGTGGTTTTGAGGTTAGGTCGTAGGCGACACGAGCAATACCCGGAACCTCTGCCATGATGCGATCAACCATCTCTTTGAGCGCCTCTAATGGCATGTACTCAGTGCCCGGAATAGCGGCAACACCGGTCATAAAATCATTGGTGATAAATGTTCGAATAACAATGGTTCGTTTACCCTCTTCGCCAAAATCAGTTGGATGAAGTATGACCGGAACCTGACTTAATTTTCGGACAAGATCATATTTAAGAAGAGTCTGGTTTACGATTTCGTCAGCTTCCTGTAACTGGCGAATTGTATCTGGCTCAAGATGTGTCTTGGTCAGTCCCGTTTCCGCCTCCTTCTGAAGTTTATCTCCAAAAACATAAAGAACTCTATTCACATCATGCACCTTACGAGGAATGGCCAGTGCGAGTTTCTTTAGCTCCTCCCAATTTTGATCTCCACTCAATGCTACCGTGTGTTTATAACTTCGTTCATCGCCCTGTACCCCCACCGTCTTTACCGGGAGCAACGTTGCCTGGATATCACTGGTTGTAAACAGCCTTAATTGATTGAGGGTATGAGGATTCGGAACGCCATATACGTGATCGGAGCCAATAATTCTAATAGCAAGTCCAGGTCCTGGAAATGGCTGTCTCCAGACGATTTCAGTTGGTAGGCCAAGTTTCGCTCCAAGCTCTCGCACCTCGTCTTTATGGAGCTCTTGAAGTGGCTCAACGAGTCTACCTGCTGCTCGAAACTCACGTGCAAGTGGAGAGTCATTATGATGTGTCTTTATACCATCCGCTTTACTACTCGCCGCAGATGAGGCGCTCTCGATAAGATCTGGTCGTAATGTTCCTTGAGCAAAAAAAACTTCATCAGAATTAAATCCTCGGTCTATCATCAGCTGACGTGCCTTCGTCAAAAAAACATCACCAATGGTCTTCCTCTTAAACTCAGGATCAATAGAGTTGCCGATTGCGTTATAAAAATCATTTGAGGCGTCGATTACCTCAAGATTAAGGCCGATTTTTTCAAGCGCTTCTTTTACTTTTTTACTCTCATCCTTGCGCATAAAGCCGTTATCAAAATGGAATGCATGGATCTGTTCTGGTGGTAGTGCTTTTGCCAGAAGAGCTGCAAGTACTGTTGAGTCAACTCCGCCACTAACCAAAAGCGATACAGGACTCGTCCCGACCTGTTCTCGTATTGCCTTGATCGCCGCCTCTTCACGGTCCTCAATGGTGAAGTCGCCTTCAAAACCTGCGACATCGTAGAGAAAGTTGTGAATCATCTCTTTACCATGAACCGTGAGATCTACTTCGGGATGGAACTGTACTCCAAAGAACTTCCGCTTGGTATGCTCAACCGCGGCAATGATATCTTCCGAGTGTGCAGTTACCTTAAAGTCAGGAGCTGGCTTGGTTACGCTTACGCCATGAGTAAGAAGAACCTCTTGGTAATTCTCAAGACCGTTCATTAATGGCGAATTTCCATCCATAGTTATAGTTGCCTGACCATCTTCTCTTGTGGGAAGTCTTTCAAGTTTCCCTCCAAGAGCCTGTGTCATAAGGTGCATTCCCAGACAGATTCCAAGTACCGGAACATCGTGTTCTTCGGTAAAGATGCGCGGGTCACAGAGTACAGCATCATTTTTCGTCACGTCATCTGGACCTCCGGGAAGAATGATTGCACCATATTCTTTTAGTTGTTCCCATGGAGTCGACAGCGGAAGAATGACCGTCTCAACGGCATCTTCTCTGACTCTCCGATCTACAACCTTTCCGTACTGTGCGCCAGTATCAAGAATTGCGCAGATACGTTTATGGGGATGGAGTTTTTCTGGATTGGGTTCTCGTTTCGCTTCAGTTGGCGTGGTCATAATGAGTCTGAATTATATCACTAGTACAGTTTTCCTCCGAGCGGCACGTTTCTGGTTGGTGTTATTAAGGTTGGGTTGCCATTTTCATCGGCAAAACCGAGGGTAAGGACCTCGGAGACTGCTCGACCGATCTGACGGGGCGGAAAGTTTACAACGCAGGCTACGAGTTTATTCATCAGCTCATCTTTTGTGTAGTTTGCTACAAATTGTCCAACGGAATTTTTAATTCCTATTGCAGGTCCGAGATCTATCTCTAGTTTGTAGGAAGGTTTGCGTGCTTGGGGATAGTCCTCAACGGAGATTACTTTGCCAACTCTGATATCTACTTTCTCAAAGTCTTCGTAGGCAATCATACATACATTATACAAACAGTTGATCTTGCAGGTGGAAAAAAGTAGGTGTACCATATCCCTATGGGGGGGGTATCTTCAAGTCTTATAAATATATGACATATAAACCAAAAAATACAAAAGAAAGAATTGCGCATCGTCTCAAGATTTCACGGGGTCATCTGGATAAGATAATTTCGATGCTTGAGGATGATACATACTGTATAGACATCATGCACCAACTGATAGCGGTTGAGGCGGGACTCAAGGAAACCGGGAATCTACTACTTGAGAATCATCTCAAAACCTGCGTTGCGAATGCCATAAAGAGTGGGAAGGCTGATAAATCTATCGAAGAAATTATGGAGGTCTTTAAGAAAAAGAGGTAACGCTATGTCTATAGAGCAAAAAACATTCGAGGTGAGAGGAATGCACTGTGCCAGCTGCAGCTCCATCATAAAGAGAAAAATAAGCAAACTCAACGGCGTGAAAGCATGCGACGTAAATTACGCGAATGAGAAAGCAAGAGTTAGTTTCGATCCACATCTCGTTTCTGTTATTCGAATGAACGAGGAGATAAGTAAGATCGGATACCAATTTGTTGATAACGAACATCGGATGTCAGATGGCTCATCTCACAACGATTTGCTGAGACAAAGATTTCAGATATTCACTATGCTGCCTATCATGGCCGTAAGTGTACTTGTTATGGGGTGGGAGATAGGAGCGAAACCATTTGGCCTGTGGTCAGAAATGCCGATGGTAACTGAAGAATTTTTTCATCACCTCCTTCCTCTATTTGCAACATATGCGTTGTTCGTGGTCGGTGTTCCGTATCTTAAGGGTGTCTGGAACTTCATAAAGTACCGTGCTGCAAATATGGACACTTTGGTAGGAGTCGGGACTCTTGCGGCTTATATTTACAGCTTTATCGTTACTGCTTTTGAAGGTCCACTCGGAGCTTTTATAGATGTGAAGCATACATATTATGACGTAACCATAATCGTCATCGGTTTCATTACTCTTGGGAAATACTTAGAGGCAAGATCGAAGTTGAGAACAGGCGAAGCTATTAAAAAACTTATCAATCTTCAGGCAAAAACCGCACTCGTATTAAGAAAAGAAGTTGAGGTAGAAATTCCGTTAGCCGAGGTTGTGGTTGGCGACATAGTCGTTGTGAAACCAGGCACTAAGATACCGGTTGACGGTACCATCACAGAGGGAAGTTCCTCAGTTGATGAGTCAATGATAAGCGGTGAGTCCATGCCGATCGATAAGCGTGTGGGAGATACGGTTATTGGCTCAACGATGAACAGACAAGGTCATTTTCTATTTACCGCAACAAAAGTTGGATCCGCTACAATTCTTGCGCAGATCGTTAAGATGGTGGAGGAGGCCCAAGGTTCACGGGCTCCCATACAGAACCTTGTAGACAATGTTTCTTCGGTTTTTGTGCCAGTAGTTCTGGTTGTTGCTGCCAGTACCTTTATTGCATGGATAACCATCGGGACAGCTTTCATTGGTTTTTCGAGCGCTTTGTCCTTTGGATTAGTTTGTATGGTTGGAGTTTTGGTAATTGCCTGCCCGTGTGCTCTTGGACTTGCGACACCAACAGCTCTCATCGTGGGCGTGGGAAAGGGAGCGGAAAATGGTATTTTGATTAAAAATGCAGAAAGCCTGGAAAAACTAGAAAGCATAAATACGGTTGTCATGGACAAGACCGGAACGATCACAAATGGAAGACCTGAGGTTACGGACGTCGTACCGTTTACGAAAGAAATATCTAAAAGCTACTTACTCCAAATTGCCTCAAGCGTCGAATCAAAATCCTCTCATCCTCTAGCTCAGGCAATACTGGAGCGCACAAAGAAACAGGGAGTCAAACTACTTGGGGTAACAAATTTTAAGGAGGTAGAGGGAGTAGGGGTAGAGGGTACGATTAAAGGAGATTTGATCGCTGTCCGGAAACCAAAAGACACGAAAACAAATAAAAAAATTCAAATCCTACAGTCGGAAGGTAAGACGGTAGTCGTTGTTTCAGTTAATGATAGCGAGTTCGGTGTGATTGCTATAAGCGATACGGTAAAAGAACATGCGAAGAGCGCGGTCGATTCTCTACATAAACTTGGTATTCGAGTAATTATGATGACCGGAGATAATCGATACTCTGCAGATGGTATTGCCAAACAGGTTGGGATCGACTCGGTGATTTCTGAGGTGATGCCAGGTGACAAGTCTCATAAAATTAAGGAACTACAGGATGCGGGAGCGAGCGTTGCGATGGCGGGAGACGGTATTAATGATGCGCCGGCACTCACACAGGCGAATGTGGGTATCGCCATGGCAAACGGTACGGATATTGCAATTGAGTCAGCAGACGTTGTATTGTTGGGTGGAGAAATTGAAAAGATTGCAAAGGCAATCAAACTTTCGAAGGCAACGGTCCGAACAATTCAGCAAAATTTGTTCTGGGCTTTTATTTATAACGTTATCGGGATCCCACTCGCTGCTGGAGTTTTTTATCCCGTATTCGGTCTTCTTTTGAATCCCGTATTTGCAGGAGTTGCGATGGCCGGAAGCAGTGTCTCGGTAGTCCTTAACTCTCTCAGGTTAAGAACCGTAAAACTCGATCATAAATAGGTACAATTAGAGCCATGCAAGAAATAAATCTATTCGCAATTTTTATAACGGGCCTCGTGACGGGTGGACTAACCTGTCTTGCGGTACAAGGAGGACTCCTGACCTCGATGATAGCTCAAAGAGAGTCTACCATTGCAAGCGTTACGAACGCGAAGGGACAGAATGCGGTCCCAATTTTGTCATTCCTCTTTGCTAAACTAATCGCATATACATTCCTTGGATTTCTTCTTGGTTGGCTCGGTGCGGTGGTTCAGCTGTCGCTATCCATTAAGGTTTTTTTACAGTTTGCTGTAGTTGTATTCATGCTAGGCACTGCTATGAACATACTCAATGTTCATCCAATATTTCGCTATTTCGTCATCCAGCCTCCAAGATTTCTTACGAGACTTGTACGTAGGCAGTCCAAAAGGACAGATTTATTTGCCCCAATGTTTCTTGGAGCATTCACTGTCTTTATTCCGTGCGGCACAACTCAGGCAATGATGGCACTCGCAATAGCAACGGGTAATCCGATAATTGGCGCCACGATATTGTTTGTCTTCATACTTGGGACCTCTCCTTTGTTTTTTATTCTTGGATACTTTGCTTCAAAGTTGGGAGAGAAACTACATAATCAATTTATGCAGTTTGCTGCCGTAACACTCATTTTGCTTGCTGCCTACAATTTTTATGGCGCACTTGCATTAACTGGTTATTCATTCAGCGACAAAGGGCCTCAACAAAATTTGGTCGCATCAGATACTCCAACAATATCGATCAATGAGTTCGGTTACTCTCCAAATGCTATTACGGTGAAAGCGAACTCCGATGTCTCGCTTCGTCTGGACAATAAAAATGGCTCAGGTTGCATTCAAGCCTTTACAATTCCGGCATTAGGAATTCAAAAGATTGTTCCTCTTGGATCTTCGGCTACGGTTACATTTAGGGCTCCGAATCAAAAAGGCACAATGCCATTTATGTGCAGTATGGGCATGTACCGAGGAGTAATAAATATCATATGAGAACTCAACGATTTAAGATTGATGGGATGCATTGCTCAAGCTGTGCTATGAATATTGACGGAGAGCTGGAGGATACAAAAGGAGTGAAAGAGTCGAAGACGAGTTACGCAAAGATGATTACCGAGGTAGTGTATGACGAGTCTTTAATTTCTGATAAAAAAATTATTGAAATCGTAAAGAATATTGGATATTCCGCATCAACTACATAAGAATATCTCCTTAGTTAAGAATCGCAATCGAGGCATTAAGAAGCGTAGCAAAGGTAACCCACAAAAGATAGGGCACGAGAAGATATGCTGCCGTTTTACTTCTTTGATAAAACGCCTTGATCGAAAGAAAAATTGCGAGCCAAAGCAAAATAATCTCAAAGAAGGCAAGGGTAGGATTGTGTAATCCGAAAAAAAGTATCGACCATAACGTATTTAGACCAAGCTGCAACCAAAACCAAAACGAAACTCCTTTTCCTTTCTTCCAAACTAAGTAAGCTGCGATACCCATCATTGTATAGAGTAAGGTCCAGACCGGTCCGAAGACCCAATTAGGAGGACTAAAAAAAGGTTTATTCAGATATGCGTACCAATTCGGGATTGCAGAAAAGGTGAAGAGAGATCCAACTGACCCAGCAGCCTGACACACGAAAACAAATCCAATCAATTGGAGAGCGCTGAGGTATGAAGGTGTTCTTTTTGCCATAAATTCATTGTACGCAGTGTTAACCGAGTTTTGCAACGTGTAGACATATAACATCAGAATTTGAGTTGAGAAAGCCGGTCTCGCACATCTTTATGATAAAATAGAGAGGAGATATTTGAGTTTTTCACTTTGCTCTTTAAATTTTTGTTTATTCCCCTGTAGCTCAATTGGCAGAGCAGATTCCTGTTAAGAATAAGGTTCGTGGTTCGAGTCCACGCGGGGGAGCCAATGTT
>Ga0138256_10006767_pt1 | contig 12119 bp, 10 predicted proteins | sample KNB2016incub_MG_FD_105486 | JGI IMG/M metagenome (GOLD analysis project Ga0138256, IMG submission 105486) | Active sludge microbial communities from wastewater in Klosterneuburg, Austria - KNB2014incub_MG | ecosystem: Engineered > WWTP > Activated sludge > Unclassified | place: Austria... | reverse complement strand
CCGTCAATCTTGCATGCTTATGGCTGTTCATCCGTCTCTCCTAAGTTGGTTGGCTGGGCTTGGTAACCACAGCTTCCCAAATCCGGGACGGATGAACAACCTACTGAAACATCACAGCTAGGCCACCTGTATCTTGGGCATTTGGGGAAGGACAAGTACCTGAACATCCCCGAGCGCCCGCCACTCCAGCATTCGCAAAGGGAGCTGGAGGCCGAGTCTCTTTCGTACATCGTCTGTGCCCGAAACGGCGTGCTCAGCCAGTCAGAAAGCTATCTATCCACGCATGTCAAAAGCGACACCACCGTCGATCAGATTGACCTGTACCAGATCATGCGGGCAGCTGGACAGGTGGAAGCCCTGCTAGGGCTGAATGCGCACACCAAATACGAGCGGCCTCAGAAAGCGGTGTATTGACATACTCGATTGCAATCCAGCATCTGCTCCCGACTGGCACACCAAATGACCGTTGTCTGTCATGTCGTCTCAGAGACGTTTCCACCACGCCACAGTCGAGGCACTTTTATTTTTGTTGGTATGTTTGTTGGTATATAGAAATCTCAGAAATACAAATTCGTTTAATTACAGCAAGTTACGAGAACTATTCGACTCCCTTCACCCCACGCTTGGTTTCTCAAGCCTTCCCACCACCCGCCCGCCGTAGGGAGAAACGGGTCTTTTGTGGGCCCCTGGAGCAGGGCATTGCTCCACTTTCTACTCAAAAAAAATAGCAAAGAATGGCGTACCTTGTGCGGTAGTGCCATTTTTGACTCAGAAAAATGGTGCTGTGCCCATCGCCGCAGCCGGGGCACTGCGGCGTTTACTTGACCAGCAGGGCGTTGATGGCGGCCATGTCGTCCTGCGTGAGCGTGCCTGCGGCCTGGCGCAGCTTCAGGTTGCCCAGCAGCACGTTGTAGCGGGCCTGGGCGAGGTCGCGTTTGGTCTGGTAGAGCTGGCTTTGCGCGTTGAGAACGTCGATGTTGATGCGCACGCCCACCTGGTAGCCCAGCTTGTTGGCGTCCAGTGCGCTCTGGCTGGACTGTTCGGCGGCTTCCAGTGCCTTGACCTGGCCCATGCCCGACTGCACGCCAAAGAAGGCGCTGCGCGTGGCCTGCGCGACGTTGCGGCGCGCCGTCTCCAGGTCAGCCTCGGCCTTTTGCTCCAGTGCCAGGGTTTCCTTCACGCGGTTTTGCACCGCAAAACCGGCGAACAGGGGCAGGTTGAGTGCAACGCCCACGGAGGCATTGTTGGTGCGGTTGTTGACGCCAGGGGCCGACACGGTGCCATCAGGGGTGCGCTGGATGCCGTAGCTGGCCTGCAGGTCAATGGTGGGCCGGTGGCCGGTTTCGGCCTTGCGGGTTTCCAGGCGTGCCACCTCAAGCGCCAGAGCAGCCTGGCGCACGCCGGGTTGCTGGTCTTGCGCTGTCTGCACCCAGGTGGCTACGTTGTCGGGCTGCACGCTGGGCAATGGCAAGGGCAGGGCCAGCGGCTGGGGTTTGGCGCCTGTGATGCCGGTGACCTGGTCGAGCGCAAGTTTTTTAACCCGCAGGTCGTTGTCTGCGGCGATTTCCTGGGCGGTGACCAGGTCGAATCGGGCCTGGGCCTCGCGCGAGTCGGTCACGGTAGAGGTGCCAACCTCGAAGTTGCGCTTGGCTGCGGCCAACTGTTCGGAGACGGCAGCCTTCTGGGCCTGCACGAAGGTGAGGGTGTCCTGGGCGGCCAGCACGTCGAAGTAAGCCTGGCTCACGCGCACCAGCAGGTCCTGGGTGGCTGCGTCGAGCTGTGCCTGGGCGACCTCAATGCCGCGCTGCCCCTGCTCCAGGGCGATGCGGTTGGCCGGGCGGTACAGCGGCTGGGAGGCGCTGACCCCCACGCTCTGGGTGGTTCCGTTGAAGGTAACGGCGGGGCGGCTGAGCTCGGTGCTGGTGCGGGAGACGCCTGCAGTCAGGCCGGCACTGGGCAACAGGCCTGCGCGGGCCTGGTCGGCACGGCGAGCGGCGGCGTCCAGCTGTGCCTGGGCGGATTTCCAGGCCGAGTCGTAGCCACGGGCTGATTCCACGAGTTCGAGCAGGCTCTGCGCCTGCGCAGGCGCGCAGAGGGCGGCGCCGAGCGCCAGGGTCAGGGGAAGGAGCCGGAACAGCTGCATGGAGGAGGCCTTTCTTGGGATGCCTGCGGGAAAACGGGTTGAACGATGGGTGTGCGGTGGATTGTCAGTAGCGGGGAATGCCGGGGTCGCTCTCCTGCGACCAGGCATCAATGCCGCCTGCAATGTTGGCCACGCGCTCGCAACCGTGGTGCGACAGGTACGCAGCCACATGCTGGCTGCGCACACCGTGGTGGCACAGGCACGCGATGGGGCGCCGGGGGTCGATTTCCGCAAGCCGGGCGGGCAACTGGCCCATGGGAATGGCCAGCAGTTCAAAGCCCCGGGCTGCCACTGCAGCCTGGGCAAGCTCCCAGGGTTCGCGCACGTCCAGCACCAAGGGCTGCCCGCCGGGTGCTTGCGCAAACCAGGCGGTGAGTTCCGAGGGCCGGACCAAGTCAACCATGTGCTGCTCGCGCCGGGTCAGAAGCGGAAAGCCGAAGGCTCGTCGAAGTGCTTCAGGCGCGCGGTGTTGGTGTCCCACGGGCAGAAGGCCTCAAAGCGGTCGCCCTTTTTTTGTACCAGGGTCACGCGCATCACGGGCTCCTGGCCGGTGATGGCCACCAGACGGCCGCCTTCGCGCAGCAGTTCGAGCAGGCGTGTGGGCACCTCTGCCACCGAGCCGCTCAGGAGGATGGCGTCAAACGGGCCGTCGGGGATGTTGCTGAGGGCGCCGTCGCCCTGGCGCACGCTGGCATTGCGCACGCCGGCGCGCTCGAGGTTCTCCTGGGCCAGCAGCACCAGTGCGGGGTCGATCTCGAGCGAGACGACCTGGTCGGCGTGGTGGGCCAGCAGGGCGGCCATGTAGCCGGAGCCAGCACCGATTTCGAGCACGCGATCGCTCTTCTGCAGCTTGAGCTCTTGCAGCAGCCGCGCTTCCACCCGGGGGGCGAGCATGCACTGGCCGTCCTGCACGGCTGTTTCGGGGTTGCCCTGCAGGGGGATTTCCATGTCCACAAAGGCCATGGCGCGGTAGGCCTGTGGCACGAAGTCTTCACGACGCACCTGCTCCAGGGTTTCCAGAACGTTGCGGTCAAAGACGTTCCAGGTCCGGATCTGCTGCTCGATCATGTTGTAGCGGGCCTGCGCGATGGGGTCGCTGGTGTTGGCGGTCGTGTTCAGGGGCATGTTCATGGGGGACTCCGGAAAATGTGGGGGAGGGCAGGCGAGGACAAACCCTTGATTTTAAGACGCTGCGGCCGTCTTGCGGCCCCAGTGGCGGCGCGCCCATTGCGCCAGATCGTCCATGTAGCAATAGACCACCGGCACCACCACCAGCGTCAGCAGCGACGAGGTGATGACACCGCCGATCACTGCCTGACCCATGGGTGCGCGCTGCTCGGCACCTTCGCTCATTGCGAACGCCAGCGGAACCATGCCGAAAATCATGGCCAGCGTGGTCATCAGGATGGGGCGCAACCGTACGCGCGCGGCCAGCAGCAGGGCCTCGCTGCGTGGCAGGCCGGGCACGGTCTGGCCCTGGTCGTTGGTGTGCTCGTCTCGGGCGCGGATGGCAAAGTCCACCAGCAAAATGGCGTTCTTGGTGACCAGGCCCATGAGCATCACCACCCCGATGACCGAAAAGATCGACAGCGTGGAGCCAAACATCATCAGCGCCAGCACCACCCCGATGAGCGTGAGCGGCAGCGAGGTCATCAGCGCCAGCGGCTGCAGAAAGCTCTTGAACTGGCTCGCCAGAATCATGTAGATGAAGATGATGGCCATGAGCAGTGCAGAAACGGCGTAGTTGAAGGATTCCTGCATGTTTTTGGTTGATCCGCCGAACTGGTAACGGTAGCCGGGCGGAAAGGCCGTGTTGTCGAGCACTTTGCGAATGTCGCTGGAAATTTCACCGGCAGAGCGGTTGTAGACGTTGGCGTTGACGGCCACCTCGCGTGTCAGGCTGCGCCGGTTGATCTGGTTGGGCCCGGTGGATTCGCGCACCTGCGCCACCTGGCCCAGGCGCACGATGCGGCTGGAGCCATCGCTTGCGGTGAGGGCAAAGGGCAGGTATTCCAGATCCTGCGGGTTGTCGCGGGCATCAGGGGCCAGGCGCACGTTCACGTCGTACGTTTGGTTGTCGGGGGCGCTCCAGTTGCCCACGGTCTGGCCGGCAATCAGGGTGCGCAGCGACTGGGCCATTTGCATGACGGACAGACCCAGGTCCGAGGCCGCGTCGCGTCGCACGTCGAGGGCGATAACGGGTTTGTCGGGCTTGACGCTCGAATCCAGGTCCACCAGACCGGGAATCAGGCGGATTTTGTCGCTGATTTCGCGTGTCAGGCGGGCCAGTTCCTGCTGATCGGGGCCCTGCAGCGAGAATTCGATCTGCTTCTGTCCGCCCACGGGGTCGAGCAGGCCCACGTGCGTGACCGTGATGCCCGCGATGGCACGCAGGCGCTCGCGCAGCACGGCGGACATCTGGTCCACACTGCGCTGGCGGTCTTTGCGGTCTACCAGGCGCACATAGATGCTGGAGTAGATTTTTCCTTGTGTGGTGCCGGTATTGATGGTCGAAAGCGTGTAGCGCACTTCGGGCATTTCGCGGATCACGGACTCGACCTGGCGCGTTTTCACTTCTGTGGCCTCGATCGAAGCGCCCACGGGAACGTAAAAGTTCACCATGGTTTCTGAAAAATCCGCCTTGGGCGTGAACTCCGTGCCCAGCATTGGCAGCATGAAGATGCTGAGCACGAAAATGCCCAGAGCCATTGCCAGGGTCTTGAGCTTGTGCACCAGCGACCAGCGCAGCAACCGCTGGTAGAGCTCGGCCAGCGCGTCGGTAGCCTGCTCGAACCAGCCGGTGACCCGGCCTATGGTCTTGTCGTAGAAGGAAACGGGTTGCAGCTTCTGCCCGTGGGCATGGATGCTCGGGTCGTGCCAGATGCTCGACAGCATGGGGTCGAGCGTGAAACTCACGAACATGGAGATGAGCACCGCCGCCACGATGGTGATGCCGAACTCATGAAAAAACTTGCCGATGATGCCGCCCATGAAACCGATGGGCAGGAACACCGCCACGATGGACAGCGTGGTCGCCAGCACGGCAAGGCCGATTTCCTGCGTACCATCCATCGCCGCCGCGTAGGCGCCTTTGCCCATCTGCACATGGCGCACGATGTTTTCCCGCACCACGATTGCATCGTCGATCAGCAGGCCCACGCACAGGCTCAGTGCCATGAGCGTGATCATGTTGATGGTGAAGCCGAACATGTTCATGAACAGGAAGGTACCAATCAGTGCAATGGGCAGCGTGAGGCCCGTGATGACGGTGGAGCGCCAGGAGTTCAGGAACAAAAAGACGATGAGCACCGTAAGAATGGCGCCCTCGATCAGCGTCTGGCGCACATTGTTCACCGCCACGCGGATGGGGCGCGAGTTGTCACCAATCGTCTCCAGCCGCACGCCCGCAGGCAGTTCTTTGCGCAGGGTCTGTATTGCGGCGTTCAGGCCATCGACCACGTCGATGGTGTTTTCCCCCTGGGCCTTTTGTACCTGCAGCAGCAACGTCCGTTCGCCGTTGAAGAGGGCAAGGCTTTCAGCCTCCTGGGGCCCGTCCTGCACGCGCGCCACCTGATCAATGCGTACGGGTGATCCGTTGCGCCGGGCCACGATGATGCGGCCAAAGTCCTCGGGGCGCTGCATGCGCGCATCGATCTGCACCATGCGGTCCTGCGTGAGCGATCGCACCGAGCCCAGGGGCAGGTCCTGGTTCTCCTGACGCACCGCCTGTGCCACCTGATCGGGCGTGATGGCGTACGCTTCAAGGGCTTTGGGGTCGAGGTAAATGTTGATTTCGCGCTTGGTCGCGCCCACCAGGGTGACCGCACCCACGCCGCGTACATTTTCGAGGCGCTTCTTCAGGGTCTGGTCAGCCCAGGTGGTCAGCTCCACAGCCGACAGCGCCTTGACGCCGCCTGCCGCAGCGGCCCCCTGGCTCTGCGGCGGGGTGTTTGCGCCCTGGGGTGCAGCAGCCTCGCCACCGTCTGGCAGCACCGCCAACGACCACACCGCGCGACTGGACGGGTCGAAGCGCAGCACGCGCGGCTCCTTGACTTCGTCGCGCAACTGCGTGCGCACCGTGGCCATTTTTTCGCGCACATCCTCGGCGGCCTTGCGACCGTCGATGTGCAGCTCGAATTCGATGATCACGACCGCTGTGCCCTCGTAGCTGCGCGAGGTCAGGGCATTGATTCCAGCGATCGAGTTGACGCCTTCTTCGATCTTCTTGGTCACCTCGCTCTCGACGATTTCGGGCGAGGCGCCCGGATAGTCGGCCGTGACGACGACCACCGGAAAATCGATTTCCGGAAACTGATCCACCTTCAGGCGCTGGTACGAGAACGCCCCCAGCACCACGATGGCCAGCATGACCATGGTGGCGAACACCGGATTTTTGAGACTGACCTTGGTGAACCACATGGTGCGTCCTCAAGGGCGTGCCGATGCGGCTTGCGCGGGGGCGCTGGCCTCGGCCGCGACAGAGGGCTGTGGGGTGGCAGGCGCACCCGGCAGGCGCAACAGCGTTCCCAGTGGCAGTGCGCCCACGCGGCCCGCCAACACGGCGGCCCCTTCGGGCACGCCCTGCACGGCCACCAGAGTCTGGCCCTGGGCCTCAAAGCGCTCGCCCAGGCGCACGGTGTAGTGCGCCACACGGCCTTGTTCGGCCGCCTGCACATAAGGCTCGGGCTTGTCGATGCGCACCGAATCGAGCGGCACCACCAGCCGCTCGACGCGGCCCACGTCGAGTCTGCCCTGCACAAACAGTCCGTGTCGCAGGGCGGGTGCGCTGGCGTCGCGGTCAATGCCCAGGTACACCGGTACCGCTCGGCTTCCCGCCTGTGCACTGGGGCTGATGCGCACCACCGTTGCGGGCAGGCGCTGATCGCTCCCTTCAATGAAAAGCTGCGCCTTCTGGCCCACACGCACGGCCACCGAATCGGTGGGCGAAATGAGCGCTTCGAGTTCCATGCGGGATAGGTCCACCACCTCCAGAATGCGCGCCTCGACAGCCACCCGCTCACCATTTTGGGCCAGGCGCTGCGAAACCTGGCCGCTGAGCGGACTGCGCAAGACCGTGTCGGCAAGCGACTTCTGGGCGACATCCACCGCCGACATGGCCGCCTGATAGCTGGCCTGGGCCGCGTTGAGGTTGGCTTGCGAGGTGTCCAGTGCGGTGCGCGAGATAAAGCCCTGGTCAACCAGCGCACGGTTGTTGCTGAACTGGCGCTGGCTGATGTCCACCTGTGCCCGGGCGGCATCGGCCTGCTGCTGTGCCTGGCGCAGGCGTGCCCTGGGTTCAGTGGGGTCGATGTGCGCCACTTCCTGCCCGGCGCGCACGCTGTCGCCTTCGCGCAGTGTCAGGCCTTGCAGTTCGCCGGGCACACGGGCCTTGATCAGGGCCGTCTGTGTGGCGCGCACCGTGCCGGAGAGGGGCACCGTCAGCGCCAGTTGCTGGCGCTGCGCCGTCTGCAGCTCGGTGGCCCCGATCTGCATGACAACCTCTTTGACCACGGGGTTGGCCAGTGCTTGTTGTTGTGCCTTGCGGGCGCTCAGTGCGCGCAGCGCGCCTGCGGCCACCAGCACGGCGACGAGGGCGGCAACGGTCCAGGGAATCCAGCGTTTCATGGAATGAACTCAGGCGAAGGGGGTTGGGGAGGTCGAGGGCGGTTGCACCAACAGACCCTGCAGCAGCGTCTGCACCTGGCAGGCGATGTATTCCTCGGGGTCAAAGGGCAGGTTGGCGGGCACGCAGGCGCTCATCGAATGCTTCCAGAGCATCAAAAAAAGCATGGGGGCCAGCACGCTGTACACCGCGTAGTCAAGGTTCAGCGGGTGAAACTCGCCCCGGCTGATGCCGCGCTGCAGCAGGCTGCGAATCATGAACTGGCCCGGAAGAATCACCTCTTGCTGATAAAAGTCGGCGATGTCCGGAAAGTTGCACGCTTCGCTCAATATCAGCTTGGTAATACCCGAGGCACGGGTCGAGCCGATCGACTCCCACCAGGTGCGGTAGCCATGGCGCAGCATTTCGGCAGTGCTGCCCTGAAAGGTCTGCAGGTCTTCGCGCCAATGGGAGAACTTGCCCACAATGTTTTCCCGCACCACGGCCTTGAACAGTTCTTCCTTGCTCGGAAAATAGAGGAACAAGGTGCCCTTGGAGACCCCGGCACGTGCCGCGACTTCTTCGACGCGTGTTGCGGCGTAGCCTTTTTCAACAAACAGGTCGAGCGCAGCGTCCAGCAATTCGCCCGGGCGCGCCTCTTTGCGGCGCTCGCGTTTGCTGTGGGACGGGTGCAGGGAGGAATCGGGCAAAGCAGGGAAGTGTTAATGACTGACTGGTTAGTAATGTAGCAAAGCCCCCTCGTGCGGTCAATGCCGTGAAAATCACCAAGGTGACAAAACGTCTCGCTCCAAATCCACCTGATTGGCGATATGCCTCAGACAAGGACATCAGTCTCTGGGCCAATAGCGGCGCCCGGGATTAGCCCCCTCTCCCGCAAGGGGAGAGGGAGTCTGAGATACGCACCTAATCAGGCAAATCCATGAGGACAGCATGCCCCGGGTAACAGGCGCGAACCGTCAGCCCTCTAAGATCCTCCCATCCCGAAGGAGCACGCAAATTGACCACAGAAGCCATTGAACGCGGTTTTCCCGCTTTTTATGCCGATGCACCCCGCCTGACGGTGCGCGACCCCCTGGCCGAATTTCTGGGCGCCGCACCGCAGGGCGTGATGGAGTACCGCTACGAAGACGTGGTGCGCCTGGCCGGCCACTCGTGCCCCACGGTGGCCGGTGCCTACCTGATGACGCTGCACGGTCTGCGCGCGCTCTATGGCAGTGAGCTGCCGTTGCGCGGCGAGATCGAGGCAAGCCTGCGGGATGCCCGCGACAGCGGCGTGACCGGCGTGATCGCCAGCGTGGTGCAACTGCTCACGGGCGCTGCGGGGGAGTCGGGTTTTCAGGGCATTGGCTCAATCCACCGCTTTTCGCGCCACAACCTCATGGCCTTTGGTGCGCCGATCCAGGCCGTGCTGGGCCTGCGCCGCAAAGACACCGGAGCCGCCGTGCAGGTGCAGATGGATGCGTCGGTGGTGCCCTGGACCGACGAACTCAAGGCCCTGATGCCCAAGGCCGTTGCCGGGCTGGCCAGCACCGCCGAGCTGGAGCGCTTTGCCGGGCTGTGGCAAGACCGCGTGCGCAAAATCCTGGTGGAGCACGCCGCCGACACCCGGATGGTGCAGGTGAGCGACTGGAAACCTTCTTGAAGACCCCACTGTGTCGCCTCGCTCCTGCCGCCCGCTCTCGCATCGCTGCGCGCTGCGCACTGCGGGCAAGGGGGACGCTCCCAGCGCCCGAACCGCACGGTGTTGGCGGCCCTTGCGCGGGAGCCCTGACCATGCCAGTTTCGTGCATCGTGGTACGCACGCAGCGTTGAACTTTTCCTGGAGCACACCATGACCGACGCCACCATCTCCCAGCCTCTGCAGACCCTTACCCTGGGCGGCGGCTGCTTCTTGTGCCTGGAATCGTTAACGCGATAAAACACCATACAAATCAACAACTTAAATTTTGTCAAAAGAAAGTTTGACAACTTTTTGCCAAAATCTGCAAAGGCAACTGCCGGAAAACTTGACCGGGGTGGTCCGCACTCGTACACTCGCCATACACATATACACACATACATGAAAGGTGCTGTGACGATGGCTGGAAAAATGTGCCCCAAGTGCGGTGAACAAACGTTCTTCCAAACACCTACCGGGCGAGAGTGCTCTAAGTGCAACTACACCATGACCTTGCCAGCTAATGATGGCAAAGGCGGGCAGGGCAAGCGGTGTTCCAACTGCGGAGAAAACAAAGTTTTCAACGGAAATTGTCGCGGGTGTGGTGCGAAGTATTCTTAAAACCAATTTTTACAGGGGATGGAAATGGGGTTTTGGGACAAGGCATTTGAAGCTGCAAAAAATGCAGGAACTGCTGTATACAACGAGTTAGAAAAATCAGCCAATGAAACTCGTGAAATTAGGCAGAAGTATGAAGATCTGAGTGACGAAGAATTGCTTAAGATTGTTCATAGCGACGGTTTCTTTGGAAAATCTTCAAAAGAAAAGGCGATAGCCTTTGGGACCCTCAAAAACAGGGGGTATGATGTGGAAGATATAAAGGCGCGAAAGAATTGAAGTTGGTGCGATTGATTAATAAAGAAGCCAGTCATTTGACTGGCTTTTTTATTTCCTTAATCACACTCTTGACAATTCATGGAATTTATTTATAAGTATGATAACAATCCCCCGATTGAGTAGGCAAGTTAATCATACGAAAAATATAAAATATGTCAAGCCTGCCCAACGAGAATTGTTAGGGCATTTTTTTATGCGTCGATTAAGTTCCTCGGTCGAAAATTGCCAACGCGAATGGTTTGTATGAAGGCAGGTTAGAAATATTCAGGGACAAGCTCCTTGATAACTGTAAATCCCCCCAAGCAGGTAGCGACACTATTTATATAGTGAAGTAGGTTAGAATTTAAAAGGCGAAGTTGGAAAGCCACAGGGAAGACAAGGCAAGACCTATTTCGTTATACACAAGTCCGTCGCGGCCATGAAGTAAGCTACTGATTTCATAGCGACAAACACAATGAGCTGGGCTGCCACGGAATTTGAGAGCATAGATCTGGGAGACCCCAGGCGCAATCGGCGCGCGATCCGCTTGATTGAACGCTTGAGCGCCAAGCCCACGGCCAGCATCCCCCAGGCCTGTGGCGACTGGGCGGACACCCTGGGGGCCTACCGCTTCTTTGGCAATGAAGAGGTGCAGTGGCCCGACATCCTGGCGCCGCACATCGAAAGCTCGATTGCGCGCATGGCGGCACACGAGGTGGTCTTGTGCATCCAGGACACCACCGAACTCGATTTCAACGGGCAACAAGCCAACGGCCTGGGGCCGCTGAGCTACGAGGCCCAGCGCGGCATGTACGCACATCCCACCTACGCGGTTTCGACCTCTCGCGAACCGCTGGGCGTACTCGATGCGTGGATGTGGGCGCGCCAGCCCCGTGCGGACGATGGCAGCCGTCATGGCGTCCTGGAGAGCCTGCGCTGGATTGAAGGCTACGAGCGCCTTGCCGAGATGGCCCCGCGACTGCCCGCCACACGACTGGTGTACCTGGCCGACCGCGAGGCCGACATCATGGCCTTGATGGTGCGTGCGCGAGACTTGGGGCAGCCGCTGGACTGGTTGCTGCGCTCCAAACACAACCGCACCCTCAGCGAGGGCGACAAACTGTGGAGCCGAGTGACGCACGCAGAGCCCGTGGGAGAGATTCGCTTTACCCTGGCGCAGCGCCAGGGGCAGCGCGCCCGCGAGGTGGTGCAACTGGTGTGGGCACAAACAGTGCAGCTGCCCGATGGCCAGGGCGGCGTTGTGCAGGCCACGTGTATCGTGGCCCGGGAGGTTGAGCCCCCTGCTGGCGACAAGGCCATTGAGTGGCGATTGCTGACGAATCTGCCCGTCGACACCCTGGAACAGGCGGCCCGCATGATCGACTGGTACCGCGCGCGCTGGGAGATCGAGATGTTCTTTCACGTACTCAAGAATGGTTGCCGCATTGAGGCTTTGCAACTGGGCTGTGTCGACAAGCTTGAACGCGCCCTGGTGCTGTACATGGTGGTGGCCTGGCGCATCGCCCGGCTGATGCGGCTGGGGCGCAGCTGCCCGCAGCTCGATGCGCAATTGATGTTCGAGCCCGACGAGTGCAAGGCAGCTTTCATCCTGAACAAGCAGAAGTTGCCGGACAAACCGCCCACGCTCAATGAGGTGGTGCGGCTGGTGGCCAGGCTTGGCGGTTTTCTTGCGCGAACGGGCGATGGCGAGCCGGGAGTCAAGACCATCTGGCTGGGCATGCAGCGAGTTCTTGATTTCGCCGCTGGCATCAGGTTCTCACGCGAGATTCATGCGCAGGGGACTTGTGTATAACGAAATG
>Ga0138256_10006764_pt1 | contig 12122 bp, 13 predicted proteins | sample KNB2016incub_MG_FD_105486 | JGI IMG/M metagenome (GOLD analysis project Ga0138256, IMG submission 105486) | Active sludge microbial communities from wastewater in Klosterneuburg, Austria - KNB2014incub_MG | ecosystem: Engineered > WWTP > Activated sludge > Unclassified | place: Austria... | reverse complement strand
CGGGATGAACATGGCGGGCGAGATGTCGCCGCGCGTCGGGTGGTGCCACCGCAATAGCGCCTCGACACCGGCAATCCTGCCATGTTTGTCGGCTTGCGGTTGATAGACCATATGGAGGTCGCCATCGTACAGCGCCTCGCGAAGCTCGGTCTCGATCTCGCGCCGCATCCGCATCGCGGCGTCCATCTCGGGCTCGAAGAAGCTGTATTGCGCGCGGCCGTTGTTCTTGGAACGGTAGAGCGCGAGGTCGGCATGGCGCAGGGCGTCGGCGGCCGAGACTTCGCCCTCGATCAGCAGGTTGACGCCGATCGAGCAGGAGACATGGATGCGGCCGCTGGACAGGTCCATCGGTTGTGAGATGGCGTCCACGATGCGCTCGGCCAGCCGCGCCGCCGCATGGGGCGTGGCATCCAGCTGGACGATGGCGAACTCGTCGCCCGAAAGGCGCGCGAAAGTGTCCGACCGGCGGCACACCTCGGCGATGCGCTTCGAGGCAGCAACGATCAGCTCGTCGCCGATCTGGTGCCCGAAGGTGTCGTTGACGTCCTTGAACCGGTCGAGATCGAGGCAGTGCACGGCCACCGGGGTGCCGTTGCGGCGCAACTGGTCGAGCGCAACCCCGAGGCGGTCGAAGAACATCACCCGGTTCGGCAGGCCGGTGAGCGGATCATGATAGGCAAGGTGCGAAGCCCGCGCCTCGCTCGCGATCAGCTCCTGCACCGCGCGCCAGCTCCGCCGGTGGAACAGCGCCGTCACCACGAAGAACAGGGCGATGGTGACGAGGGTCGGGGGGAGCAGCTTCAGCGCCAGCTCGGTGCCGGGGCGTACCGGAGTCCATGTCAGGGTTGCGACATACTGGCCCCGGTCGTCGTTGAGATCCACCTCGGCTACATCCCGCGTGTCGTCGACCTGCACCTGGCGCAGGTGGAGATCGGGCAGCATGTAGCGCCGGCCGAACTGCTGGAGAAACTGGTCGTTCACCTCTGTCGCGGCGACGACAATCGGCGCGGTAGGATATTTTTGCCGGACGGTGCCAAAATCGGGCTCGACCAGCGAGGCCACGACGATGAACACCTTGCCGTTCAGGCGAAGCAGGTTGTGATACTGGACCGGCTCCTTGAGCGAACCCAGCATGAAGCCCTTGCTGCGGCGCGCTCTCTCGCGGTCGCGGATGTCACGGATCGCCTTGTGCATGGCGGGCGCGAAATTCTCATAGAGTGACAGGGCGGTCATCTCGCCCGTGTCCGCGGCGAAGAATAGCCTGTCGTCCTTGTCGAGCACGAAGCTGTACTGAAAAAAGGAGGTGTCGTAGAGATATTGGCCGATATTGTTCTGCGCCCAGGCCAGATTGCGCGCTTCGAGATTGGCAAGCGATTCGTCCCACACGGTTTGCGGAACGATTCCCTTATCCACCTCGATGATCTTGTTGGCGAAACCGTTGGCGACGAGCTGCTGTTCGTGCTGTTTTGCATCAGCATTCATTCTGCGCGCCAGATCCCAGCCCCCGAACAGCAAAAGGAACGTGGCGAATACGGACAATAATATTAACGGTCTGAACAGCGCATTGGCGCGGGTTGCTTTGTTCATCTCTCCAGCGTCCGCATAATTCTGATGGGTCTGGATAGACGAAGGCCGTTAAGATAGTGTTGAGTACGCGGTAAACCCTGGCGCGGTACTGCGTTAACACAAAAAAGTCCGCCCTGGCTCAGGCCAGGGCGGACTCGTATGCCCGGTGCAGCGGGCGGCGTCCGATCGTCAGCTCCGCATCGGCGGAGCCCGGATCAGGCGCTCAGATAATGGGCGGTTGTCCTCGCGGCGACATCATCCGCGCTCACGCCCGGTGCCAGCTCGATCAGCCGGAACGGGCTGTTGTGGTCGGTGCGCTGGAACACCGCGAGATCGGTGATGATCATGTCCACGACATTCTTGCCGGTGAGCGGCAGGGTGCAGCTGGGGATGAACTTGGGGCTGCCGCCCTTGGCGCAATGCTCCATCACCACGATCACGCGCTTGACGCCCGCGACGAGGTCCATCGCGCCGCCCATGCCCTTGATCATCTTGCCGGGCACCATCCAGTTGGCGATGTCGCCGCCTTCGGACACTTCCATAGCGCCCAGCACGGTCAGGTCGATCTTGCCGCCGCGGATCATCGCGAAGCTCTGCGCACTGTCGAAATAGGCTGAGTGGGGCAGCTCGCTGATCGTCTGTTTGCCCGCGTTGATGAGGTCGGGATCGACCTCGTCGTCATAGGGGAAGGGGCCGATGCCGAGCATTCCGTTCTCGGACTGGAGCGTCACGGTCACGCCCTCGGGTACATGGTTCGCCACCAGCGTGGGGATACCGATGCCGAGATTGACGTAGAAGCCGTCCTGAAGTTCCTGTGCGGCGCGGGCGGCCATCTGGTCGCGGGTCCAGCCATTGGCGATGCCATCATGGGTCGTCATTTAAGCGGCCTCCCTTTCACGCACGGTGCGGAACTCGATCTTCTTCTCATAGGGCGCGCCCAGGATCATGCGCTGGACATAGACGCCGGGCAGGTGAATGCTGTCCGGGTCGAGACTGCCCGCCGGAACGATCTCTTCCACCTCAACCACGCAGACCTTGCCGCAGGTGGCGGCGGGCACGTTGAAGTTGCGCGCGGTCTTGCGGAACACGACATTGCCGGTCTCGTCCGCCTTCCAGGCCTTCACCAGCGCGAGATCCGCAAACAGGCCGCGCTCCAGGATATAATCCTGCCCGTCGAAATTCTTCACTTCCTTGCCCTCGGCGACCAATGTGCCGACGCCGGTCTTGGTGTAGAAGCCGGGGATGCCCGCGCCACCCGCGCGCATCCGCTCCGCCAGCGTTCCCTGCGGGCAGAACTCCACCTCCAGCTCGCCGGAGAGATATTGCCGCTCGAATTCCTTGTTCTCGCCGACATAGGACGAGATCATCTTCTTCACCTGCCGGGTGCGAAGCAGCTTGCCGATGCCCTCGTTATCGATGCCCGCGTTGTTGCTCGCGAAGGTGAGGCCGGTAACACCGCTCTCGCGCACCGCGTCCAGCAAGCGCTCGGGTATGCCGCAAAGGCCGAAGCCGCCACAGGCGATCAGCAGGCCGTCCTTCAGCAGGCCATCCAGCGCCGCCTTGGCGTCAGGGTAAAGTTTTTTCGACATGCAAGTCCTTCCACAATCGGGGATGGGGTTTTGTAGGCTCTCGATCCATCATTACCAATGATTTGTTTTTTGTGATATCGATAAACGATGGCTATAAGCAGAATCGCATTCTATCACCTTGAAACGCTGTTGTGGATAGCCCGGCTGGGTACGTTCGGCGCGGCGGCGGAGCGGCTGAACACCACCCAGCCCGCGATATCGGCGCGGGTTCGCGAGCTGGAAAACATGGTGGGACGGCCGCTTTTCCGCAGGGACGGACGAACAATGACGCTTACCCCGGCCGGGCGCCATCTGGTGCGGGAGAGCGAGCCGCTGGTCGCCCGCTTCCTGCATATCCTCGGTGGAGCCGAGGGCACGGAAACGGGAGGCATCGTGCGTATCGGCGCGGGCGAGATCGCGGCGGCGAGCTGCCTGCCCGGATTCGTTGCGGAGTTGCAGCGCGAGTTGCCCAATATTTCGCTGGAAATCGAGATCGCGCTGACCGCAGACCTGATCCAGCAGATATTGGCGGGGCGCACCGATCTGGTCTTCGGGGCGGGGCGGATCGCGCACCCGGCGCTGCGCACGGTTCCGATCGGCGCGGTCGACCTCCTTCTGCTCGCCAACCCGGAAACCGTGGCCCATCTGCACGCCGACAGAGGCAACCGGAATTTCCCGATCTGGTCGCTTTCCAGCCATTCGCCGCTGTATCAGATCATGAAGGACGCGATTGCGCGCTCCGGCCTTGCCTCCTCCGGCCTTGCCTCGCGCTCGGTTAACCTGTGCAACAATGCGCGCATGATGATCGACATCGTCAGGGCGGGGGGCGGTATCGGCATCTTCCCCCGCTCGATGGTGCAGCAGCTGCTGGCCGAGGGAAGCCTGATGCAAATTCCGGGGGCAAGCGACCTGCCGCCAGTGGAGTTTCAGGTGGCGATCCGCGCAGCCGAGATGGACCCGGCGATCCTGCATATTTTCGAACGTGCGAGCCGACTGGACATTTCCGATGTGCCAAGGGCCGCCCCTGTTGGAACGGCCCTTGCGCGAGGATAGGTTTTGCCAGAGCGCGCCGCGTTAAATCTGACGCAGGCTGCGCGCCCTATGTTTTTCGGCACAATGTTTTAGATGTCGTCGCCGAGCGCGCCCTTGATGCTGCCGGAAACCTTCTGGGCCTTGCCCTTGATTTCCTGCGCCGCGCCCTTGTCACGCGTGGCGGGATTGCTGCTCTGCTGCTTCATCTTGCCGACGGCCTCGTTGGTCGCGCCTTTTACCTTGTCGATCATTTCACCCATGATGCATCTCCTAGCTGTGGGACGTGCCAGGAAAACTCACGGCTGGAGCAGGCGTTCCGCGGAATGCGGCGAGCCGTAGCTGGTGCGGCGAAGCGTTCGCTCAGATCAATCCCGCGAGCGGGCTGGAGGGATCGGCATAGAGGCGCTTGCCCATGCGGCCTGCGAGATAGGCCATGCGCCCGGCCTCGACCCCCGCCTTCATCGCGCGCGCCATCAGCACCGGGTCTTTCGCCTCGGCGATGGCGGTATTCATGAGGACGCCCGCGCAGCCCAGCTCCATCGCCTCGGCCGCTTCGGATGCGGTGCCGACGCCCGCATCGACCAGCACGGGGAGCTGCGTGCCTTCCACAATGAGCCGGATCGTCACCTTGTTCTGGATGCCGAGGCCCGAACCGATCGGCGCGCCCAGTGGCATGATCGCGACCGCGCCCGCATCTTCCAGCCGCTTCGCCGCGATGGGATCATCGACGCAATAGACCATCGGCTTGAAGCCTTCCCTGGCCAGAACTTCGGTGGCGCGCAGCGTCTCGACCATATCGGGGTAGAGCGTGCGGGCCTCGCCCAGCACTTCCAATTTCACCAGCTCCCAGCCGCCGGCTTCCCGCGCCAGACGCAGCGTGCGGATCGCTTCCTCGCCGGTGAAGCAACCTGCGGTGTTGGGCAGATAGGTGATCTTCTTGGGATCGATATAGTCGGTCAGCATCGGGGCGTTGGGGTCCGACACGTTCACGCGCCGCACCGCGACGGTGACGATCTCCGCACCCGATGCCTCCACGGCCGCCGCGTTCTGCTCGAAGCTCTTGTATTTGCCGGTGCCGACGATCAGGCGCGAGCGGAAGGTCTTCCCCGCGACGGTCCAGCTGTCGTCCGACAGGGGGGGGGCGTGGTCGCCCCCACCGACAAAGTGCACGATCTCCAGCTCGTCGCCATCCTCGACGATCACCTGGGCCAAGGTCGAGCGGGGCACGACCTCAAGGTTCCGCTCCACCGCGATCTTCTCTGGCACGAAGCCCAGCTCGCTTGCCAGCGCGGCAAGGCTCAGCCCCTCGCGCATACGCCGATGCTCGCCGTTTATCCGGATCGAAATCATGCCGTCGATGCTCATGGATGCTGACCCTAGACCTTCCGTCAAAACCGCCATATCAAGACGGGGCATATAGGGACGCTTGAGGGTGCACCGCAACCGCTCATCCGCGAACAGGGGAAAATATGGCCGAAGACCGGACAATATGGGTGCTGAACGGCCCCAACCTCAATCTGCTCGGCAGCCGCGAGCCGGAAATCTATGGCTATGACACATTGGATGATATTGCCGAGCGGATGAACGTTGTGGCGGCGCGGGCGCATGTGGAGATCGAATTCCGCCAGTCCAACCATGAGGGCCACCTGATCGACTGGCTGCAGGAGGCCGCCGCGAGTGGTGCACATGCGGTGATCCTCAATCCCGGCGGACTGACGCACACCTCGGTCGCGCTGCTGGACGCGATCAAGAGCATTCCCGTGCCGGTGATCGAGGTGCACCTCTCCAACCCGCACGCACGCGAGGCTTTTCGGCACAAATCCTATGTCGGCATGGGAGCCAAAGGCACGATCGCGGGTTTCGGGCCGATGTCCTATATGCTGGCGCTGGAAGCCGCGCTGGAACTGTGATTTGATCCGCTCACGCGGATGAGCGGTTCCGGCCCTCTCCCCCTCCCAACCTCCCGACAGGGTACACTATTGGGAGGTTGGGAGGGGGAGAGGGCCGGAACCGAACCGTTTCAGCATCGCTGAAACAGATTGCCATCCCGCGCAAACCGCAATAGGCGCATAGGCGATTTGCTGAAATTCGAGGGTTTATGAACGACAAGACCGACAAGGGCGCAATGCAGATCGACGTCAATCTGGTGCGCGAGCTGGCAGGTTTGCTGGATTCCACGCATCTGACCGAGATCGAGGTGGAAGATGGCGATCGCAAGATCCGCGTCGCGCGCAAGGTTCAGGTGGCTGCTGCCGCGCCGGTATATGCGCCCGCGCCTGCGGCCCAACCCGTAGCCGTGTCCGCTGCTCCTGCCGGTGATCCTGCCCCTGCTGCTTCTGTGGGCAATGCGGTCAAGTCGCCGATGGTCGGCACCGCCTATCTCGCCGCCGAGCCCGGCGCTGCGCCGTTCATCCATGTCGGCCATCAGGTGAAGGCGGGCGACACGCTCGTCATCGTCGAGGCGATGAAGGTGATGAACCCGATCACCGCGCCCTCGGGCGGTACCGTGAAGGCGATTTTGGTCGAGAACGGCCAGCCGGTCGAGTTCGATCAGCCGCTGGTCGTGATCGAGTAAGGCGCAGGCATGGCCATCGAGAAACTGTTGATCGCCAATCGCGGCGAGATCGCGCTGCGCATCCACCGCGCCTGTCATGAAATGGGCATCAAGACGGTCGCCGTGCATTCCACCGCCGATGCAGACGCCATGCACGTGCGCCTCGCCGACGAAGCCATCTGCATCGGGCCGCCGGCCGCGCGGGACAGCTATCTCAACATCGCCAACATCATCTCCGCCGCGGAAATCTCCGGCGCGGACGCGATCCACCCCGGCTATGGCTTCCTCTCTGAAAACGCGCAGTTCGCGGAGATCGTCGAGGCGCATGGGTTGATCTTCGTCGGCCCCAAGCCCGAGCATATCCGCACGATGGGCGACAAGGTGGAGGCAAAGCGCACCGCGGGCGCGCTCGGCCTGCCGCTGGTGCCCGGCTCCGATGGCGCGATCAAGGACATTGTCGAAGCGAAGAAGATCGCCAGGGAGATCGGCTATCCGGTGCTCATCAAGGCGGCGAGCGGCGGCGGCGGGCGCGGCATGAAGGTCGTGACCGAGGAAGCCGAGCTCGAAACCCTGATGCAGCAGGCGGGGAGCGAGGCCAAGGCGGCGTTCGGTGACGACACCGTCTATATGGAGAAATATCTCGGCAATCCGCGCCATATCGAGTTTCAGGTGTTCGGCGATGGCAACGGCAACGCGATCCATCTGGGCGAGCGCGATTGTTCATTGCAACGGCGGCACCAGAAGGTGCTGGAAGAAGCGCCCTCGCCGGTGATCTCTGCGGCGGAGCGGGACCGGATGGGCGGCATCGTCGCCAAGGCGATGGCGGACATGGGCTATCGCGGCGCTGGCACGATCGAGTTCCTGTGGGAAGAGGGCGAGTTCTACTTCATCGAGATGAACACGCGGCTTCAGGTCGAGCATCCCGTCACCGAGATGATCACCGGCGTCGATCTGGTGCGCGAGCAGATACGGGTGGCGGAAGGGCGGCCGCTTTCGGTCTCGCAGGAGGATCTCCGCTTTTCCGGACACGCGATCGAGTGCCGCATCAACGCCGAAGACCCGCAGACCTTCGCGCCTTCGCCGGGCACCGTTACCAGCTATCATGTGCCGGGCGGGATGCACGTGCGCGTCGATAGCGGCCTCTATCAGGGCTATAAGGTGCCGCCTTATTATGACAGCATGATCGGCAAGCTGATCGTCTATGGCCGCACGCGCGAGGGTTGCATCATGCGGCTGAAGCGCGCTTTGGAGGAATATGTGATCGAGGGTATGAAGACCACGATCCCGCTGCACCAGAAGCTGCTCAAGGATCCCGAGTTCCAGAACGGTGATTATACGATCAAGTGGCTGGAAGAGTGGTTGGCGCGCGGCGAGTAAGGCAGGCATCCGGGGGATTTTTTCCGCACGGGCGAGCCAACTGGCACGGGGGTGATGGGGCCAATCCGGCTCCTGTTCGCTGATTCCAATCTGTGTCCTGCTATGGATGAAACGTCTTGCGGCACCTCTCATATTTCGATATTTCATGAAATATGGAATCGAAACAGGCCGTCGCTACGCTTTCTGCCCTTGCCCATGATACGCGGCTCGATCTGTTCCGTCTGCTGGTGAAGGCAGGGGATGGCGGTCTGGCGGCGGGGGCTATCGCCGATGCGCTCCATGTTGCACCATCCACCCTCTCGCATCACCTGACGCTGCTTGAAGGTGCAGGCCTGATCAGCGCGCGCCGAGAGTCGCGCCATATTTTCTATGCGGTAGCGGTTCCCGCCGTGCGCGCCCTGCTCGGCTATTTGACGGAGGACTGCTGTGGCGGGCGGCCAGAGCTGTGCGCCCCGCTCACCGCCAACAAGGAGCATTGCAATGGATAATCCTCACGTCTTCAATGTGCTGTTTTTGTGCACCGGCAACTCGGCGCGCAGCATCCTTGCCGAGGCGATCATGGAGCGGGAAGGGCAGGGCAAGTTCCGCGCGTTCAGCGCAGGCAGCTTCCCCAAGGGCGCTGTCCATCCGATGGCGCTGCACACGCTGGAGCTGCTGCATTACGACATCAGTCGGTTCCGCTCGAAAAGCTGGGATGAGTTCGCCGGGCCAGACGCGCCGCATATGGATTTCATCATCACCGTCTGCGACAATGCGGCGGGCGAGGTCTGCCCCGTCTGGCCGGGCAAGCCGGTTTCAGCGCACTGGGGCTTGCCTGACCCCGCCGCCGCCACGGGCAGCGAGGCGGAAATCGCAGCCGCCTTCCAGCAATGCTACGGCCAGCTCCATCACCGCATCTCGTTGTTTGCGGCGCTGCCCATCGCGTCACTGGAACAGGTCGCACTGAAGCACGAGCTGGACGCCATCGGCAGGAGCGTGAAGCAATGAAACGAGTCCTCGTTTCCGAATTTATCGGCACCTGCCTGCTCGTCGCCACGGTGATCGGCTCCGGCATCATGGCAGAGCAGCTCAGCAACGGGAACGTCGCCGTGGCGCTTATGGGCAATACGGCGGCGACCGGCGCTGTGCTCTATGTGCTGATTTCGCTGCTCGGCCCCATCAGCGGCGCGCAGTTCAACCCCGCCGTTACGCTGTTTCTCGAGCGGCGGCACAACCGCGCGGCGATGATCGTGACGCAGTGCCTGGGCGCGGTGACGGGCGCGGTACTCGCCCATGCAATGTTCGGCCTGCCGCTGGTGCAGGAAAGCGCGCATATTCGCGCGACACATGGCGAGTGGCTGGGCGAGGCAGTGGCGACCTTGGGCCTCCTCCTCACCATCCGTCTGGGCGCACAATACAGGCCCGAGGCATTGCCTGCACTGGTTGCGGGATGGATCATCGCGGGCTACTGGTTCACCAGTTCCACCAGCTTTGCCAACCCGGCGGTGACGCTGGCGCGCACGCTGACCGATAGCTTCTCGGGCATTCGCCCGATGGATGCGCCCGCTTTCGTGGCGATGCAATTGCTCGGAGCGGGCGCGGCGATGCTGGTTTCACGCTGGCTGTTGAAGGAAGAAGGGCAATGAAGGCGATAATCTGGCACAATCCCAATTGCGGCACCTCGCGCAAGACGCTGGCGATTCTGGAAGAGACGCCGGGCGTCGACGTGACGGTAATCGAGTATCTCAAGACGCCTTACACGCGCGAGAAGCTGGTGCAGCTGTTCCACGATGCCGGGGTTACGCCCGCGCAGGTGATCCGCAAAATGGGCACGGATGCCGAGGAACGCGGCCTGCCCGAGATGAGCGATGAGGCGATCCTCGATGAAATGGTGGCGAACCCGGCCTATGTGAATCGCCCGTTCGTGGAGACGGACAAGGGTGTGCGCTTCTGCCGCCCGCAGGATGTGGTGCGCGAGATATTGTGATCTTCCATCCTAAACGCGCGCGCTGTGCTGCGTTTCGGGCGGCTTCGTCCCGCAATTGTAACATTCGCCTGATCTAAACCTTGCGGAACGCGGGATGCGCGTTAGCATGTGCAGCATGAGTAAGGGCGACTCATTGGCGACAATCGCGGTCTATTCGCTGAAGGGCGGGGTCGGCAAGACGACGTTCGCGGTCAATCTCGCCTGGGCCTCCGCCAAAAAAAGTGCCCGGCGCACGCTGCTCTGGGATCTTGATCCGCAGGCCGCCGCCACATGGATGCTCTCCGCCAACGCCCTGGGGCGGGACGAGGCGCAGGCGATCTTCAGCAAGGATGTCGATGTCGAGGCGCTGATCCGTCCGTCGACCGTCGAGGGGATCGACCTGATCGCCGCCGACACCTCGCTGCGGGGGCTCGATCGGCTATTCTTCGAGCTTGGCAAGAAGAAGCGGCTGGCGAGGCTGATCGAGGGACTTTCGAAGCGCTATGACCGCATCATCCTCGATTGCCCGCCGGGGCTCACCGAGACATCGGAGCAGGTGCTGCGCGCGGCGGACATCGTGATCGTGCCTGTGATCCCGTCGCCCTTGTCGCAACGCGCGCTGGGCGAGGTGGCGCGCTATCTGGTGCAGCGCGGCGACGGACACTCGCCAATCCTTCCGGTCTATTCGATGGTGGACAAGCGCCGCAGCCTTCACCGCACAGCGATCAACGAGAATCCCAACTGGCCTGCCGTGCCGATGGCGAGCGCGGTGGAGCAAATGGCCTCGCGCCGCAAGCCGATCGGTGAGTTTGCGCCGAACAGCCCCGCAGCGCGGCAGTTCAATTATCTCTGGCAGGCGATCGAACGGCGTCTGGCGAAGGACTGAGTAGCATTCCCTGCGTGTCGACAAAAAAATCCCTGCCGAACATGGGCTCGGCAGGGAATAGTCGTGGGGATGGAGTAAATCAGATAATGAAGTCGGCCGCCGCGAGCTTGGTCACATTGTCGACCTTGATCGAGAAGTCGGCCTTGCCGTCGCCGTTGATGTCGCCCTCCACTATCGCGGAGCCATTGACGACCGTGTAGTGCAGCTCGCCGACGACATTGTGAAAGCCCTGCGTGCCGATGAAGGAAAAGCGCCCGCCGCCCGGATTAACCTGGCGCAGGTCGATCTTGTCCTGGCCGGCGGTGAAGTCGGTTATCTCGTCAAGCGAATATGTTGCAACGTCCGCGGCATAAAAGCGAAAGGAGTCGCATCCCGTGCCTCCGGTCATCACATCATTGCCCGCCCCGCCAATGAGGATGTCGTTGCCGATGCCGCCGTTGAGCAGGTCGTTCCCGGCGCCGCCGTTGAGGCTGTCGTCTCCCGCCTCGCCATAGAGCCTGTCGTTGCCGTTGTCGCCGCGCAGCGTGTCGAGGCCATTGCCGCCCCACATCGTGTCGTCGCCGTCATTGCCGCGCAGCAGGTCGTTTCCGTCCATGCCGTACACGGTGTCGTTTCCGCTCGAACCGACCACGGAGTTGTTGAGCGCGTTGCCGGTGCCGGTGAGGCCGCCCTGCTCAAGGAACAGGTTTTCGACCTCCGCATCCAGGGTGTAATTGACGGACGCGCGAGCGGTATCATTGCCGGCGCCGGCCAGTTCGGTGATCGTGGTGGTAGCCGCGCTGACATAATAGGTGTCATCGCCGGTGCCACCGACAAATTGCTGCTTGAAGCTTGTGTTGCCGAAAATGACGTCGTTTCCGGCGCCCGTATCGACAATCGAGTCCTGGGTGCTGGATGCGTAGAGCTTGTCGGCATTGGCGGTGCCCGTGATGGTGACGGCGACGGAGCGCGCCGCCGTGGTTGCGGCCAGCGTCGCGGCGTCCAGCCCCAAATAGCCCATCAGCCCGAGGTCGCTGCCGCCCCAGTGGCTCGAGAAGCCGATATGCTGGGTAAGCCAGCTGCTCACCACGCTGATGCCAAGATCCATGATGGACGGGATCAGCGTATTGCCGTTGGTGCCCGCCGCACTCTGGAACTGGGAGATGAACGAGGTGGAATTGTTGTTGGTCAGCGTGATGCCGGTCGAGTTGTCGG
>Ga0138256_10006763_pt1 | contig 12123 bp, 9 predicted proteins | sample KNB2016incub_MG_FD_105486 | JGI IMG/M metagenome (GOLD analysis project Ga0138256, IMG submission 105486) | Active sludge microbial communities from wastewater in Klosterneuburg, Austria - KNB2014incub_MG | ecosystem: Engineered > WWTP > Activated sludge > Unclassified | place: Austria... | reverse complement strand
ATGCACACCATCGTTAAGAGCTATTATATAACTTAAAAAAACATTTAAAAAATGGGTTCAACTTCAGAAACAGGGCACATCAAAAACTTAGCCTACTTCGAGGATCTTATCTCTTACTGCCAGGCGTACGGTACTACCTACAATCCTAGCAATGCCGCACTTACCATCACACAGCTACAAGCTGTTTACACTGCCGCACAGACCATGATGAACAATTTCAAAGTCCAAAAAACTGGTTTTGATAATGCCATCAATGCACGCCGTATCGCTTTTGAAGACATTAAGCCTTTGGCTACCCGCATTATCAATGCTTTGATTGCCTCCGGTGCGCCTAAATTGACCATTGATGATGCCAAAGGTGTCAATAAAAAATTGCAAGGATCAACTGGTAAGAAAACCGCCACCGAAATGACCACTTCAGATGGTACCGAATCTCCCAAAGGCATTTCTACTTCACAACAATCCTACGATCGTCTCAAAGATCATTTTGCTAATTTAATACAAATTCTTTCGCAAACCACACAGTACAATCCAAATGAAAATGAATTGAAGATTCCACAACTTCAAGCAAGATTGGGTGCTCTAGAAGCAGCAAAAACCAGTTGGATTGCAGCACATACCACGTTTAGTAACGCCATTGCCGAACGCGACGCCTTGCTCTATCATCCTGAGACAGGCCTGAAGTCCATAGCACTAAATGTGAAGGTATATATTAAAAGTATATTTGGTAGTCAAAGCCCACAGTACAAACAAGTGAGCGGTTTAAAATTTACCAATAAAAAGTAAATTGCTTTTTAGCATAATATGAAGGTCCGTGATAGCACAAGAAATGCATATAATTGGAAGTTCTTGCCGATATCCGGACCTTTATCATTTATATGAAATTATCTACTCGAAAGATTGCTGCTAATAATCATGAATTTTTGTTTGTAAAAGGTTAGTTGGAGCACCCAAAAGTTCAGTTGGTGCACCGACACTTATAGTTGGCGCATCCGTATTAACAATTAGAGCTCCGACATTTATAGTTGGAGCGTCCGCATTAACAATTGAAGCACCGTCATTTATAGTTGAAGCGTCCGCATTAACAATTAGAGTACCGTCATGTATAATTAGAGCGTCCGCATTAACAATTGAAGCACCGACATTTATAGTTGAAGCACCCGTATTAACAAATGAAGCACCGACATTTATAGTTGGAGCATCCGCATTAATAAATAGAGTACCGTCACTTATAGTTAGAGCATCCGTATTAACAATTAGAGCACCGTCATTTATATTTGTAACATGTGTATTAACAAATAGGTCTACTTTTTTAAATTAGGATTTATCATCAAAAGTCTCAAATAAAATTTTCTTACTTGCTAATCTTTAGATTATGGTTCTGTTCTGTACATTAAATTTGACAAAGTAGAATTAATGTTTGATTTCAAAATGAATATTGGAAAAAAAGTACGTTGGTAAAACTTATTTCCAAATCAAAACTTATTTTGTCTAAATAATTAGCCAGTGCAACAATGAATTAATAATAGGAGAATAGGGTTTTTCAATTTAAATACCTATTTTGCTAAATTCAGACTTCAAGACAATACGGGTGACAGAAAGCAAATCTTGTTGGGTCATGTGTGTATTAGAATAGTTTGTATTGATGGCAAGTAAGGCTTTGAGAGAAGTTTTAAATTGTGGCAAATCTATATCACTTACCTTGTAAGCAGCCAAAAGATGCATCCATGGAATAGAAACTGCATAATTGGCGCTATCTCTGTATCGACCATCTCTTTCTTTAAGTTTAAACTGCTGATAGATTTTAATGACGCCGTTATAATTGGCATTCAAAAGCATAGATTTGATATATGCTGTAAAAAATAAATGCCATCGATTTTCTAAGATCTCTTTTTTAAATGCGGTCAAAAAAACAAAAGCATGATTTTCTGCTTGTACAGATTTGCCGGTATCTATTAGTGCAAATATGAAGTATGCTGTATGGCCGATTCTATTATGAAAATTGAGAGACTCCTTGGCTATAGGATGTGAATCTTTCAATACTTGTAAAGCGTTTTCTGGTCTGTGAGCTCTAAGTAGGACGGCGGCTAAATTGTTGATGTAATATAAATAATCGTTATTTTTTTCTTTAATAGATAAATACCCATAATATGCTGCTTTTTCAAAATCTCTTTTAGCTGCATAAAGGAGTAAGTTTTGACTATAGAAGTTGACAATGATGCGTTTGGAATACATTTTGCCCGATGCCACCAAAGATTCGAAACGCACGAACATATTGGCAATGTTTTCATACTGACGTCTATTATGAGCAATAAAAATGATCCTTACCCAAGCTAATAGCCTATTATATCCATCTAGTTTGTCATTATTGAATAGAGAAGAGAGCCATAAAAGTGCCTCTTCCCCAGCAACATTACTTTTTTGACTATAATCTGTAATGATCTCATGTGTTGTTTCGTGCAGTTTGTCATTGACCAATCTAGAAAATTCATAATCGGTTCTGAATTTTTGCAGAAACTGATGAACAAGATGGTAGTCTTTGTATCTTAGTCTGATTTGTAGATAATGCCTATAATATCTGCTGATTTCATATATTTTTAGGAAATTGAAATCTGAGGGATTTGTCTTATGTAACAACTTCAGAAATGCTCTGTCTTCCTTTGCAGACAGATGATCCGTGAGTATTTCTTTTTCCCAATTTAGAAGCTTTTCAAGGTTGACATCTACATCCAGTTCTCTTAGTACATCAACACACCAAGCTTTGACATAGCTATATTTCCTTTTGTCTAAACTCGAATCAAAGATAATCTTGTGTTCTGGATTTTTTGCTTGGGTTACAATATTTTCCAAGATTTGCTGCTTGCTGGGATCTTCAAAATGCTGGAAATATATTAAGAAATCAGCTTCTAATGGTAATATACTAGACGCAAACTCGTTAAATTTTAAAAGTTTTCCTTTCAAGATGGTGATTTTTTACAAACTTATTCCACCATCAACGCTTATCGTAGCCCCATTGATATAATCAGCTTCATCAGAAGCTAAAAATGCATTCACATTTGCAATATCTTCGGCATTACCTAATTTTTGGAGCGGTACTTTGGCTTTCATTTTGTCCAAGGCTTCTTCAGGCATTGCGTCCAAAATTTCTGTTCTAATGAAACCAGGAGCTACTGCATTGACATTGATGCCTTTTCTGCCCAACTCTTTTGCCCAAGTTTTAGTCATAGCAATTACACCAGCTTTTGCTGCTGCATAATTGGTTTGACCAAAGTTTCCAAAAAGTCCAACAACAGATGAAATGCTGATGATACGACCGTAACCTTTATCTACCATATAAGGCGATACCGCTTTGGTGCAATTGAATACGCCTGTCAGATTTACATCGATCACTTGTTGCCAATGGTCGTTGGTCATTTTAAGCAATGTTGCATCTCTAGTAATTCCAGCGTTATTTACTAGTATGTCTATTTTTCCAAATTGGCCAATAATATTGGTAGCTGCTTGGTTTACATCATCATAGTTCGCAGTATTCAGTCTAAAAAAATAAGTTGTATATCCCGTTGTTTTCAATTCATTTACTAATGCTTCTCCTCTCTCTTGGTTAATATCCCAATTGATGACCGTAGCTCCTAAAGAAGCAAACTTGATTAATGTGGCTTTACCTAAGCCTGATGATCCACCTGTGACTATAGCTATTCTACCATCTAATGTTCTCATGATACGCTAATTTTATTACAATAATAATTAAAAAACAATACAAAAGTACTTATGTCTAGCATAACTATGGAATATTATTAAAATAAATTCGCACTATATGAATAATTATCATAGGCTAATATAATTAAATAAGATATTGTATAATAATGGTTTATAAATTAATTATGTACAATAGTCATACCATATATATTGTTATATTATAAATGAAAGTATCAATATATGCTGGATATTAGCATCAAATTTCAATAAAATGGTCAAAATATGAGTTTTGCAGGCGCTACTGGCATATTGCTGATTTTATACAGTCTCACTACCATTTTTTTGGTATATCGAGGTGCGAAATCAACTAAAGACATCAAGGACTTCGCACTGGGTAAGGGATTCTCCCCATGGGTAGTAGGATTATCTTTGGCCGCAAGTATTACAAGTGCTGCCACTTTCATCATTAATCCTGGTTTTGTAGCTGTATATGGATGGAGTGCTTTTGTGGCTATGTCCGTAGTCTTGCCCCTGGGTTTATTTATTTCATTGATTATATTGAGCAAAAGTTTTAGAAAATATGGCAGCAGTGTGAAAGCGCTGACTATTGCACAGTGGATCGGAAATAGGTATAATAGTCGCAGTTTTACTTATATGATGGCTGTCGTATCTTTGCTTCTTATCACATTCATTGTCCTTATTTGTGTAGGTTTGACAAAAGTAATTGCCAGTGCTTTGCAAGTCGGGGAGCTTCCAGTTTTGATTGTTTTAGTTGTTTTTGTTTTTGGTTATACGATGTTTGGAGGAGCAAATTCTATGGTGTACACCAATACAATTCAGGCAGTATTGATGGCTATAGTAGCAATCATTTTATTGACATCAGGCTTGGAGAATTTTACCGATGGCATTGAAGGATTTTGGTCAAAATTAGATGGTATAGATCCCTTGCTTACTCAAACCTTCAATCCTAAGAGCCCTTTATTCAGAGATTGGTTTGAAGTAATTTTTTGCAATTTTGTGGTGGGCATAGCCATCGTATGCCAGCCGCATATCATCACAAAATCGCTCATGTTGAAGAGCGAACAAGATATCAATCGTTATTTATTTATTGCTATCGCAGTAGAAATTTTATTTTTTGCAGTACTATTTGTCGGGTTTTATGCAAGATTACAATTTCCTGATCTGATTGTAGATCAAAAAGCTATGAAACTCGATGGCATACTTTCCACTTATGTGGTTAAAAACTTTTCCATCGGTGTCGGAATATTGGTCGTTTTAGGCCTGATAAGCGCAGGCTTATCTACCTTAGAGGGTATTATACAATCGTTATCCACGACCATTTCAAATGATATCATTGCGCCTATGCTCCGTTGGAATCCGGGTGATAAATCAGTTGCCATTACCAATAAAATTGTGATCGTAATCCTAGGTGTCATCTCTATTGCTTTTAGTTATCAACAATTGCTATATCCTAATTTGAGTGTCGGCATTATAGCGCAAAATGGTGTCTATGCCTACTTTTCGGCTGCTTTTGTACCTGTTTTATTTGGCGTTTTCCTCAAAGAACCGTCTAAAAATGCTGCATTTTCAGCAGCAATCGTGTCCATTATAGTTCATTTTTCAGTATATTATGGTGGATTGACATCTTACACTAGTGGTGATGTCAGAAATCCTGCTGTAGCAGCAGCCATTGCCATCATTGCGGCATTGATAACGGGATTGGCCTTTCAATTTTCTTTCAAACAAACCAAAACATCGTTATAAATTATGGCAAGTTCAGAATTCAAAAGAAATGCGGCCATCATAGGTTCCGGCTCGTATGTTCCTGAACAGATTGTACCCAACACTTATTTTAATGCCTTGTTAGGAGAGGATGTCGATACATGGCTCAGAGAAAATGTCCAAATCTATGAACGTCGATGGTGTTCTAAAGATCAAAGCACAGCAGACCTGATAGAGCAAGCTTGCGTGTCTGCTTTGGAATCTGCCAATATTGGTGCAGAAGATATTGATTTGCTGATAGTAGCTACTGACACACCTGAATTTGTGTCACCATCAACTGCATCCGTGATTCAAGACAGATTGCAAATGAAAAATGCGGGAACTTTTGATGTGAATACTGCATGTGCTGGTTTTGTAACCGCATTGGACATCGGAGCCAAATTTATACAAGCGGATCAAAATTATAACCTTGTAATGGTGGTAGGAGCCTATGCTATGAGTAAGTATCTCAACTTACAAGATAAGAAAACCGTTACTTTGTTTGCTGATGGCGCTGCAGCGGTAGTACTTCGAGCTACAGTCGAAGATAAAGGCTTAATGCAGAGCAAGTTGCTGACAAAAGGAGAATATAATAGCTGGATGGGGATTTATGGAGGCGCAACTCATATGCCTCTATCCGCCGTAGTACTAGAAAATAAGGAGCATCTGTTAAAATTCGTAAAGAAGATCCCAACCCACATCAACCCTGAAATATGGAGTGAAATGATCAAAAATCTGTGTGCAAAATCAAACATCTTGCCTTCAGATATTGACCATTTTTTCCTTACCCAGATCAATATTAATTCTATTTTTGCCACAATGGATGTCTTGGGTGTTGATCGGGAAAAAGCAGCCACTATCATGCATAAATTTGGATATACAGGATCAGCGGCAATACCTATGGCTTTTGATATCTGGAACAAAGAAAATCGTATAAAATCGGGTGACATAGTTTGTTTTGTTGGTTCAGGTGGTGGATTAGCGTTTGGAGCAGCCTTGTTTAAAATGTAATAAGCAGAAGATGAGAGTTTGGCAACATGATTGGTTAACACGATGGGCTTTGTACAGTCCACAAAAACTTGCACTTAAAGAGCATGAGACAGGTGATGATATTACCTATGGTCAGCTCAATGCATATTCTAACAATATCGTCGCCAACCTCCATCAATATTACCATGTTAGGCCTTTGGATAGAGTAGTTGTTTTGGCTGAATTTTGCATCCCTCTTGTGGCGATATTTTCTGCTGCACAAAAAATGGGATTTGCCTTAGTACCTATTAACTATAGACTGTCAAAACCTGAAATACTCGAAATATTGCATGACGCAAATCCTGTGCTCATATTAGTTGAAAAGAAATTTCAACATCTTGTTGACGCAGAATACACGCACAAAACTAAGGACTTCACGATGTTAAACTCTTTTTCCAATTTGAATTTAACTTTGGATTTTCAGGTAAACGAAGATGATCCTATCTTTATCATTTATACCTCTGGCACCACAGGTAAACCCAAGGGCGTAAAATACACGCACAAAATGGCATTCTGGAATAGTATCAATACGTCCATCTCTTTGAAATTGACATCAGAAAGTAAAACCATCAATGTCATGCCACCTTTTCATACCGGTGGATGGAACGTATTGCTTCTGCCTTTTTTACATCACGGTGCCTATACATATTTGTGTAAGAAATTCGAACCAAATGTTGTTTTGGAACAATTAGAACAGCAAAAATGCAATATCTTCATGGGTGTGCCTACGATGTTGGCTATGATGTCTCAGGATCCAAAGTTTGGTGCCATTGATTTGACTTCATTAGATTATATGATTGTGGGTGGTGAATCCATGCCCATTCCATTGATCGAAACCTATGCAGAAAAAGGCGTGGCCATTAGACAAGGATATGGAATGACAGAAGTCGGACCCAACCTCACTTCTTTACATCAAGACGATGCCATTCGTAAAAAAGGCAGCATAGGAAGACCAAATTTTTATGTCAACTATAGGATTATAAATGAAGATGGAGAAGATTGTAAAGCTAATGAACCAGGAGAATTATGGTTGGCAGGTCCAATGGTAACACCAGGGTACTGGAATAATCCGGCAGCTACCAAAGATGCCTACGGTGATGATGGTCAATGGTTTAAAACGGGAGATATAGTCTTGGAAGATGACGATAAGTATATATATATCATTGATAGGTTGAAAAACATGTACATCAGTGGAGGAGAAAATGTATATCCGGCTGAAATTGAACGGGTATTAAGAAAAATGGACGGTATTCATGAGTGTGCAGTAATCGGCGTCCATGATGACAAATGGGGAGAAGTAGGAAAAGGATTTATTGTGACGCATCATTCGATGACTGAAGAAGAAATCAAAGGCTATTGCACAATGAATCTCGCAAAGTTTAAGGTACCAAAGTATTTAGTCTTTGTGGCGGAATTGCCCAAAACTGATAGTGGTAAAATAGATAGAAAAGCACTAAAACTTTTATAAATAATTATTTTTTAATTCATCAAAATCAATTTAAATGAAATCATTAAAAATTTTTGGAATTATGATGCTTTTTGCATCTTTTCTTATCGTAAGCTGTAGTGACGACGAAAAAGCTACTTGCACAGACGGAGTTAAAAATCAGGACGAAACAGCAATCGACTGTGGCGGTGTTTGTACTGCTTGTGCTACTTGTACAGATGGTATTCAAAATGGTACAGAAACAGGTATAGACTGCGGTGGAACCTGTACTGCATGTCTAGTCGGGGCTCAAGGTAAATGGAAATCATATCCTGTGGCTCCAATTTTAGCTAATTTTGCAGATTCTATCATCGCTGTATTCAATACCAATAACACTTACAGCGTGGATCAATGGAGTAAAGGTGCGAAGGTGCAATTAACAGGAACATATGGCCAAACAAAATCTAGTGTTGGTAATATTTATACTATAGTTTTAAACCAATCCACACCTACAGTACTTACCGCTGAAGGTATTTTTGAAGTTGCTTCGGATAATAAAAGTATGAAATATGAAGTAGCACAAACGCAGCCTACGATAGCTGGTGTTACTGCACCGACAGCTGCAGGTGGGTTTGGAAGCACGTCTGGAGGAGCATTCGGTATAATCAATATTCAGAATTACACCAGAGTAAAATAATATTTTTCTGTAAAAGAGAGGAGAGAATACCCATGTAATTTCGCCTCTCTTTTCGCCAAACTTTTTTCACTAAATCATCTACAATCATGACCAAACAATTACTTATTTTATGGCTGTTATTGGGTACATGTATCGCTTACACCCAAGAGTCAGGTAATGAGGGCTTTAGAGGGTTTGATAAAGTAATTCCTACTAAGTCAAATAAGCAGTTACAAGCTTATGTCTATTTTTATCAGCAAAATGTAGCTATGAATGTGGCACCTGAAAATGATTTTTTAAAAGGCCAAATAGTAGGTAGATTGTTCGGTGCTAATACCACGACCACATCAAAGGATTTCAAAGCTTTTTATGCAGAACAAAGAGCCATTCCATTCTTTGTGTACTCTCCAAGTATTTTTGATGGAAAGGCCACCATACGTGCTTCTTTCGAGATCGACTGGACTTGGGGAGATGTAGCTTATGGAGCCGGTGGCAATTCAGGATCTGCCATTTCAGCAGACCAAGTCAATATTCAAACCCAAAATTTGGAAGTGGAGTTTGTTCCAGCAAAAAAATGGACAATAAACCTTGGGCTTCAACGAATGTTTGACACACCACATGATTTGTATAGAACATTCTTTGACAAATTTACAAATACAGGATACAGACTTGCCTTCTTTGGTACAGATGGTGTCGGAGTAAGTGTAAGAAGACAATCCGACAATAAAAAATTGAAACTTGGCTTTTACAAGCTGTATGAAAATAATGTTGAGTTGAATGACGATGTGTCAATGTTTGAGTTAAACCAACAATTTACCGTCTCACCTACGTGGAATGTGGGTGCCTCTGCTTACTATATAAGAGATAATTCTTCGGGTAAAGGTGGTGTGAGCATTTTAGGCCAGGGATATGGCAGTCTATTGACGAGTTATAATGGGGCCTACAGATTTCCCATTGGTGCCAATCCATACCATTCCGATATTCTATGGTTAGGAACCTATTTTTCAAAAAATGAAGACATGATGATGGGAAGATGGTTTATGTCGGGATTCTTCAACTATAATTTGGGTTCAATCCGCCAAAAAGCACCTACAAGTACAAGTTATGAAAAAACGGTATCTATCGGAGGTATAGCTGCCAATCTGCGTGCTGGATATCGATATGGTCAAACCACAGGAGATGCGATAGTTGCCGATATGCTGTTTACCAGTGGTGACAAAAATGGAATGGCAGACAACAAATACAGTGGTGTATTGACATCAAATACATGGGGCAGCCCCGGTGCCATCTTTATTGGTCATGGAGGTTACCTTTTATTTCCACATGGTAATGTCGTCAACAGATTTGTTGCAGCGGTCACCGATATATCTAATATGGGATATGGCGTAGCTGGTGGTACCTTCAATGTATCAAAAGATCTCATTCCCAATAAACTTCATTCAAAGATTGGTGGAGCTGCTGGATTCTCCACAGTTGAGCCTTTAGGTGGTGGTAGATTCATGGGATGGGAAACCAATGCGAAACTGGGATATGATTTTGGTCCATTCTTAACAGTAGAGGCGCATGGAGCGTATATGGGTTTGGGCGATTTTTATGACAGTACACTGACTAACGGCAACGTTGCACAACGACCTATCAATCCGTGGTTGGCATTTGTGTGTGTTAAATGGTTGGTATTTTAAGGAAAACATATTAATAATAATTTATATGAGAAAGTTTTTAATATTTGTGTGCATTATTTGGGTCAACCAATTTTTGCATGCACAAGAGAATACCTTCACCATGAGAGACGTAGATTATGGCACTCCAGCTAAATATCTAAAATTGCAAAATGATATAGAGATAGCCTATACTGACGAAGGCAATGGCCCTGAAACAATTTTGTTCATTCATGGCCTTGCATCCTATATTCCATCATGGAAAAATAATATTTCTGCACTTCAAGCAGATTACAGATGTATCGCTATCGATCTGCCTGGCTTTGGCAAATCATCCAAGGGAAATTACAATGTATCTATGGATTTTTATGCCGATGTCATTCATGAATTTTGCCAAAAAATGCAAATCCAAATGATCAATATAGCAGGTCATTCTATGGGAGGCCAAATCGCTATTGCCACATCATTGAAATATCCCATCTTAGTCAGTAAGCTCATACTCATTGCGCCTGCCGGATTTGAAACTTTCAATAAAGGTGAGAAACAATGGTTTAAGGATGTCATGACTGTCGATGGTGTCATGTTGACTACAGCAGAACAAATTAGGACCAATTACGCATTTAACTTTTACAATTTCCCTAAGGAAGCTTACTTTATGATAGAGGATAGGCTTAAAATCCGCAAGGCAGCTGACTTTGAAGCTTATTGTTATCATGTGACTCAAGGTGTTTATGCTATGGTCAATAGCCCTGTGTTTGATTTTTTACCACAAGTAAAACAACCCACTTTGTGTATTTTCGGGGCTAATGATAATCTCATACCAAACAGATATTTGAATGGTGGACCTACATCAAAATATGCCAAAGCCGGAGCACAAAGAATGCCTGATTGCACTTTGCATATGGTGGAAAAAGCAGGCCATTTTGTAATGTTCGAAAAAGCAAATGAAGTCAATAGTCTCATAAGAGAATACTTGAAGTAGGATTTGATTATTAATTTTTCAATAACTTAAATTCATATGCGTCTTTTGCAGTATTTAATTGCAAAATATATACACCTTTTACTAAGTCTTGAACGGATATTCGATCATTAATATCTACAATGGATCTTACGAGTCTTCCATTAATATAAAATATTTTTATTTCATTAATTTTTTGATTGGATCGTATATTTAGATAGTCTGTTGTTGGGTTGGGATAAAGGTAGAAGTCATCTTTTTCGTCATCGGTGCCTGATGTATTTTCTACTTTGTACGTTTCTGTGAATGCACAGTTTTTATTATCCGTAATGGTTACCGAATATGTAGCCGCTTTTAGATTATAAATGCAGTCATTGGACAAACCATTATTCCATATAAATTTATAAGGTAAAAATCCACCTGTAGGGAAGACACAAATTTCACCATTCACACCATTGTTTTTTTCATTTTGGATGATTGGATTTGTGGTTATATCTGATTCCGAGCTTATAATGACGGGTAATACATCAAGCACACAATTATTGGCATCTATGACCGTAGCACGATAAGAGCCATTGATGAGTTTGTCTATTTGGCTTCCAGCATACAATCCGCCATTCCAGCTTATGCCTTTCGGTTCTACCGCTCCATCGACTTGAATAGTAATAGCACCTATGGTATCTGTCTGGCAAAGATTATTTTTAATTTCGGTTATTGTATAAGTATAAGGATCCTTTTCTTTGATGAGGACACTATTGCTAAATCCAGTACAACCATCTGCATCGGTCACTGACAACTTATATAACCCTGCGCCAAGTCGTGTCAATGTATCTGTACGTCTAGATGAAAAATATTGTTCACCTTGGCTCCAATTGTAGTCAAAATCAGCTTTGCCGCCTAGGATTTTACTTGAGATTAT
>Ga0138256_10006761_pt1 | contig 12124 bp, 6 predicted proteins | sample KNB2016incub_MG_FD_105486 | JGI IMG/M metagenome (GOLD analysis project Ga0138256, IMG submission 105486) | Active sludge microbial communities from wastewater in Klosterneuburg, Austria - KNB2014incub_MG | ecosystem: Engineered > WWTP > Activated sludge > Unclassified | place: Austria... | reverse complement strand
ATATTTCCGGAGGGTAGTCGCTCTTACGATGCGAACATCCGGCGTTTTCACAAGGGTGCTTTCTATCTGGCCGAAAAACTGCAACTGCCGATTTATCCGGTGTTGATGCATGGGTTCTCTGATATCCTGACTAAAGGCGAACAACACATTAAGCCGGGAACCGGTACGATGCGTTTGCTGCCACCCATCACTCCCGATGACCTGAGTTGGGGCACGGATTATACAAGCAGAAGAAAATCAATTGTTGCATATTTTAATGCCGAATATCAGAAAATGCGGGATGATCTGGAGACACCGACCTATAACTTTACTACACTTTGTGCTAATTACCTGTACAAAGGTCCTTCATTATATTGGTATGCGAAGATCAAGACATTGCACGAAGGGCTGTTTATAAAGATTAATGAACGGATTCCAAAAGAAGCCATGGTGACCGATATCGGGTGCGGATATGGGATGTTGCCCCTCATGTTAGCGCTCTGTGGCTATCGCCGCCAGATTATCGGGCTGGATTATGATATCGAAAAGATAGAAACAGCGGCACATGCTTATTCATTGGTGAAGTATCCGGGGCTGAGTTTCAGACCAATTGATTTGATGACTGAATACGAACCTTTTCCGTCATCAGATGTGTTTATCCTGTATGATGTACTCCATTATTTACCGGTAGAAGTCCAGATGAAGTTGGTAGGCGATTGTATCGAAAAACTGAATCCGGGTGGTCAGATATTTATCAGAGATGCGTTTGTGAAAAATGGAATAGTGAAAAGAACCGGGCTGATCGAAAAAATATCAACCAAAGTGATGAAGTTCAATAAAACTTCCGGCGCATTGTTTTTCAGTGAGATTAGCTGGCTGGAGCAGATCGCTCAAGCGAAGGGTCTGGGATTTGAGGTTCTGGAGTCCTCAGATCGCTCAGCAGATACTTTACTCTGTCTCACACTTCAAAACACTTTGAATGCCGGCTGATGTACTGGGACGATATGATTATGCCATCATTGGCGCTGGTATTGCCGGTATGATCACTGCCTGTTATCTGTCGGCTGTAGGTAAGAAAGTTATTTTATTGGAGAAAAATAACCAGTTGGGTGGAGCGCTGCAGGTATTTTCGCGGGAGAAGCACATTTTTGATACCGGCGTACACTACGTGGGTAGTTTAGGTCAGGGCGATACACTGAATCAATTATTTGATTTTTTGGGTATTTTGGACAAATTGGACTTTCGGCGAATGGATATCCATGGTTTTGACCGGATTTTATTTTCCGGAGATTCAAAAGAATATAGACTGAGCCAGGGTTGGGATCATTTTGTCGAAGACCTGATTGCAGATTTTCCGATGGAGCGAAATGGATTGCTTTTATTGGTTCAAAAGATAAAAGAAACTGTTACTCATTTTGGGCCATATTCACTAAAAAAAGGCTTTCCTGATAAATCACAAGTTGGTATATTCTCGGACAAACTTGCAACAGTATTGGATAGTTGTATAAATGATGAAAAATTAAAGAAAATACTCACCGGAAATGCGCTTTTATTTGCCTACGATAGATCGACCACCCCATTTTATATCTATGCACTCATACTTAACTCTTATGTGACGGGAGCATATCGTTTTTGTAAAGGTGGCTCACAAATAGCCAATCAGCTTTCGGTAAAGATTCATGCCAATGGCGGTAAAATCAGGAAGCGCGCTGAGGTCAGCTCTTTGGAAATAAATGATGACAAGATTTCAACTTGTACATTGAGTGATGGTTCCATCATTCGTGCAAGTAATTTTATAGCGAATATTCATCCGGCGGCGCTGACTCAATTATTTCCGGAAAAATATCATAAAAAAGCATTTTCCCTGCGGATAAATACACTGGAAAATTATCCATCTTTTCTGACAGTTTATTTAATTTTACAATCGGGAAAATTACCCTATTTCAATTATAATTATTACTATTTGTCTTCTGAATGCGATATCGGAGTACCTGCGACAAAGATGGATGAATGCTGGCCGGATTATTTTATGTTGAGTGCCGGTGTGGAATCTGACGACCAACAGTTTGTCTCTACACTTTCAGTATTAATGTATGCAGATATTGCTGATTTCGATCGATGGCAGGAGAGCAGAAACACAGTGACAAACCCGGATGAAAGGGGTACAAGTTATGAAGAATTTAAATCGGAAGTAATCAATCGTGTAATCCATAAAGTAGAATCAGTCTTCCCTGATATCCGCTCCATGATAAAGTATGCTTACTGTGCTACGCCGCTGACTATCAGAGATTATCTGGGTGTACCGGAAGGTTCTGTGTATGGCATCCGCAAGTCTGGGGATGATTTCCTGCGTACCCGCATTGCCACACGCACGCCTATCTCTAATCTCTGCCTTACCGGGCAGAATACGGATATTCATGGGATTTATGGTGCTGCTATATCTGCACTGGTGACATTGTCAGATTTGTCCGATATTCCCGATATTTACACGGCTATTAGCCGGTTTTTAGAAAAAGAAAAAGTATGCACTGATGCCTAAATGGCTTAAAATAATAGTAATAATCATAGGAGTATTTGTTCTGCTCTTTGCCGGATTATTTATTTATCTGAATTCGTTGATTTATTCACAGCCACAGACATTTACAGCTGTGGATAGTACAAAGTTAGTTCCGCAAAGAAAGGATGACAGCACCTGGACTGTGGGCAATAATTATCTGCAAAAGGTCGATTCAGGTATGTATATCCTCTACGTGGAGGGTGATGCTATCCAGCGGGGTGAGGCAATCGGTGCGCTTACTGCAGGACTGCATAAACTACAGGAAGAATATTTTATAAAACAAATAAAAAAGATAGTTCCAAGTGATTTTTATTTGAAATTTCTGCGCTATTTCATTGCTTATTTTAACCGGGATATAGAACAATATATTCCGAAGGAATACCTGCAGGAGATATATCATGAATCCCGCTATATGAGTAGCGAGTACGATGACCTGATAGGCCCGCCCTATATGCGCATACTCAACTATCATGCCGCTCATGACATAGGACATGCACTGCAGGACAAACATTTTGTGACCGGTTGTACTTCTTTTGGTGTGTGGGGGAAATATTCGGCAGATAATAAATTGATGATCGGGAGAAATTTTGATTTTTATGTCGGCGATGATTTTGCAAGGAATAAGTTGGTAATATTTATGAAACCGACGCAGGGTATTCCTTTTGCAATGGTTTCCTGGCCTGGAATGATTGGCGCAGTCAGTGGTATGAATGAAGCTGGAATCACCGTAACTATCAATGCGGCTAAGTCCTCTATCCCACTGGAAGCGAAGACACCGGTTTCTATCGTGTGTCGTGAGATACTCCAATACGCGCATTCACTGGACGAAGCAAAAAGAATTGCAGCCAGACGCCAGATGTTTGTTTCAGAGTCAGTATTAGTAGGATCAGGAAGTGAAAACAGGGCAATAATCATCGAAAAATCGCCGGATAAATTAGGTATTTATAGTCCGAAGGGCGATCGGATCATTTGCTCTAATCATTTTCAGTCATCGACATATTCATTGGATTCGAATAACACGAATTTCAGATATAACAGTAGCTCAAATTACCGGCATCTCCGCCTCGAGGAATTGCTGGATTCTGTACAGGTCGTAAATGCAGATGTGGCCGCTTCTATACTCAGAAATCCTTACGGACTGCATGGTGTGCACATCGGTTGGGGCAATGAAAAGGCACTGGATCAGTTGATCGCACATCATTCGGTGATCATGGAACCGGCATCTATGTCACTCTGGGTATCTACCAATCCTTTTCAATTAGGACAATATCTTTATTTTAATTTAAACCGGATATTTTTGCAGCATTTAGATCCCTATATCCCGGCAAAGAATATTGCTGCAGATAGCACATTGATCAAGGAGGCATGGTTGCCTTATCGACAGTTTAAAAACTTACTCAATGTCGTGAGATCTGAAGGTATTAGTCCTTCATCAATCAAACAGTATGTGCACGAGCTCGAATCACTTAATCCCGATTACTTCCTAACTTATGAGACGATCGGAGATATGTATCAGGCACATGATTCAATGGCGCTTGCCCGTTCCTATTACCGGCAGGCATTAGGTAAAGTTTTCCCTGTCAGGCAGGATAGCCTGCGTATTGTCGAAAAACTAAATAAAATGAATGACAGATAATAGTAACGAAATACAGTACCTGGATGCCAAAGCACTAAGGGTGTTTCAGGAACAACAATTGCGTATTACACTCCGATATGTGCAGAAGCATAGTGCTTATTACAAAAAGCTTTTAGAGGAAAATAAAGTAAATGTCGATGCGGCTGATTTAAAGGCAGAATGGCAAAAAATACCATTTACACGCAAGGAAGATTTAGCCCGGTACAATCCCGATTTTATCGCTGTACCAACGAATGCTATTGCGGAGTACGTCACTACTTCGGGCACCCTGGGCAGCCCTGTGCCGATAGTGCTTACTGACACCGATCTAAGGCGACTGGCCTACAATGAAGCATCCGGCCTGACGATTTCAGGAATCACAGCCCATGACATTGTTTTGATAACGACCACACTGGACAGACGATTTATGGCCGGATTGGCTTATTACCTTGGATTAAGGCGTATTGGAGCTGCCACCATCAGGGTAGGTATTGGTGTACCTGCCATGCAGTGGGAGTCAATTGTGAATTTTAAGGCCACAACCTTGATTGGTGTTCCGAGTTTTATTGTTAAACTCATTCTATATGCACAGGAACAGGGCATTGATATTCGAGGGACTGCAGTTCGTAAATTGATATGTATCGGTGAACCGATACGATATAATTCGTTTGAACTCAATAAGACCGGACAGTTTATCCGGGATCACTGGGGAATCGAAATGTATTCGACTTATGCTTCGACCGAGATGGCGACAGCCTTTACTGAATGTTCTTATGGGTGTGGTGGCCACGAACTGCCCGATTTGATTTACACAGAGATGATTAACCCGGAGGGCAATGTAGTCCCTGCAGGCACTCCCGGTGAGTTGGTATTTACTACGCTGGGAGTGGAAGGTATGCCCTTGTTACGCTATCGCTCCGGTGACGTTGTGGTGCGCTTTGATTCACCGTGTGCCTGTGGACGTACGACACACAGGGTAGGACCGGTCGTAGGTCGGTTGGGTCAGATGTTGAAGTACAAAGGGACCACAATCTTTCCGGCTGCATTCCAACCATTGCTGGATCACCTGCCCGAGTTAGAAACGTATGTAATCGAAGCCACGACAGGCCCATTAGGTGAAGATGAACTGACGATTTATTTTTATTCAAAGCAAGATACAGATTATATCAAAGACAAGATTAAAGCGGAGTGTAAAGCACAGCTCCGGGTCACACCAAACATCGAATACCGCCCGGCTGAATACATACAACACATCCGCAATGTCCCCGAACTACGCAAACCCAGAATCTTTGTCGATAACAGACAATGATATCAACTGCTAAGCGTAGGCTCAGCCTACGCTTTTGATAACAAATGATATTATAAATTCAATTAATTTTTAAAAATACCGCCAATTTTAACTATATCAGTCGCATGAAGAAATGACCATCTAATATCCTTGTCCCTTTAGCTCGTCAGATTTTTATCTATCGGGCAGTAGGGTGAAGGGGTCAGACAAGGATATCATATGATCAAAATGAACTATTTTCAGTATATATGAATTTTATCTATATCATTCGGAATCACTAAATTTGTACTCATAATTTTATAGCTAAGGCATTCAGTATGACATCGGACTACGTAGAAGACAATATCCGCTCACTCAATTGGAAAGAACATATCCGCATGCGTCCCGGCATGTACATCGGCAAACTCGGTGATGGTCAGGCCCCGGATGATGGAATCTATATCCTGATCAAGGAAGTGGTGGACAATTGCATGGATGAATATTTCATGGGGCATGGAAAAGAGATCCACATCAATGTAGAAGGCCGTACAGTCGAGGTAAGGGATTTCGGTCGGGGTATTCCGCTGGGTAAGGTAGTTGATTGTGTCGCTAAGATCAATACCGGAGGTAAATACGACTCCAAAGCATTTAAAAAGTCTGTCGGCCTCAATGGCGTTGGTACCAAGGCAGTTAATGCCCTGAGTAGCTATTTCCTGGTACGCTCAGTACGTGAAGGCAAATCAAAGGAAGCAGAGTTTACCCAGGGTGAAATCACTAAGGATGGTACTATCGGTTTGTCGTCTGATAAAGAGGGCACCTACATCCGATTTATACCGGATGAGCAGATCTTTACTAATTTTAAGTTCCGGGAGGATATCATCGAGGCAATGCTGTGGAACTATGCCTATCTCAACAGCGGTCTGAAAATCAAGTTCAATGGTAAGACACTGGTATCGAAAAATGGTTTGCTGGATTTGTTGATCAATAAGACAAACGATGAAGAATTTATCTACCCACCTATCCATCTGGCCGGTGAGGATATCGAGATAGCGCTGACCCACGCTACACATTATGGTGAGCAATATTATTCCTTTGTAAACGGACAGAATACTACACAAGGGGGCACGCACTTGTCTGCCTTCAGGGAAAGTGTAGTCAAAGTGTTACGTGATTTTTATAAGAAAGAATATGATGCCAAGGATATTCGCTCATCTATCATCGCAGCGGTAAGCATTCGTGTAGAAGAGCCGGTATTCGAGTCACAGACCAAGACGAAGCTGGGATCTACACTCATGGGCCCTGATGCGGCTTCTATCCGCTCATTTATCAATGATTTCTTGAGTAAGGAACTCGATAATTTCCTGCATCGCAATCCCGATACTGCATCTGCACTGCAAAAGAAGATCCTCCAGTCTGAAAGAGAACGGAAAGAAATTGCAGATATAAAGAAAGAGGTGAACAAAAAAGCGAAAAAAGCGAATGTTCACAATAAGAAACTGCGGGACTGCCGGGTTCATTTCAGTGACAAATCCGGTGATCTGGAGCAAAAAGGGCAGACCACACTTTTTATCACTGAGGGTGACTCAGCGAGTGGTTCTATTACTAAGTCCAGAGATCCGTTTACTCAGGCGGTCTTTAGTTTGCGTGGTAAACCACTGAATTGTTATGGTAGTTCGAAGAAAATTGTCTATCAGAATGAAGAGTTCAATCTGCTGCAACATGCACTGGATATAGAAGATGGCCTGGATGATCTGCGATACAATCGGGTAGTGATAGCCACTGATGCTGATGTGGATGGAATGCACATCCGTTTGCTTTTGTTGACATTCTTTCTGCAGTTCTTTCCCGAACTGGTGCGTAACGGACATTTGTACATTTTGGACACACCATTATTCCGGGTCAGAAATAAACAGGAAACGATTTATTGTTATTCTGAAAATGAGAAACAGGCAGCAATCACAAAACTGAAGGGCAAACCTGAGATAACCCGTTTCAAGGGACTGGGCGAGATCTCGCCGGAAGAATTTGCAGGTTTTATCGGTGCAAAGATGCGATTGGATCCTGTAGTGCTGCAGGATAAGACAGATATAGAAAAACTCCTCGAATACTACATGGGAAAGAACACACAGGAGCGACAGACATTCATTATCGATAATCTGCGTGTGGAAAAAGATGTTCCACAGATTGCAGAGTTAGCCTGATCTGTCAATTGTAAGAATTTGTGTCTCCCGCAAGGGCATTAGAATATTATTATTGCCATTGCAAATAAATTATATCTTTGCACTGTATTTCCTTTTCAAGAATAGAAATAGTGAAAGTTTTTATCTAAATTATTGATTATGCTCCAGCGAATAGCCATAATTTTCCTTTTCCTGATCTCAGCCTCCCTTACTTTTGCAGATATTCGTGTGTATGGTTCTGCGACACCCGGTAATGTAGGTGAAAATGTGAAAGTCACTTTCAAAGTGGATGGATTTCAGGATGTGACCGGATTTCAGTTTGTTATTAAATACGATCCGGCAAAATTATCTTTTGTAAAATTTGATGATCTGTCAGCACTTTCACTTTCTGAAAGTACCAATTTCTCGGTTATCGCTAATGAAGGTAAGATAAAAACACAGTGGGATGATCCACAAACCACCGGCGCAGATCTTGCAAATGGGACTATCCTGCTGTCAGTGGTGTTTAACGGAATCTGTGGTGATCAGTCAGTCGTAAATCTGATAAAGGATGGTTTTTTTGACCTATTGTTTATAGATCCTTTTGGTGATGTCATCCCATCAACTATCGAAGCGGCCAATGTCACTATCACCGGTGCACCATGTGGCGGCGAAAAACCTGTACTCACAGTGAATTCAAACATTCCGGTGAAATCCGGCGAACAGATTTGCATTCCGATTAAGGCGGGAACCGGCTTTGAATCAATATCAGGTATGAAGACGGATATTGTCTTCCCTGACGGCTGTGGTACGATCAATGAAATCCGTAATCTGACTACTATTTTACCCGGTTTTGATGTAAATGATATTGCGATAACCGGCAATAAAGTGTTGCTCAATTGGAGCTCTTCCGGAGCAGGTACCATTGCAGCAGGTACTACCATTTTTGAAATTTGTTATACGCCCGGGGATGGGTGCTGTGATCAGACTAAGCCTATAGCCTTCCAGAATAGCACTTTTACCAAATCAGGTGGCGGTACACTGCATGTTACTACTGATGGATCGATGAAAGTCAGTTGTGATATTGTCCAGCCATGTAACTTCACGGGTTTTGGTCTGATCGCTTCCGACCACACCGCACCTACCGGCTCAAATATAAAAATGACAGTCTCAGTGAAAGACTTCAAGGATATCGTTTCTATGGGATACAGCCTCGACTGGGATCCGAATTGTCTGGAACTCGATGCCACCACACCGGTAGAATTACCGGCGAATAATTTATTGACCGGACTGACTTTGGGTAGCTTCAATAGCCCTTCACAAGGTTGTCTGATTGTTTTCTGGTTTGACTCCGAGGCCAATGGTTTTACATTGCCGGATGACTATGTGTTATTTACAGTCAATTTCAAGGTCAAAGGAACATCTGGTATTTGTAAAGTAAACTTTGGTAGTAAATGTATGTCCTCTACCGCTGAGATACTCGATGTCAATGGTACCAGCCTGCCACTGAATTTCTGTTCGGGTGATGTCACGATAGGTACCGCAGTACTAGGTATTGTTGATGTCAGTAAGAAGGACGCTACCTGTGCGGATGCTTGTAATGGATCTGTTGAAGTTAGTGTTGTAGGTGCTACAAATCCTGTGATCAGTTGGTCAAATGGTGCCGGAAATGTCACTAAACTAACCAATTTGTGTCCGGGCAATTATACAGTTACGGTTACAGATGGCGCAAACTCAACTTCCAAGACTTATACTATTTCAGCTCCACCTGCGATTGTCGTAGCAGTGGCAAGTGTTACTCCGGCTACCGGAGGCGGAAATAATGGAGCTATCGATATCAACGTGAGCGGCGGTTCAGGTAATTTCTCTTATCAATGGTCCACAACACCTCCATCAACTACACAGGATATTTCTAATCTTGCAGCAGGCAACTATACTGTTACAGTCACTGATGTCAATAATTCATGTACATCGACACTGGCTGTTACTGTTACTGATGGCAATACAGCACTCAGTGTGAGTATTAATGCAAAGAAATACGGAGAACTGGATCTGAGTTGTTCTGGTACCTGTGATGGCGAATTGACGGCCGTTCCGGCTGGAGGTAAGCCACCGTATGCATATAAATGGAGCAGAGATGGTGTGACTACCTCAGTGCTTTCCAATGTTTGTGCCGGTAGTTATACAGTAACTATAACTGACGCTGATGGTAAGACCAGTACCGCCAATTATGCGATTCTGTCTCCATCACCAATTAAAGCTGATTTTGATATTACCTATCCTACTGATGCAGAAACAAAAGATGGATCGATCAGAGTAATTCCTTCAGGCGGTGCCGGTGGTTATACGTATCAATGGACTAATCCGGATGGCGTAGGCAATGTGGATGCGGTTTCAGGTATCGGCGTAGGCGTATATGCGGTGAAAGTGACCGATAAGAATGGCTGTTCCATTGTATTCTCTAAGACATTGACGCCAGGTGGTAAAGAGTGCTTTGAAGGTATAGGCGCAATCACACCGAATGGCGATGGTAAAAATGACAAACTGTTGATTACCTGCTTGGGTAATATCCAGAATAAATTGATCATTTTCAATCGATGGGGACAGAAAGTATATGAATCTTCCAATTATAGCAATAACTGGGAAGGCACGGATGGTACCGGAAATCCTCTACCAGACGGTGGTTATTATTGGGTGCTGGAAGTGAAAGAAACAACTGGTGCGATTCAGGTTTATAAAGGCGCAGTTTCCATCATCCGGTCATTTAAATAAAAATATCGTACGCTTTAATAAATAAAACGAAAGTGATATGTTAAAAAGACTAATTATACTTTTAGTAATCATCTGGACAGCTCAGGCTGCATCTGCGCAGGAACAGGCTATCTACAGACATTATTCGCTGTATCCTGTATTAATAAATCCCGGCGCTACAGGCTTTGAAACCGGCACACATCAGTTTTTGGGTAATGTAGTAAATAGCTGGTCAGGTGCACCCGGTACACCTATGAACTACACTTTTGCATATAGCGGTGCCTTTGGTGATAATATCGGTTTAGGTGCACAATTGATGAATGAGCGCAATGCCTCTATTAATAAGTTCAAGGCTGCTTTGGGTTATGCGTATAAATTGCAATTTGAAAAAGTGGTTGCCGGTATAGGCCTGACTACTGAGTTTCAACAGAGAACATTAATTAGCGGTGTCACCAATGATCCACTCATTGATCCAAACGATGAAATACTGTTGGCAGCCAATGATGGTGTGCGATACTTTGATCTTGGTCTGGGCTTATTCGCTAAGATAAATAAAACACTGACAGTCGGTGTAGCTCTGCCTAATCTGGTTCATACCTACCTGGATAAACCCGCAGGTGCATCTAATGATATTGCTTATAAGACAAATTTTACATTTTATCTGGCCAATGCATTCGATGTGGCAGATTATGACTTTAAGGTTGAGCCTGGATTGGCTTTACGCAAAGTAGGGGACGACGCACCACTCTTAGGCGATGTAAATGTAAATGGCTATTTCCTAAACAATAAACTGATCGGCGGCGTAGCTTATCATTTCGGTGCAGAGCAAAATGGTTTCGGTGTTTTATTGGGTATCAATATTAATATGGTGACACTTTGTTATAGCTTTGATGTATATAAAGGCGACTATCAACCATATAATAATGGTAAACATGAATTCACTATCGGTGTAAATCTCACGCCTAAGAAGGAAATGAAATAACTTCAGGTAACACACTTCTGTTACTTTTCTTTTTAAATTGGTATTCTGTGTCCTGTGGACAAGATGTACTGAAAATATTTTCCTTTGACCAATTGTATGGCTTCGTCCAACTTTAGCCCGTTTGATAAATATCCAACGGGCTGAAGGGTGCAGGGGTAGAAGGCAGGCAAGTGGCCATTACTTAGTACATTAAGTTTATACTATTGCTGTGCTTTGAATGAGCTCTACTTGTCCTGGTTTCTATTTTAGTCCTTCGATTTAAAATGTTTAGTTTTTGTAATGGAAGCATTCCATTTTGTCAAAATGAATGAATTCTAATTATTCAATCAGATTATTGAAATTATTTTATACTTTCCGGCCGGCATTATATCTTTTAGGGTAAATTAACAAAATATACTATATATAATTTGATTTATAACTCTGTATATATTATGATTAATAATATATATTAAATTTATGTAAATTTAATAAATTGCGGTTACCTTTGGTGGTGAAATTGCCCTCTGTATGAGGGTCTTTGAAGAAATCTACACTAAATTTCATTGATTGCAAGGGGTCATAACTTGCACTTTGAAAACTTCATTTTACAATTCAATAATTGTTGTACTAAGGTCTTGATTATGTGTGTAACTGCACAATGGTATTTTATTTTGCCAAATGGTGAAAATGGAAAACCTGACTGAATGTCTATTATTGATAGAGCTATAAATTTATTTTTTTACTTAAATTTTAAACCAAAACTTAAGCACATGAAAAGAACATTTTTAAGATGCCAGGAGTATTTCAAAGGTTTTGCATTTGCAGGACTTTTAGT
>Ga0138256_10006759_pt1 | contig 12127 bp, 6 predicted proteins | sample KNB2016incub_MG_FD_105486 | JGI IMG/M metagenome (GOLD analysis project Ga0138256, IMG submission 105486) | Active sludge microbial communities from wastewater in Klosterneuburg, Austria - KNB2014incub_MG | ecosystem: Engineered > WWTP > Activated sludge > Unclassified | place: Austria... | reverse complement strand
TCTCCAGGAACGCCGCCGCCAGCAGCCCCACGATGTAGTAACCCTCGATGAAGCCGCCGCTCTCGTCGAACAGGAAGCAGCGGTCGAAGTCGCCGTCCCACGCGATGCCGAGGTCGGCCTTGTGCCCGATCACCGCCTCGATGGTGGAGACGCGGTTCTCTTCGAGCAGCGGGTTCGGTACGCCGTGCGGGAAATTGCCGTCGGGCGCGTGGTGCACCTTGATGAATTCGAAGGGCAGCTGCGACTCCAGCGCGTCGACGACCGCGCCGGCACCGCCGTTGCCGGCGTTCACCACGATCTTCAGCGGCTTCAGCGCGGCGCGATCCACATAGCCCAGCAGGTGCGCGACGTAGCGCGCGCGCGCATCGATGCGCTTCAGGCTGCCGCGCGCGGCGCCCGGGGCGAAGTCGTTCTTCTCGGCCAGCGCCTTGATCTCGAGCAGGCCCGAGTCGCTGCTGATCGGGCGCGAACCCTCGCGCACGAACTTCATGCCGTTGTAGTCCTTGGGGTTGTGGCTGGCGGTGACCACGATGCCGCCGTCGACGCCCTGGTCGAAGGTGGCGAAGTAGATCTCCTCGGTGCCGCACTGGCCGATGTCGAGCACGTCGACGCCGGCCTCGCGCAGGCCCTCGACCAGCGCGGCGCAGATCTGCTCGCTGCTCAGGCGGATGTCGTGGCCGACGATCACGCGGCGCGGCTTCACCACGGCGGCATAGGCGCGCCCGATGCGATAGGCGATATCGGGGTTCAGCTCGTCGGGGATGCGGCCGCGCACGTCGTAGGCCTTGAAGCAGGTGAGTTCGGGGGTGGTCATGTCAACATTTCCTTGGTGGTGGCTGCCGCGACAGGTGTCTCCGACACCCATTGTAGGTCGGCATTCATGCCGACAGGTGCCTGCCCGACCATTGCCGTCGCCATGAATGGCGACCCACCGGACATTGCTGTCGCCATGAATGGCGACCTACAGGATGCCGCTGTCGCCATGAATGGCGACCCACGGGTGGCAGCCGGTATACTCGGTCGTTTGGCACCCCTCACCGGAAAGCGATGGCCACCATACAGGTACGCGGTGCGCGCACCCACAACCTGAAGAACGTCGATCTCGACATCCCGCGCGACCAGCTCATCGTGATTACCGGGCTGTCGGGCTCGGGCAAGTCCTCGCTCGCCTTCGACACGCTGTATGCCGAGGGCCAGCGGCGCTATGTCGAATCGCTGTCGACCTACGCGCGGCAGTTCCTGTCGGTGATGGAGAAGCCCGACGTCGACCACATCGAGGGCCTGTCGCCGGCGATCTCGATCGAGCAGAAATCGACCTCGCACAACCCGCGCTCCACCGTGGGCACCATCACCGAGATCCACGACTACCTGCGCCTGCTGTTCGCGCGTGCCGGCGAGCCGCGCTGCCCGCAGCACGGGCTGGCGCTGACCGCGCAGACCGTGAGCCAGATGGTCGACGCGGTGCTGGCGATGCCGGAGGGCGCGAAGCTGATGCTGCTGGCGCCCGTGGTGCGCGAGCGCAAGGGCGAGCACGCGCAGTTGCTGGAGCAGCTGCGCGGCAGCGGCTTCGTGCGCGTGCGCATCGACGGGCGCGTGGCCGAGCTCGACGACGTGCCCGCGCTCGACAAGCAGCGCAAGCACACCATCGAGGTGGTGGTCGATCGCTTTCGCGTGCGCGCCGACCTCGGGCTGCGCCTCGCGGAATCCTTCGAGACCGCGCTGGGGCTGGCCGAGGGGCTCGCGATCATCGCCCCGATGGACGAGCCGGGCGAGGAGCAGGTGTTCTCGGCGCGCTTTGCCTGCCCGCACTGCGGCCACAGCATCCCGGCGCTGGAGCCGCGGCTGTTCTCGTTCAACAACCCGGCCGGGGCCTGCCCGAGCTGCGACGGGCTCGGGGTGCAGCAGTTCTTCGACGTGGAGCGCATCGTGCAGAACCCCGGCGCCAGCCTCGCGCAGGGCGCGATCCGCGGCTGGGACCGGCGCAACGTCTATTACTTCCACCTGCTCGGCTCGCTGGCCGAGCACTACGGTTTCAGCCCGGACACGCCCTTCGCCGAGCTGGCGCCCGAGCAACGCGAGCGCGTGCTCTACGGCAGCGGCGAGGAGGCCATCCGTTTCAACTACGTGAACGACCGCGGCGACGTGATCCAGCGCACGCACCACTTCGAAGGCATCGTGAACAACCTCGAGCGCCGCTACCGCGAGACCGATTCGGCGCTGGTGCGCGAGGAGCTGGCGAAGTTCATCGGCACGCGCCGCTGCGGGGCCTGCCAGGGCAGCCGCCTGCGCCCCGAGGCGCGCCACGTCTTCGTCGACGACCGTTCGCTGCCGCAGCTGTCCGCGCTCGGGGTGGGCGAGGCGCAGGCCTATTTCGAAAATCTGGAGCTCGCCGGCCGGCGTGGCCAGATCGCCGACAAGATCCTGAAGGAACTGCGCAGCCGCCTCGGCTTCCTGGTCAACGTGGGGCTCGAGTACCTCACGCTGGACCGCAGCGCCGACACGCTCTCCGGCGGCGAGGCGCAGCGCATCCGCCTGGCGAGCCAGATCGGCGCGGGGCTGGTCGGCGTGATGTACATCCTCGACGAGCCCTCGATCGGGCTGCACCAGCGCGACAACGAGCGCCTGCTGGCCACGCTGACGCACCTGCGCGACATCGGCAACACGGTGATCGTGGTCGAGCACGACGAGGACGCGATCCGGGCAGCCGATTACCTCATCGACATCGGTCCCGGCGCGGGCGCGCACGGCGGCGAGATCGTGGCCGCGGGCAGCGCGGTGGACATCATGGCCGCGCCGCGCTCCGTCACCGGCGACTACCTCGCCGGGCGCCGCGCGATCGCGCTGCCGGCGCGACGCACGCCACGCGACCCCAAGCGCCAGCTGGTGCTGCGCGGCGCCAGGGGCAACAACCTCAAGAACGTGACCGCGTCGATCCCGGTCGGTCTGTTCACCTGCGTGACCGGGGTGTCGGGCTCCGGCAAGTCCACCCTGGTCAACAACACGCTGTACCCGCTGGCCGCCACCGCGCTGAACGGCGCCAGCACGCTGGACGCCGCGACGCACGGCGCGATCGCGGGACTCGAGCACTTCGACAAGTGCATCGACATCGACCAGAGCCCGATCGGGCGCACGCCGCGCTCCAACCCGGCGACCTACACCGGCCTTTTCACCCCGATCCGCGAACTGTTCGCCGGCACCCCGGAGGCACGCTCGCGCGGCTACGGGCCGGGGCGCTTCAGCTTCAACGTGAAGGGCGGGCGCTGCGAGGCCTGCCAGGGCGACGGCGTGACGCGGGTGGAAATGCACTTCCTGCCCGACGTCTACGTGCCCTGCGACATCTGCAAGGGGCAGCGCTACAACCGCGAGACGCTCGACATCCTGTACAAGGGCCGCAACATCCGCGACGTGCTGGAAATGACCATCGAGGAGGCGCTCGCCTTCTTCAGCGCGGTACCCGCGCTCGCGCGCAAGCTCGAGACGCTGATGGAGGTGGGGCTGTCCTACATCCACCTCGGGCAGGCCGCGACCACGCTCTCGGGCGGCGAGGCGCAGCGCGTGAAGCTCTCGCGCGAGCTCTCCAAGCGCGACACCGGCAAGACGTTGTACATTCTCGACGAGCCGACCACGGGGCTGCACTTCCACGACGTGCAGCAGCTGCTGAACGTGCTGCACCGCCTGCGCGACCACGGCAACACGGTGGTCGTGATCGAGCACAATCTCGACGTGATCAAGACCGCGGACTGGATCCTCGACCTAGGGCCCGAGGGCGGCGACGGCGGCGGGCGCATCGTGGCGGAGGGCACGCCGGAGCAGGTGGCCGCGAACGCGGCCTCGCACACCGGAACATTCCTCGCGCAGCTGCTCAGCTCGGCCAAGCGCGCCGTGCCATGAATATGCACGTAGGTCCGGATTCATCCGGACAATTGCTTCGTAGGTCCGGATTCATCCGGACAATTGCTTCGTAGGTCCGGATTCATCCGGACGATTGTCCGCCTGAAGGCGGACCTACGGCGCTGCACAATGTCCGGATAAATCCGGACCCACGGGGGACGGCGAGGGATGAAGATTCTGGTCACCGGCGGCGCCGGCTATATCGGCTCGCACACCTGTGTCGAGCTGCTGGCGGCGGGCCACGAGGTCGTGGTCGTCGACAACCTCGCCAACAGCAGCGCGGAAGCCCTCGAGCGCGTGCGCCTGATCAGCGGCCGCCCGCTCGGGTTCCACCGGCTGGACCTGCGCGAGGGCGCGGCGCTGCGCGAGGTGTTCGCGCGCAGTCACTTCGACGCGGTGATCCACTTCGCCGGTCTGAAGGCCGTCGGCGAATCGGTGCAGAAGCCCTTGCATTACTACGACAACAACGTCACCGGGACGCTGCGGCTGCTCGAGTGCATGCGCGAGGCCGGGTTGAAACGGCTGGTGTTCAGCTCCTCGGCGACAGTCTACGGCGACCCGGCATCGGTGCCGATACGCGAGGACTTCGCGCTGTCGGCGAGCAACCCCTATGGGCGCACCAAGCTGTTCATCGAGGAGATCCTGCGCGACGAGCAGCGCGCCAACCCGGACTGGGACATCGTGCTGCTACGCTACTTCAACCCGGTGGGCGCGCACGCCAGCGGGCTGATCGGCGAGGATCCGGCCGGCATACCCAATAACCTGATGCCCTATGTGAGCCAGGTCGCCGTGGGCCAGCTGGACTGCCTGAACGTCTGGGGCAACGATTACCCCACGCCCGACGGCACCGGGGTGCGCGACTACATCCACGTGGTGGACCTCGCGCTCGGACACCTCGCGGCGCTCGAGCGCGCGGCGGGACCGGGGGTGCGCGCCTACAACCTGGGCACGGGGCGCGGCTATTCGGTGCTGGAGATGATCGCGGCCTTCGAGCGCGCCTCGGGGAACAAGGTGCCGTACCGCTTCGCGCCGCGGCGACCCGGCGACGTGGCCGCCTGCTACGCCGACCCGGCGCTGGCGCGCCAGCAACTTGGCTGGACCGCCGAGCGGGACGTGGACGCGATGTGCCGCGACACGTGGCACTGGCAGTCGAGGAATCCGCGAGGCTACGGATAGTAATACCGGCAACGCAAAAAACGGGGGCCGGTCAAGGGCACCGGCCCGGTTGCGGTATCAGCCCAAAAAAGGAGCGCCGGCGTAAACCGGCGTTCATCTCTCACAATTTCCGGAAGACGCAGCCTCCGCGAAACCCAGCGTCTATGCTGCCACCTTGCGGCGCCGGACCAAGGACAGCCCCGCGAGACCCGCACCGAAGAGCAGCATGGTGCCAGGCTCCGGCGCATTGCCGCTGGGCGGTACTCCGGGCTGTGTACCGGCCAGCAAACCAATCTTCATGTAGTCGTAGTGCGACGTGGTGCCATTTGTACACCCATCACCGGACATCTGACTGTTGTCGTTGCAGCCTGAAAACACCGTGTTATAGGCCATCACAAGCCAGTAACTCGACACCAGGTTGGTGCTCAGATCCGCAGTCCAGTTGGGCCTGGTCTGGAGATCGGCATAGTTGCCTACGAGACTCCAACCATTAGCGAGCAAACCGGTGGACGTCCCTCCATATGTTCTGCCGACAAGTGTCGGATCAGTGGCCGGTTTGACATATGCCGCGCCGCCGGGCGCATCCGGCTGGTATGCAAGGACAGAGATGTCTGCATCGTTGGAATACCAGCTCAAGCCGATATCGGTGAGATTGATCCCCTCGCTAAACTCAAAAAGTACCGCATCCCACCGACCATTGTTATCCACGCCATGTTCAGGGCTACTGCCTTCGTTATAGTCACCCGAGCAGCCCGAGGTGGTGCAGCGATCCCGATTGGTCACGCCGAGACCTCCGGTTGGCGGCGCATTGCCGTCACCGTCGTTCCACCAGGACAGATAAGCGGTTTCGAGCAGAGTATTCGAAGTCCCGCCGGTGTTGGAGAAAGCGCTCGCCGTAACCGTTATGCCGGCACTCGTGGCGTCGCGCGTATTGCCTGCAGTCCCGCTGCTCGTGCCACAACCCGTCGTACAGGTGAATGCCCAACTCGTGTCTGCCCAAACTGGCGCGCCGGCAGCGGCCGACAGCGCCGCGAGTGGAGCAATGATTGCGATTGTCCAGCGCATGGTCATTTGCTCTTGTGGTTGCGTGTTGCGGTTTGATCAGCAAGATATGCGCCTAAAAGTATTTTTGCCATGTAATCAATGAATTATCATTGCTCGCCGCCGCACAGGGTGCCGCACTGTAAAAATTTTCGACAAATTGCCTCATCGCGAGCCCAGCCGTTGCTGCAGCTTGCGAGCGTCCTCCAGTTCATCGAACTCAGCCGCTGTGCTGAGTGCTTCGCCCAGTTCGGTGCGAGCCTCGTCCTCACGCCCGATCGCCGCGAGGGCGGCGGCCAGATGGTAGCGGATGGTCGGATTTTGCGGCGCACGCAAGCGTGCTTCGCGCAGGTGGCGCAGCCCTGCCTCGGCTTGCCCCGATCCCACCAGCAGCCAGCCCAGCGTGTCGCGTATCGCTGCGTCCTGCGGCGCCAGGTCGTGGGCGCGCTGCGCGTACTCGAGCGCGCGCGGGTCGCCCTGGCGCGCCAGCACGTTCGCCAGGTTGTTGAGCAGGTCGGGGGCATCGGGCTGGTCCCGCAGCAGTGCCTCGTAGGACGAGCGGGCCTGCGGCAGGCGCCCCGCGCGCAGGTAGCCCTCGGCCAGCGCGCGCCGCGCGAGGGCATCCTGTGGATGATCCCGCGACCAGGATTCCATGAATTCCACCGCGTCGTCCTGCTGCCCCACCGCAAAATAGGCCCGGTACAGGCGCAGCGCCAGTTCGGGATCCGGCTGGCCGCGCAGGGCCGACTGGTAGCTCGCCACGGCCTCCTCGGCCCTGCCCTGGGCCAGGGCGATGTCGCCGAGCAGGCGCTGGCCCGTGCTTTCGGTCGCCTGATCGGCCGCGAGCGATCGCGCCCGCTGCTCCGCCTGCTCGAACCGGCTCAGCTGCAGTTCGACCTCGGTCAGCAGAACCAGCGCCGGGAGATGGCGCGGCTCACTCTCCAGCGCCCGCTCGAGGCTGTGGATCGCCCCCTCGGGATTGTTTGCGCTCAGCTGGTATTGCGCAATGCGGTGCTGCCAGCCGGCGTCGAATGCCGCCAGCCGTGTCATGCGGTCGAAGAAGACCTGCGCCTGCTTGTCGTCGCCCAGGGCGACATGCACCTTGCCGAGAGCGGCTAGCGCGGCCAGATCCTCCGGCGCGACGGCGCTGGTCTCTCGCGCCACCGTGAGCGCCTTCTCCTTCATACCGCCACGGAGCAGAAGATCGACGAGCCGTGCGGTGGCAGGCACGTTACGGTGATCATTGGCGTGCAGTTTCTCCAGCCAGCGCAACGCTTCGGTGTCATTCCCCGCCGCCTCCTCGAGCGCCGCCAGCTCGAAGGTGGCCTGCGGATCTTCCGGGCGTTTCTGGAGGATCCGCTGCAACCGGTCCCGCGCAGCTGCGAGATTGCCTTCCTCGACGTCGAGGCGGGTCAGGTTCAGCTCGGCGGGGAGGAAGGCGGCATCGAGTGCCAACGCCTGCAGGTACGCGGCGCGGGCCCCCGGCTTGTCTCCGCCCGCCTGGCGGGCGACCCCGAGCAGGTTCCACCCTGGCGCGCCCTGGTCCCGTTCCGCCACCTTGCCCGCCATCGACACCGCCGCTTCGAACTCGCCCAGCTTGATGTACATCACCGTCAGCGCGAAGCCGACGCGAGCCTGGGAGGGGTCCTTCGCGAAGGCGGCTTCCAGGTTGTCCAGGCCCGGCTTCTGCTGCCCCGCCCCGATGAGGCTGAACCCGAGGTTGGCCTGGATCCCCGCCGCTTCGCCGCTCGCCTGCAGCGCCTCTTCGAGGAGCCGGTTGGCCGTTTCGTACTGACCGCGCCCCATGTAGGCGGAGGCCATCAGCGCCAGGACATCGGGATCGCGGGGAGCGGCCCTTCTGGCCGGCTCCAGCACCTCGATGGCTTCCCGGTGATTGCCGCGGCCCAGTTCGATCGAACCGAGTAGCTTGCGGCTGCCGGGGTGGCGCGGATTCGCATCGATGAAGGCCGCCAGGTACGTGGCGGCCTTCTCCATCTGGCCGAGCCCGTAATGGCTGAGACCACCCAGCAACAGCCCCTGGGGTATGCGGGCCCGCAGCACCTCGGGGGGCAGCGCGTCCAGAATCGCGGTTGTCTCCAGCAACGCCTTGCGCGCACCGTCGCCGTCGCCGCGCTTGTTCAGCACCACCGCCTGCAGGTAGTGAGCGCGCGGCTCGCCGGGCGCCTCGCGGAGCAGGTATTCCAGGTCCGAGTCAGCCTGATCCAGGCGGCCGAGATCGACCAGCAGGCCTGCGCGGCCGACACGCGCCTCGACGATCCCGGAATCGATAGCCAGCGCGTGATCGTAGGCGGCAAGCGCGGTGGTGACATCAGCGTAGGCATGGGCGATCGAGGCTTTGCGCGTCCACACGGCGGGATCGTTGGGCGCGAGCGCCAGGGCCTGCTCGATCAACTCCTCGGCATCCGTTCGCTTGCCTTCCTCGGCGAGCAGGTCCGCCTCCGACAATATGGCGGGAACGTATCGCGGATCGGCCGCGCGTGCGCGCCGGTACGACTGCGCCGCCTCCTCGAACTCGCCGAGCATCTTGAACGCATGGCCGCGCAACACCAGCAGTTCGGCCCGCTGTGCCTGGGTGGCCGTTGTATCAGGCAGGAGCCGATCGAGCAGATCCCGGTACTTCCCCTGTTCGTACAGCGCCTGGGCCAGCGGAACCGCTACCTCCGAGCGGCTGACACCCAGCTCCAGCGCCTTCTCCAGCGCCGTCTGTGCCGCGGCCGGGTCCGCTTTGCGCAGATGTGCCTTTCCGAGCAGAACCTGCGCCGCCATCAGCTTGGGGTCTTCCTGCAGCGCATTCTTGAGCTGGACGATGGTGCCTTCGAGGTCGTTGCGCTCAAAGCGCGTCAGGGCGTCTTCGTAATACGCGGCAGCCTCGTTGTCGGCGCGACCAGGCGAGGACGCGAGGCCAAGCACGATTGCGAGAACCAGATGATGCGGAGCGATCTTCATCGGCATTTGCTCTTGTCGGCACCGGGAATCGGGAAGCGCCACAACCGGGAAAGCCGGCGAGCCGCACGCTCAGCCCTGCCGGATCCCGTTGAGCCGTTGCATGTTCGCTGGCAGGGTGGACGCAACAGCAGCAAGTCTAGCTGCTGTCCTCGGACTGCGTGGCAATTCCCGCGAGGTAACTGCCATCAATGATGGGACAACCAATGCGCGGCAGCGCCACGAACTCGGCTGGACCGCGGCGCGCGACGTGGACGCGATGTGCCGCGACACCTGACAATGGCAATCACAGAATCCGCGCGGGCACCAATCATGAAGGGGTGCATATCGCTCCGGGCGGTCGCGCGCGGCGCCGCGGACGCGTCAGTTCACGCCCGGTGATTCGCCTGCCGCACCATTCGACTTGATCGTGATTCCCTTGCTGGCCAGCGCCTGCACTACCTGCGCGGCGTTGACATTGCCCTCGCGAGCGAGCTCGGCCGTCCCCGAAGCGATGGCGTCCAGCTGCGCGCGCATCTTCTGCGCGTTGGCGTACATCGTCGCCTGGTTTGCGGCCAGGACTTTCAGGTTGTTCCGCTCGGCGACCAGCTGCCAGGCCTGAAAGCCGAACCACAGCACCAGCGTGAACATCGCGAGCAGCAGCGGCAGCGCGGTGCTGTACCTCGCTCCGCCTTCGGTCGCGACGGGCATGAATAGGGCTTGCAGGCGGTTCATTTGCGGCCACCCGCGGCGTTCCCGCCAGACCTGCCGTTGCTTTGCGTCTCTGCTTGCGCCTCGGGGCTCACCCCTGGTTTCGCCCCCGCCGGCGCGTCTGACTGCTCCGCGGATTTCGCCTCGGGGTTCGCCACACTGAACCTGATGCCCTGCGCGGAGAGCAGCCCGCGCAGCTGCGCATCGTTCTGCCGGACGGAAAGCTCCGCCAGGGTGCGGATCAGATTCTGGTAGACCGGCTCCAACTGCAGGCTCTGCTGGATGTACTGGGCGCGCGTGTTGTACTCGTTCTGCGTCGCGCGGTTCGTCACCACGAGGCCGATGTCGATCCCGGCGAGCAGCAGTGCCGCGCACCCCAGGCCGCAGAGAAGGCGGAACTGCTGCTTGCCGAGCACGTGGCGCGCCTGGCTAGTGCAGAGCGGCCGCGCGGCGGCGCGCCAACCGCATGGCCGCCAGGGCGATGGCCACCAGGGCGAGCGATCCAGGCTCGGGCACCGTGCCGCCGGCGTCGCTCACCACGTTGGCGCGCACGCGCAGCGTGATTTCGTCGAGCCCTGCGCGGTAGCCACTACCATTGTGGCCCGAAGACACCAGCACGATGTCGTCACTGAACACGCCGAGGCTGGTCGGATCGAAGCTGACCGACAGGCCACCCAGTGCCGCGCCCCCTGCGAGGTTGAAGAAATCATTGAAGGCGTTGTAAGCGAAGTCTTGAGTGCCGAGGATGTTGAAAAGACCATCAAGCAGGTCCGCCGGCCCGCTGACGGCATTGCGTACTTCCAGCGATGCGACCAGTGGACCGGAATTCAGAAGCACGTTGCCGAAGTCGAGGAAGTACTCCAGGCCACCCCCGCCGAAGCTGCCGCCGCCACCGGTCTTGGCCAGGTCGGCGTTGGCGTAGTTGTTCACCTGGGCCATCAGGTCAACCTGGAAACTGCCCAGCGCGAGATCCGCCATGTCCGGGTTGTGGCTGAACAGGCTGGCCGCGGCAGTTCCGGCGAAGATGCCCGCAGCGCTGGTATCCAGCTCGACGCCCAGGCTGGAGGTGTCGGTGACGCCCGCCAGCAGGCCGGTGCCCAGGTTGCCCGCGGTAGTGAACGGCCCGCTCGCGCCGCCGATGCTGCCCGTGAGCGTATCGTTCAGCGCCGCGCCCGGAGCATCGTTCGTGACGGACACGCCGAGCGCCGCCACCAGTTCGCCGACGTGCACGATGCCGAAGTCGACCACCTGCTGCACCAGCGCCACCGCCTTCTCGTAGACCTTGCCCGCCAGGCTGACGAACGCACTGCCCACGGAAACATCGGCCTCGCCCGTGGTGCCGGCGCCGGTGGACTGGAAATCCAGTTCTGCAGTGCCGTTGATGTTCTGCGACGTGGCGGTACTGGCCAGCGAGACCGAGAGGCTGGCGGCATCCGTTGCCTGCGCCGCGAGGGCGGCGATGGCGCCACTGCCGCTGAAACCGGCCGACACCGGCCCGATGTCAACCTTCAGCGCTTCCGTGTACTGGTCCGGCGAGTTGTTGGTCACGCTGAGGTTCGCCGACGGGACCGCATCACCCACGCGCGCCAGCAGCGTCACGGTAGGCGTGTTCAGCGTCGGGTCGGCGAGGCGGTAGACCTCGCCCGTTACATCCACGCCCTGCGACGCGAGCGGGGTGATGCCCAGTCCGCTGGTCCCCGTGCCATCCGACGCGAAACCGATGGTCCCCGCACCGCTGCGCACGCCGGCGACCGAAGTGTTCAGGCCGACCACGATGTTGCTGTTGTCGACCCCCTGCGGAGCCAGCAGGCCGAAAGAACCGCTGACAGTCGCAGCACCAGTAGGCACCCCGGCGGTCGCGTTCAGCTTCTCCGAGAAGCCGTCATTCGGCACATCGTTCAGGATGGACAGCGCCTGCGATGCTGCGCTGTTGATACGTACCTTGCCGAAGTCCACCGGCTGGGCGGTCTGGATCACGGGATTCGCGAGACGAAACACGGCGCCTTCGACAATGCCCGCGCTGACGCTCACGTCCTGCGAGGGCAGGGCGGTGATACCCAGCCCGCTGGTACCACTGCCGTTGGAAGCGAAGCTGACGGTTGCGGTGCCGTTCACGCTACCCGCAGAAGAAGTGTTCACGCCGATCACCATACTGGCGTTGTTGGTGCCTCCGGCGGCCAACAGCCCGATGCTGCCGCTGGTCAGTATGCGCGCGTCCGAAACTGCGCCGAAGCTGGCGTCGAGGCCCTCCGAGTAAGCGTCGTTCGCCACGTTGTTGGTGATGGACAGCGCGTGCTCAACTGTATCGCCCACGTGCACGTTGCCGAAACTGAAGCCGCCTGCGTTGTTGATCTGCGCGCTGGCGAGGCGATAGACGGCACCGCTC
>Ga0138256_10006756_pt1 | contig 12138 bp, 13 predicted proteins | sample KNB2016incub_MG_FD_105486 | JGI IMG/M metagenome (GOLD analysis project Ga0138256, IMG submission 105486) | Active sludge microbial communities from wastewater in Klosterneuburg, Austria - KNB2014incub_MG | ecosystem: Engineered > WWTP > Activated sludge > Unclassified | place: Austria... | reverse complement strand
TGTAACGGGATCCATTTTATCGGTGCATGCGCTCTGTATTTTCATTCCGTTCAGGGTTATGCTTGTCCTGTCTGAATTTAATCCTCTCATCACAGGCTCTGAAGCGTAGTTACCTCGCTTTATCACTGATAGTCCCGGTGACCTGGATAACAATTCATCTATTGTATTGATACCTGAATTAAGATAAAAACTGTTTAAGATGTTATCCCTGTTCAAAAGTGTTGAGTTGACAATTATTTCTTCAGTCCCGGGATTGTCCTCATGAAGAATAACATCAATGTGCGGTATATATTTCTCAGTATAAAATTCCGTGTTGATATACCCGACTCTTTTAAATTCAAGTTTCATCGGAAATTTTAAAACGGTTTCAAGTTCAAAGGTTCCATCTTCACCGCTTAATCCGGCTGTTCTGCCGTTGAGTTCTATTATCACATTATCAACAGCTTCGCCTGTTTCGGCAGATGTAATTTTCCCTTTCAATTTCTGCACCTGTGAAATCGCCGGCGCCGAAAACAATAACATCATAACCAGCGAAAAAATGATCTTCCTGCTCTTTATTGATTTCATTCTGCTTTATTAACGCCGGCTCATTTATAAATGAACCGGCGCTGTTTAAATTATATTTTCCTTTTATTTAATGCTTTGATCATTTCAGGATCATCAAAACATCAGGTCAAAATAGGTTGAATCACTCTGCCCGTTCTTATGAAGGTAAACCTTTATCTGCCAGTCACCTGTCATTGTGAAATTTACATCACCGTTGTAATGACCCATTCCTACATGAACCGGGTCAACATTATTGGGTGAACCATGACCCATCGATGGCATCCACGGATAAATTGTGCAGGTGTATGATGAATCCGCCGGGAAGCTCATCATGTTTGCCCTTTTATGCAGTGAAAATTCGAAATCATTAATTCCCACAACCGGGCTTTTGGGCTGAATGTATGATAGATAAAGTCTTGTGCTATCGCCGGTTAAAATAGATTTGAACTTTGTCGGGTTATCGGCAACAACCAGATTAAAGCTTGCTGTACCTTCAGGGTCGCCGGACGCACTATGATTGTGTACCATCACATCTAGCTTCCATGGCATCATGCCCGTTGAAGGCATAATAAATACTACCGCACCCGGGTATTTTCCTTCAACAGCGGTTTCACTTGCGGGATTTTCGTACGGAGCGGAGTGTACCATCGTACCCATATCCATTTCCGGCATAAGTGATACATGGGCGTCCGTTATAAGTGTTCCCGCCGATGAATCATAAAGCACAACGTATAGTTTATTATAGCCTGTTTTAAGTGAATCAGATACATATAGCGCTACAATTGCGCCCGAACCTGTTGCGTAAGATGAATCGACCTTTATTAATCCTGTTAAATTAGGACCGCTTCCGCCTGTGTTATTGTTTGTAACAGGGTCATCAGAGCAGCCTGAAAAATTAAATACAACTGCAAGCAGTACAGATACTGCAATAAAATAGCGTTTCATAAAGAACCTTTCTTTTTGAATTTTTATTTAAAATGAATATACTCTAAAGAAAGTTTATGAACGGGGCGGACGGAAAATACCGGAAGAAAAATTATTTGTGAAGGAAATGGAGCTAAGAATATATTTTACCTCTGAAGCAGTTACGTCTATGTTATCTTTTTTCTGGTGCGTAATATACTCCATGAGTTTTATCTCATTATTTTTTTTATCCTTTTGCGGCGGAAGCGGATCTGAGCTGTCCGATTCTTCCCGGACCTGCTTATCCAGGTAACAGCATGCTTTACAGGTTTCTGTCTTTTTCTCGCAAACTGCTTCAGTCAATGCTTCACGGTTCAGTGTAAATAATATATAATAAAATACATGGTAGTTTGTCTGCAAACCAAGTATTAACAATATATTAAGCACCGTAACTTTTATGAAAACTGATCTAAGCATATTTTGGAATAGACCGCAATATAATAATGTGAACGCAAAAAATAAAATACTAATATGAATACTTTTAAATACTATTAAATACTATTAAATACTATTATATACTATTATATACTATTATATATGAATGCTTTTATTCCCCAGTACTCAAAAATTCTTCCTGTTAAACACCCTTAAAGCAAGCAGCGTGGGCATTACAGCCCAAAGAATGAGAAAGCCCATGGAGAAAAGCATACCAAAAGCTGAACCAAAGAACTGCTGAAGCGTAGCGCCGGTATAACCCATAAGCGCGCTTACATCCAGCTTTAACAAAATAAGAATCCTTGCGAGATCAACCGGGTTTAACGCGGAAACTATTATAGTAGCTTTTTCAAGCGGGTATGAACTGAATACAAAATAAAGCACAAGTACCAATGCGTCAAATATCACTGACATATAGAACCATATAACCAATGAAAACCCGATACCTTTGGCTTTATCTTTATTCACCACCGAAGCAAGGAAAGCTAATGCTGTAAAAATGAATGTCAAAAATATCCCGCTCAACAGCAGGTAAAATGAACCTGCGGCACCGCCGTAAATTAACAGGGGCAGACCTGTACCAATCGCGAATCCCGCAGCCAGCGCAATCGATAGTCCTGCATACTCAGCCCAGAAAATATTTTTCCGTTTAACCGGCATTGCAAGCAGCATTTCCATAAATTCCTTTGAATTGTAAAAATGTATTGTCCCGAAAATTATACTTACCAATGGAACAACCAGCAGAACAACGTTCAGCAAACTTATTACAGCCTTTGATACATCCTTGCCTGTGTAAATTATCCCGAACGATATTGCGAATAAGAGCAGTGTGTATATTATAATCATTTTGCTTCTCAGCACGTCATATAAAACATATTTTAATATCTTAAGCGTTGCCATTATTCTACTTTCCTTCACTCTCTTCTATCAAAAAAGCTATTGCCTGGTTCAAATTAGCTTTGCCTGTTGAGCTGTACAGTTCATCTTTTGTGTTATCAAAATATATCTTGCCTTCAAGCATATAAATAATTCTATCGGCCATTGCCTCAACTTCACTTACAATGTGTGAAGTAATGATTATCAGTTTGCCCTTTTTCTTTTCTTCAAGGATTTTACTCTTCACAATTTCACTTGATACCGGGTCAAGCCCGGCAGTTGGTTCATCAAGAATAATAATATCACCGCCAAACAAAAAGGCAGCCGCGCTGCTTACGCGCTGTTTCATACCCCCCGATAGCTGCCCTATTTGTTTGTCATTCATCTCCGCTATTTTGAGCTTTTCTATAAGCTCTTCATCATATGTACAGTTATTCCCGCGAATATCCTTTATCATCGCCATAACTTCTTTAACTTTCAGGTTCTCAGGAAAGCATGAATACTGCGGCATATAACCGATGTGTTTCCTGTATTCGCACTCGCCGTTAACGTGGCAATCATTGACATAAATATCACCTGAGTCAGCTTTCACTAATCCTAATATACATTTAAGCATAGTGGTCTTGCCGCTTCCGTTCGGACCCATCACCGCTGCAACCGTACCTTCACCAAGCCGGAGCGATACACCCTTCAATGCTTCATTCTTATCAAACTTCTTCTTTAAATTCTCTATCCTTATCATTTTTTACTTTCAAAATCTTTATTATTTGCGAGGAGCGTAAGCGACGAAGCAATCTTATACTCTATACACTCTATACACTCTATGCACTCTATGCACTCTATGCACTCTATGCACTCAATTCACCCTTTCCATTTTAGGCGTCTCATCAATCAACGACTCCGGCGTAAACACCGGCACAACCCTCTCAGCCATATCAAGCAGGTCAGCCACAAAACTCCTAAGCAGGAAAACCGCCTCAGGCGTATCCTCAACTATCTTGCTGAATAAACTCACCGGCCTGTAAGGCACATCACCTGTACCGTTTTTATCAAGGTCATATCCTTTGTATTTATCCCAGTAATTACCCATAAATAAATTGCTGTTGCGTGAGCTGTTTGTGGTCACATCAAATGTATTTGAGCTGAAATTATTTCCTCTTATTGTATCATCAGTGCAGTTGCCAAGTATCTTCAGCGCATAACCGTTTTGGCTGAATTCATTGCCTGCTATAAGCAGGCGCGTGCCGCCTTCGGAATAGATACCAACCGTGTTGCCTGTAAAATTGTTGTTTTCAATGTAGCTGTCGGTAATTTCCTTTAAAAGCAATCCGTATGAATTTGCGCCATTATTGAACTCAAACCTATTGTTAAACATCCTTACATTTTTGGTGTACATAACCGCCACACCGGCGCCATTGTTGGCAAAAACGTTGTTCACATATTCATCGTTATGCGAGAACATAAAATGCAGCCCGTACCTTACATTGTTGAAGCTTGAGTTATTTTCAGCTCGGCTGAATGTGGCGAATTCAAAATAAATGCCGTCACGGTGACCTGTAACGGTATTATTCTTTACAAGTACATAACTGCATTTCCATAAGTGTATTCCGTTGCCCGAAGAACTCTCGGTTACAGCGTTACTTTTAGCTTCGTTGTACATTACATTACATGAATCACTCCCCGCGAGATAAATACCAAAGTAATTATTGATAAGTTTGTTTGAAAGTATATTACAGTGTTTTGAATCCTCAATTCTTATAGCGGCATAATCACGCATTCCGCTGAAACCGGAATTGTTAACATAAAATCCTTTTACCGTAACGCTATCACTTCGAATAATGATAATTTCACCCCTGGAAAATCCGTCAATTGTAGGGTATCCTTCGCCTATTAACTCGATCGGTTTATCAATGAGTATTTCAGTTTCCTTATACAATCCTTCTTTCACAATAACCCTATCACCATTTACGGAAAGCTGTACAGCATTTTTTATGCTCCCGCCCGGATTAACAACAATATCTTTACCAATTACGTTTAAGTTAATTATTGCAAGGATTATCAGTATGTATTTTATCTTATTCAATCTCTTTATCTGCAAAACCCAAACTTCTTTTTTAATTCTAGACTCTTTTTTGCTCAACCTACTCAACACACTCTAAACACTCAACACACTCAACACACTCTACTTACCGACCTTAAACTTAACCAGCAGATCATCCCAAGTCTTCAATTCACCTCCATGCTGCTTCTGGTTTGCCTCAGCGTCACTTTTTTTGCTGTATGCCGAAAGGTTAGCTCCCATAGGGCTTGGCAGCTTTTCGCTTATCAAATAAGAAGCCGTAACGCCATCTATTAATTTTTTAGGATTGGAAGCATCTATAACATAAAATCCCGCGGCGTCGTTATAATTTATGTTTCCAAGGCTCAGCGCATTGAACATACATTCAGCGGCATCATACTTAAATATTTTTCCTTTTTTTGTAACTATCTCTGCTCCAAAGCGGTGCTCTGATATACTCATTCTGCATAAGGAGCATTGGTCTGTTCCAAAATTTATTTCTTCGGGGTCAGTGCTGCAGGCTGAGTATGTAAATCCCAGAACCGCGAGCAATAATAAAAAAATAATCTTCCCGCATACCCTGTTCATTTAGCGCTTTCCTTTGCCGTGAACTGTTTGTTGAATTTTAATTCATATATATATAACATTACCGCAAGTATTCCCGCTCCAATTACTACCCACCCTCCTGTATCGGGGTATGAATGAGCCACAAAGTTCAATAGCTGTTTACTGCCAATCAATGGCGGCTGATAACTCATGCCAGGCACAACAATTGCCGCTGTGGGGTCAAGGTCGTGTCCGTAATCGTATTCCCATAAATAAAAATCTATGCCGCCTGTTATACCAACTATCGTAAATAATATGACAAATACTCCAAGCATTTTTTTCTTTCCGGCAATTCCGGTTACTGCTCCAACCGCGATTAAAAACGCAAGGATGTAGGGCATAATTGAAAGCTCTTTAATTGAGTCGGGCTCGATCTTTTTCATGCCAATATAATGATTCAATCCGTTGATCGTATTAAGGTCTCCTGTAATTCTGTTTATCCATATCTGCATTCCTAAACCTTCAGGATATTGCGGAGCTTCAAGATCTATCATCCAAATGGGAGTAAAAAATGCGGTTATCATTGCAAGCGATGAAACAATTATTAATATCTTAGTTATCTTTTTCATTTTTTTCCGTCCTTTATCCCCCCTCCGGTATTTTATTTGTCCCGCTGTAGCGGGATCCCAAAATACAAGAGGGGGTTAGGGATCACTCTATTTCTTTACACCTAACGAGAATTTAATCTCTCCGCTTGAATTTGCAGGCTGAACTCTTATGTATCCCTGCATTTCCTGGTGCAGCGCGCTGCAGAAATCAGTGCAGTAGAACGGATACACTGTTGCAACCTTGGGTTCCCAAGTAATGGTCTGGGTTTCACCCGGCATTATCAGCATTTCCGCTGTGTTGTTGCCCTTTACTGCAAAGCCGTGCGGTATATCCCAGTCCTGCTCCATATTAGTCACATGGAAGAAAACTTTATCGCCTACTTTAATTCCTTCAATATTATCCGGCGTAAAATGCGATCTTACCATACCTACATAAACATGAACTTCATTGCCTTTTCTTTCAACTCGTGCGTCGTTAACCGTTTTTATCGCATCGGGATGTTTGTTCTCATCAAGCTTGAAAATCTTAACTGAGTTTTTCATTATCAGATCAGCCGGACACGCTTGCGCGTAATGCGGCTCGCCAATTGTCGGGAAGTCTAAAAGCAGTTTCATCTTCTCGCCCGATATATCATATAACTGCGCTGATTGTGTCAGCTCCGGTCCGGTGGGTAAAAACCTATCTTTGGTTATTTTGTTCATTACAACAAGATATTTGCCGTATGGTTTTTTACTGTCGCCGCCGGGGATCATAATGTGACCTACAGAATAGAACGATGCGGCTCTATCAACAACTTCAAGAGTTTTGACATTCCATTTTACTACTTCACTGCTTACAAACATTGATGTATATGCAAATCCTTTATCGTCAAATTCTGTATGTAACGGACCAAGACCCGGTTTCTGTACTTCGCCGTGCAGCGCTGCTTCATATTTTATCACGGGAATTCCCGCTACATCACCATCAAACTGTTTGGTTTCAATAGCTTTTAGCATCTTCGAAAATGAAAAGACCGGGATTACAGTCGCTAACTTTCCGCCGCCTACAATGTATTCACCGCTCGGGTCAACATCCGCGCCATGTGGAGATTTTGGGCAGGGAATGTAATATATCATATCGGGGCAATCTTTAGGATCAAGCATTTTTACGGTCTTTAACACTTCGCTTGACGCTGAGTGTTTGCTCTCATCATAAACATTATGATAATATTCTGATGCTACGTCTTTCGCTTTGCCTTCTTTTAAATACTGCTCGGCTTTTTTCCAGTTAACAGCCATAATAAAATCCTTATCCTTCTGGCTTGCGTTAACTTCAAGTAATGTGAACGCTTCTTCTGTGTTGTAGCACGAAAAGAAGAACCAGTCATGTGAAGGACCTTTGCCGGCGTGGCTTAAGTCATAATCAAACGGCGGCGTCATTATCTGGAATTCAACATTCATGTTGCCGCTTTCAGGGTTAACCTTTACAAAACTTACTGTTCCGTTGAATTTTTCCCTGTATGAATCAATTGGAACATCAAGCTCCTTCATCGGGATACTGAAACGGGTTCCGCATACTACGTATTCGGAGTTTTCAGTGGTGAATGGAGATGAATGGTTTCCGGCGCTGTTTGGTATTTCAAGTATTTCGGCGGTGCGGAATGTCTTCAGGTCAATTCTGGCAAGTCTTGGTGTATTATTACCGTTTATGAAGATCCACTTACCGTTTGGCACACCGTCTGTCATGCTTAGTTCTGAGTGATGCGAATCATCCCATGGAATAAAGCCATGTGAAGTCATAAGCATTGGCTTCGTTTCTTCGGTGTATCCCCAGCCTTTTTCGGGATCGACCGAAAATACCGGTATAACCCTGAAGAGTCTGCCTGAAGGCAAGCCGTAAACAGCCATCTGCCCGCTGAAGCCGCCGGAAATGAATGAATAAAATTCGTCATACTTGCCGGGTTCTACGTAAACTTTGTTTGCCGCATCTTCGCTCATGTTAAGGTTTGTTGAGCCGTCTTTTTTTCCGCAGCCCGAAAGCAGCATTACGGAAAAAGTTATTGCTAAGATGAAACCTGCTGTGATAAAAGGTATTATGGATGATGATGTTTTCTGAGAAATCATTCGTTTCGCGAAATTCTTTACATGGAATTTCATTGTGGTTTTCTCCTTGATTGTAATTCAGTTTTATTTGTATGAAACATGATTTTTTATAATTTAATGTCTTCTGTTTGCTAAAGTTATTCTTTTGGGGTAACTTTGCCCTCGTCAACTGCTCTCATGTATTCAAGCAATGCTCTGGCGTCATCCTGCGATACATCCTGAAATGTCATCTGAACAAGATATTGAGCAAAAAGTTCTTTTGTTACTTTATCTTTCTGCGCCATTTCAACCGGGTTCAGTATCTGGTTCATTATCCATTCCGGTCTTCTGCGTTTTGTAACATCTTTCAGCGGCGGACCCACCAGCCTTGAGCCGAATTTATGACATGAAACGCACTTACTGGCGTAGATCTGCTCTCCTTTTGTATAAAGCGCCGCATCAACCGGGGCAAGTTTCATTTCTTCTTTTATCGGTCCTATGCCATACTCTTCATTTTTGCAGCCGCTAAAAGCTGCTAAAAATATCACAAGGGTCAAAACTAACGCCGGTATTGATTTATTTTTTTTCTTTAAATTTATCTTTCTCATTCTTATGTTAACCTTTTCTATTAATATGTTTATTATAATGTTGTATAAATTTTATTTAATCTCTCTTCCATTAACTTGGCTTTTGGGAAAAGTACGTTATTTTCGAGATGAATATGCATGTGAAGATCATCTTCAAATTCTTTTAGTTCACCGTATAATACCCTGAAAGTTGTGCAGGCATCCTGCGGAGGTATGTAACCCTCTGATAGAGCGTTCATTTTTTTCAGTAATAGCCCCGCGTTATCGTGCTCTGATTCCATAACTTTTATCGGATTATGAACTGTGCCAAACGGAGCGGCGGGCATTTCAATTGAATTTTTTAGAGCGAAGCTTAATTTTTTTATGTATGGAAACAACATACGTTCTTCCTTTGCCATATGTTCAAGCAGTTCGTTTTTCAGCTCTGTAAAAATAGATTCAATACTGCAAACCTCGGGATGTTTTACTCCGTGAGCGTTAACCACTTTCTGAAGGTGATGCTCTATGGTTGAAACTGAGTTGTTAACGTATGCGTGGTGATTATTGATAATGTAATCAGTTAAAAAATCCGCATCCCATTTATCAAAATGCGTTGAAGATGGATTATTGGCATCCAGTTTTTTCAGCTCTGCCAAGAGATCCTCAGTATCAACTCCTTTTGACACGCAGGCTTCTTCTATGGTTCTTTTCCCGCCGCAGCAGAAATCAAGACCGTGGTCTTCAAATACTTTGGCGGTGTGAAAATTCTCCGCTACAACCTCGCCAATTTTTGTTTCTTTTTGTATCAGCATTTTTATTCTCCTTTAAAATATTTTCAAATTTCCTTTTCTGATACAAAATTACCTAACGCATGTCAATATCCCTTTGACTTAAGTCAATGATGAAAATTTACCGGTAAACCGCTGATAATGTATAGTTTAAAGAAATGTGAAAATCTGGTTCCTTTTTGTAAGATTTTGAAGGTATCGTTATGTTCAACATTAAAAAACATATTTCAATTCCGTAAGTTTTACAATGTTATTCCCGCTTTTTAAAGTCTGTTTCAACAGAGTTTGCCTATACAGAGCTTATATCCAAGGAAGATTTTTATCCGGATGGCTGTTTTTCTGTGGTTACATTTCTGCGGCTATAAAGCGCTTGATAGCGGGAATCGTTAAAAAAGAAGGTAACAGAAAACTCAATGGAATACTTCTTTATGATCTTGAATCAGGGAATCTTTATGTTTTGAAAAATATCAGAACATTCTCACACTACAAAATCCTTTAACCTGTCCATATCACATATCTTAATCACCTTACCATCAACGGCTATCATATCCTCATCCTGCAGTTTCTTCAATGTTCGCGAGAGCGTTTCGGGTATTGTACCCAGGTACGCCGCAAGATCATTTTTGCTGATGTTAAGCGAAATTGAATCTTTACTTTTTGCTTTACCCTGCTCTGTGAGTATATACCCAGCTACGCGGCGGGTTACATCCTTAAGGGTAAGTTCTTCTATGTGGTGATTCAGATGTCTTAAACGCTTTGCGAACCCTGAAACCATTTTAATGCATATCTTGGTATCCTTTTCAAGCAGCTCCCTGAACTGTCTGGCAGGAACAAGTATCACCCTTGTTTCATCTTCAAGCGCCATTGCGTTTGCCGGATAGCGGAAGCTATCCTCAAACATCTCATTGAAATTTTCAAACAGCGGTACTTCAGCAAATGTATTGTATGCCGAAATGAGGTGAAGAATATGCTCTCTTCCGTCTTTGGAAATCTTATATATTTTAACAAGTCCTGTGATCGTTATATAAAATCCAAGATAAGGCTCTGTATCAAAAAAAATGATATCACCCTTATTAAAAGTTTTTTGTTTTACTAATTTTGAAAGTATCCCAAGATCAGCATCATCCAGCCCAGAAAAAATATAAACCTTTTTTAGAATATCATTTAACATTAATTACGGTTACTTTTCTTTTAAGTTATTTATCTATTGCAGTTACAAAGTTACGCAAATATACATTGTTAAAAAATATAACGCATTATGGTAATTTATTACAGCTAGTAATAGGATTTAGATAAATATTGCATAATTCATAATTTATGTAGAAATTTCAGCTATTAAAATGGAAGAACTGAAGAAAAATATTACCAGGACGCTGCTTTATTATGATATTTTCTCCCATCCGCTCAAAACGGATGAGATCTTTTCATTTCTTCCACGCAATTCCATTGCCAAACAGGATGTGGAAAATTGTCTGAAGGAAGCAGGCGTAATGAAAAATGCTCCATTTGCCGAAAAAGGCGGTTATTACTATATTAAACCCTCAAAAGAAAACGTGAACAAAAGAATCGAGAAAGAGAAATATTCACTTAAAATGTGGAAACGCGCCGCGCAGGTAACTCATTTGATAAAACGTTTTCCTTTTGTGAGGGCAGTGTTTGTTACAGGCAGCCTTTCAAAAAATTCCAGTGACCATACAAGCGATCTTGACTTCATGTTAATTACCGCCAAAAACCGGTTATGGATATCAAGGAGCATGTTAATGCTGTTCAAGAAAATATTTTTCCTAAACAGCTATAAGTTCTTTTGCATAAATTATTACATCACTGAAGATAATCTTGTTATCACCGAACGCAATATTTTTACAGCTACAGAAATTGCTACTATAAAAGCTACTTATAATACTGAAATGCTGAATGAATTCATCAGGCATAATAGCTGGGTAAATGAATTCTTCCCGAATTATGTATTGTGCGACCCGATGCTTCACACAAGCGGATGTAAAGTAAATAACCGCAAAAGCAATATACAGCGTTTAATTGAATTTTTTATGCCGGGCAAATTTGCTGCTGCAATTGATAGAAAACTTATGCGCATGACGCGTGAACACTGGAAGAAAAAATATCCGCAGCTTCCCGATAGTGAACGCAATCACATGTTCAAATCAACCGAAAATGTTTCCAAAACGCATCCCGGCAACATGCAGAAGAAAATACTCGGCATGTACAATCAAAAACTGCAGGAATTTAATCTGCAAACCGGAAGTTAAGTATATTACCCGTTCACAGTTCAACATTAAAACCAATTAGCCAATTGACCGATATTCTCTTTGCAAATACTTATTTTTTAAAACATGACCTGAAGGAATACCGCAACATGAATCTTTACGCTCCTTTAGGCACGCTGTATGCTGCCGCATACGTGATGCAAAAAGGTTACAACGCAGCACTCTTTGATACAATGCTCGCTGATTCCGAAGAGGACCTTAAGACATCTCTTGAAAAACACAAACCGAAATTCATGGTGTTATATGACGATACTTTCAACTATCTCACCAAAATGTGCTTAACCAGGATGCGTGAAGCGGCTTTCCGCATGAGCGAAATAGCCAAAGAATACGGATGCACTGTAATTGTATCGGGCTCCGATAGTGTTGACCACCTCGAGAAATATTTCCATCATAAGGTCGATT
>Ga0138256_10006755_pt1 | contig 12138 bp, 16 predicted proteins | sample KNB2016incub_MG_FD_105486 | JGI IMG/M metagenome (GOLD analysis project Ga0138256, IMG submission 105486) | Active sludge microbial communities from wastewater in Klosterneuburg, Austria - KNB2014incub_MG | ecosystem: Engineered > WWTP > Activated sludge > Unclassified | place: Austria... | reverse complement strand
TGCTAAATTGGTAATTGATAAAGTTCAATGGGTTGTTCCAGTCCTCAAACCCCATCTTGACCTTTACACTAAACTCCAATCACGTTTAATGTCTGAGCCCGTTCCTCTTGAATATCAAGGTGTCTACTGCCAGGTGCTCAAGAACTTGACCTCACCACTCCAAACCAATATCATGAGCAACACCAAACGCCCAAGATACGTAATAGTCGCTTTGATGGATGGTGTTCGCCATACTTCTCAGAACTACAACAGTTACATTTATGATGTTCCTACATCGATCAACAATGCTCAAATCAAGATTGGTTCTCAATTCTACCCAAGCAAATTCTACCCATCATCTAATGATAACTTCCTTCGCCTCTACAAGATCTTCCTTGAGGCCTCGAACTCACTTGCCAATAAGCGCAATCTTTCCCCTATCTCATTCGAAGATTGGAAACAAACAAGCGGCTTCCTCTATTTTGACTGCTCTAAGAGCAACTCAGCTTATGAAAATCTCAATGACTCTCAGATTGAACTCAATTTGGATATCACTGAAGTTAACTGGGCGGCTGCTGCAAACAAATTCTCCGCCGTCGTACTTGTCATTTCTGATGAATACTACTCAATGCAAGAAGCTCAAGGCATCGCTACTTTAGAGAAGACACCAGCTCCAAAGTTCGCCCTACTTTAAATTATTTTATTTGAAACTAGTAAAATATAATCTAAATATAGAATATATAAATGAGTAATTGTGGATGTGAAAACAAAAGTGTAGTATTAGGTAAAGGCCAGGTACTTGATAGCGTAAAAATAGTAGAACCATCATCAAACATCGAATCGTCCGCGCTATTAGGCGATGATTTATTTGGCCCTCGAAACACAATACTTGGTGCTGGATTAAAATATACTGGTGGAACAGTGGCCACCGATCAAAAAGTGTATGGTCTCAGTCGCAGAAATAACAGTGACTATTAGTGAATTTAATCTGTCCGTATTATATAGATATGTTTCCGGATGTACTGTCAAATATAGATATTGATACGGTCTTAAATAATTTCTCTGGATACATTGGATGCTTTTGCAAAGATGAACTGAAACCGCTTAAAATCCCGAAGAATCAAACAAGTTTCGCTGTGATCAATGCGGGTGATAGGTCTACAGGCGGTAGCCACTGGCGTTGCTATTTTAATGATCCGAATGATGAACATATTAATTACTTTGATCCTTATGGCGTTGTTCCTGATGCTAATACATTGACCTTTTTAAAGAAGTCCAAGAAAAAGATCTTGTATAATACCAGTCAATTGCAAGATATTAATAGCACTGCTTGCGGGTATTACTGTCTATATTTCATTTTGTCGCGTCTCCAAAATAAACCCATGTATGACATCGTGATGAATTTAAAGCAGAATGGTGGAAATGAGGAATTTATCCAAGGTTTTCGGAATAAATTGAATAATCTTTTCTAAGTAATTATTATATGAAGCTGATCATTAATCAAAAGGCAAACTATAAACCAGTCCTAACAGGAAATTATACTGGTGGTATGTTGCTACGTCGTCACATGCCTACAAGACCGCAAAAGACGGTTGGCGGGTTGCTCGTGGCAACTGAAAGGAAAAAAGGACAATCACAGCCTAAAAGATACGGTTCAATGTACTTGAGAATGTCGAAATCAAATTAAATTATTTTGTTGCATATAGTTATATATAACAAGATATGGAAATCCATTGTTTGAAGTGCAGAAAACGAACTCAAGATAAGGATGAAAAAGTAGTCACAACTAAGAATGGGAGAAAAATGAAACAGGCCGTTTGTGGTTCTTGTGGTACTAAAAAATGTCGTTTTATTTCATCGGGAACAGTTGGAGCAGGGAAAGTAAAGTCCCTAACTATTCAAGATAATACACCTAAGAGACGAAGGCCAAAAAAGGAACCAATCGTATCTACTGAGCCTGTATCAGTGGCAGAGGGAGAAGGCATCAAAGATGTGATCAGAGTAGCTGGAAATTTTATTGATACATTGATCAATGGCAAACGGCGCGGGTTACCGCCTGCAGTGAGAACCATGGTGAAGAAGTTCAAAGACAATTTAGTTACTGGGATTACTGTCCAACGAAAACCAGTCCAAAAAGTATTGGTTGGCTTTGTAAATGCCCTCAGTAAAGGCAAGATGACAGAAAATATGAAGCGGTTAAATTATGATGATGTATACCATTTATCGATGGTTGTCAAGTTAGACAATGGAGTCATGATCCGTGTTGAAAAAAATGAGGTGATAAGGATGGCCGAAGTCACTGCATTAGAAGGCGATGTGTTACCAATCAATATGAAAAATGTTAAGGTATCGTTTGGTGATTTTCTCGGCAAGACCGCTGAAGCCTTAAAAGACGAATACTGGGAATATAATTTGACGACTACCAATTGTCAACATTACGTGTTATCTCATTTGAAACAATTTGGTTTATCTAGTCCCGCTACTGTCAAATTCATTAGTCAAGACGCGTTTACTTTGATCAATAAAGATGAGAAATTAGCTGGAATATTGAAGAAAATTACTGATCTTGGTGGACTCGCTGACACCGTGTTACAAGGCCGTGGAGTGCTTGCTGACATATCAAAATTTGTTTCGGACTTTATTGACAAGTTGACTAAACCCACAACAAAGAAATACACCGATAAGGAATTTGCAAAGGACGCGCGTACTGTTGAACGCAATAGCCAAATAGGAAGTATGCTCTATAATTTGATTGCCAAGAAAAATTAAATATCTATATATAGTATAAATATATGTATAGAATTGCTGTCATTATCATCGCTTTCGGAGAACCATATATTGATTTTAAATTGGACATCTTGAGGAATAACATTGAAAAGTTAAGAGCATTGTATTCCAAAATGGACATCGAACTGAATTTGTATTCTGATGATTTTGATATTGAACAAGAAATACGGTATATCGATCCAAAAATCAAAATCAATAAATCTAAGGGTCATCTATTGCAGTTGTTATTCAAATTCAATGATCCCAAGAAGTATCAAAAGTATGATTATGTTATTTTGATAATGGATGATCTGGAGATATTAAATGTCGACTTCAATAAGTTGATTAAGCAACAAAAGAAATATAATCTTGATTTAATTAGTCCGCGGGTCTTAAACTCTCACATGACCATGGTGAAACATCTGGGAGGATTGAGAACATCGATTCAGGTTGAGTTCTTCTTCTACTTCATGACACCTAAGGGTTACAAAAAGTACTTTGATTTTATGGATAAAAACCATATCACGATGTGGGGGTACGACTGGACAGTTAACACTGGTGCGGGCTTGAGATGCGCTATTAATTACAATATGGTTTGTATGCATCATATTAGGTCGTCGGTGGGAAAATTTATCAACGAGACTGGGTATAAGGAATTAGATGAGCTGGAAAAAAGAGTCGGATTCAAATTATTTGAACAAGTCAATGATATGATTTTATTGGAATAAGTTAAATATAGTTATTACTAATAATTATATATACTTTACATGGCAATGTCTGAGGGGTCCTCCCTATCTATACATCAGATATTTTATTTTGTTCTTTTTTCTTCAAATACGCCTTTTTTGCGTTTGTTTTGATGCGCTCTCTATAATCTGAATCGTTGCGGTATTTGTCTGAATAGTACTTGCTTTTTAATATCTTGTCCCGTGTTTGTTTATCGGCGACAGTTTTGAGGCTTGCTACTTCCCCTTTTAGGTTCATGATTTGAAGGTTTAATTTATCAATCTCTGCTTTGAAATCCATTCTATATATTATATAAATAAAATAATTTATAGACACGATTTAATAATTTGTTCTTCTAAATGGTTCATCTCTTCGAGTAGTTCGACGTACTTCTCCAAGAGTTGCACAAGATTAGTTTTTAGTTGTTCCTTTCTATTTTCTTCTTTATTCTTACGGTAATATTCCTTCATGCAATGCATCTGTTTTTCTCGATTATCTTGATACCACTGTCTCATTTGTGCTCTGTGTTCTTGTTTCGTTCTCGTTGGTCTGTTTTTATTGACTAGTATTACCTCTGGTTCGTCCATCCATTCTTTATATTTTTCAATCCACTGCCTTTCTCTGGCTTTTAATTCATCGCTCGAATCACAAGGATAATTTTCAAGCAAGCATATGTCGACATCCGCATATCTGCATACCTTAAAAGACGTTACATAGTTGCTTTTCCCTTGCTTATATCTCCTATAGTCTGAACAGTGACCACTTAGTCTCTTGCTTAATTTTTTGGTTGTTGAACCAATATATTTTTTATTGGTTCGGTAAGAATACAATAGGTAGATTTTGGCTTGTTGGTAGTTGGTCATTAATTTCTATATATAATAAAAATAAAATAATTTTCTAGGCTTAATATATATGTCTGATAATAACGACTTTTGCTGTGTGCATTATGTAGAATGCTTAGACTGTATGTATTGCTGTCCGTGTTCTGATCTAAAGGACTCTCTCTTATGTAAATACCATCTACAGGTAATAATTTGCTGTGTTGACTGTATTCGCATAATCAACCAACATAACCAAGAGAGACTTAGGAAAGTAGTTCCCTGAAATTCTCCATTTTAATACTCTTTGGCTCCTCCACTGGAACAATTTTTTGCTCTTGTTTGGGTTTCCGTTTTCGCTTCTGGGCCATGAGTCTTTCATGAGCTGGACCGTTTAGATGTTTCTCATAGTATCGCTTATCGACTATCTTGCCACATCCTGGACATTTTTTATCAGACTTTAACATATAATTATATGGTAAAATAAGTTGTATTATTGGAACAAATATGCAGTTCTATCAAGCTTCCCAGGTAATTCCTTCACAGTAAATTTTCCATTCCACTCAACATCTAAAACATACCTATCAACGCCGTTTTGGATTAAGTATTTGCCTTCTTCCATTGTGTAGAATAAATGAAGATGTGCCACAGCGTCGACCTTGAGGAATTTCACAGGTTGCTTGTTGATTAAGTCGTATATGGTCCAATATCGACGCCACTTGGGGAATTGCTCGAGTTCTTCGACGGTAACCGAAGAGGGGAAAGTATGCTTTATAATATGTTTCATTCTATATATTATTTATACTATATAATAAGAAAAAATAATTCAGTAAATTTAAGTGCGTTTGCAGGGAGTCGAACCCCGATTTTCTGTTTGGAGGACAGACTTATTGGCCGTTATATGACAAACGCTATTATATGCAAACACATAATAGCATAGAAGTGTACAAGGCAGGGTTCGAACCTGCGATGGCTTAGGCCTTGTTCCAGTCAATCTCGTACATAATCTATATAGAAAATAATTTTAGAACATTTTCTGTAGATAATTATTATTTTGTCCTTTTTTAATGACAATGAAACCCCTCTGAAGACAAACCTCTATCAGTTCATCTCGTTCTCTTCTTGCTTCATACATCTCTTTTTCTCGTTTCGCGTTTATATCCCTTAATTCTTCGATTTCACTATACAGCCTTCCTACAGATGAATTGGTTAATTTATTTTCTAGTCTATGGATTTTACGATTTAATTCAGCGGTTTCCATTTTATAAATTGTAGTTTGCTTATGTAATTCTTGTTTTTGCCTTTGAACTTCTGCCACTAAACTTCTATTCTTTTCCATTAATTTTTGATTGCCTTCTTTTACTTGTTTGAGTTTATGGCTTACTTGTTTGAGTATTTCGCCATGCATCTCAACTGGTAGTATGTCTAGATAGTTGTCAAAGTCAGTTTTTTCCATTTTCTTATATATTCTTTATACTATATAATGAGAAAATAAATTAATAAAAAAGCACATTTCTAAATTCAGAGTTCTTATTTCTAAAATACATTACATCATTACACAGTTTATTATCTGATTCTATGTTATTCCTCATATTTACTTTTCTATCTACATCACCATTATTCCAATTAAAATGGTCAGAATAAAGGCATTCAGTACAATCACCATGACCACAAAAATAATATCGAATTAATTTCTTTTCAAATTTAATTGTATGACTATTTTTTTCATCATCCGTAACAACTGGTATTATGCCTTTTAATACTTTGCTTAAGTTCGCTTTATGTTCCATTCTAAATATTTCGTTGTGGAGTTCTGATGGCAAGGTATCCCATAGGCTTTCATAAGTTTCATTTGGATTAATCATCATGTTGAGTTGTGCATTTGGATAAGATCCCGTAACAGTTCCATTAATTTGTACCATTTTCTTATATATACAAATAGTTTATATAAAAATTATTCTTAAATTATTCCAACTGAACGGTCTCAATAACAAACTTCTTGTCCTTGTTTGCATCGGTTGCTTTCTTTTGTGATCCAACCACTTTGACCACTTTTTCCTGATCCTTGAGTAAATATACTTTTTTGGCCTTAGGTACTGTTGGCTTTGTTGGCTTCTTGGGGATTGATTTCTTGCATTGAGAGCAGAGATTTTGATTCATTCTATATATATAATTTATATGTAGATAAAATAATTTAATAAATTTGGTCTCTTGGATTTTTACCTCCACTGAAAGAAGTAATAGAGCCATAGAAGAGTTATGATGATGTGGAATAGTTGGTTATTGGTTCTGCTGTGGAGGTAAGAATTAAATATATTGAGTAAAAATAGATATAAAATTATCTCTTCTTATAATATATTATAATGGAAGTTCAAAATAATAATGTTGTTGAGAAAAAGAAGAAGGGACCAAAAGGGCCACAAACAAAGAACAGACGGTATCAGGTATATCTCAAACAATTTGACGGAACTCTACATGACTTAGGCGTCTTCCCCAGTCAAGAAGCAGTAGCCAAAAAACTAACGGAGCAATTGAGTGAGCAATTCACTAGAGCAACGATTGATAATATTCTGAGAGGAAAATCAAAGCCAAATTCTAAATGGATCAAAATTTCAAAGTTGTAAAATTGTATCAGTTTAAACGCACCTTAATATCGGGGGGATTTAAGGAGAGTATTTATTTTTGCGTATATATATAAAGATTTATTTCTTAATATATAGTATAGTACATGTCGAAAGCGGATTTTATAAAAAACGCTGAAAAGCAATTGAGAGAAGCGAAACGCGCTGTCAATCAGGCGAAAAAAGCATTGAGAGATGCAAAACGGGATGTCCGTGGTTTAAATAAACAATTGACGCCAGTTTATCAAAAGAAATTAAAGAACATTAAACGGAGAATATACAGGAATAATTATGTGAAGAAACATTCGAGTGTCTCAATCACCTATGAAGTGAAAATTAATCTCTATATTGATCAGATGCTTGATCGGACTCGAACGACTGAATTTGTTGTCTACCATCAAGCCCTAGAAAATAGAACAATTGATGATTTCTTCGAAGGCGATCAACAAAAATGCGAAGACTTATATAATTCGAATGAAGTAGTTAAAGAGTTCAAATACAAGAGTCATTATATCATTAGTAAGAAAGAATTTGATAAGCATTTCAAACCAGCTACTGAAAGAACTCTTAAAGCAATTAGCCCATATATTTATAAACACACGTTGGTTGATGATCTCAATATCCCTGATAAAGATGGCGAATGTGTTCAAAACGCATTGGTCAGGATTTATAAAAAGTACATCCCAACACTTACCATCGACAAGGTTGATGCTATTTTAAAGGAAGGTTGTAGTGTGAGATGCAAAGAGCAACATGAAGGCCACACCTTTGAGCATATCATCCACTTCTGCAATGTTTATAAGATTACTCATTACTGTCTTGACATTAAAAACAAATTAGTCAGTAAACATGTCGTTCACCCAAGTGATAAAACTCCATTTATCGGATATATCATCGGTAACCATTTGTATACAGTACAAGACCCAGTTGTCAAGAGAAGAATCGCCAAAGTTCATGCTGATAGCAATTCGGCGCCACTTCAAAGTGATGTCATTGAAGAGAAAGTCAATACATGTGAAAACTATTTCAACTTAGAGAAAGAAGAAATCAGCAAGATCAAGGATGCAAATGTATATTTGAACAAAGAAAATATAAAGGACTTATTGAAAGAGTATTTTATGGATACCATGACAGGGTATAAAAATGCTCTTCATGATGGAAAGGTGACACGGATTAAACTCGATAATAACGTTACAGTTCACAATAACCCAAATTACACCCATGGACTTGAAGTCACTGATATGATTAACTTATGCAAATTATTCAATGTCGAATTCAAAAATCAAAGTTTGACATCGTTTATGTGGAACCTATATGACATGTTTACCGCGAAAAAGCCAGCAACCACAAGAATCAATCTCAGCCATCTACTCAAACAACAAATTTTAAATGAACAAAGTAATCTATGCAATGAATGCCTCGCAGAATTGAAAAAATACGAAATTGATCATATTGTTCCTCTATCAGATGGTGGAGATAATAGTCGTGCCAATTTGCAAGCATTATGTTCTGAGTGCCATGAAGTCAAATCACATAAAGAAGATATTGACCGCTTTTTCAAAATTGATTCTATGAAAAGTAGTTTCAATCACCTAACCAAACCCATTTTCACCAAGGCCAAAAACGCTTTCATTAGTGGTTCATTCACCGATGAATACGATCAAGAACTATTAGGCGGTGTTGATATTAACAAATGCAGACGCAATATTGTCAAGTACTCTTCTTTTGATTATTGTGTTTATTCAAGTTTAGACGAACCTAAGATATATAATGGCGAACCGCTCGACACTGGATTCTATTTCATTGAAACCCGCAACCATATGCCTTTCAAAGGTAATGGCTGGTATTCATTTCCTCTTGTTCAATTCGCTCTTCAAAAAAGTATCATCACCAATTCTAATATCAAATATGTTCTCAGACCGTCTTCTGTCTTAAAATATAACCATTTCAATAAATTTTTCGATTTTGTTTTATCCACCCTCCAACCTCATCAAAATGATCAAAAAATGGCCATTATTACTAAACGGGCATTCAACTGCTTCATTGGCGCTCTTGGCTCCAAAGTATCAAAAAGCGGAACAATTACATTTACTACTGATATTGAAGAAGCATCGTATAATGCCATTAAATACAATGACATGGTCTATAAAATTGATGAAAAGGATGGCAAAGAGTATTATGAAATCAAAAATTATATGAAAGAATATAAAAATGACAATTCGGTCCCGATCTTTAATCAAATTTTAGACCTTGAGGCAATTGAATTATACAAAGCGTGTGAAGTAGTCCAAAGCGTCAATGTTTGCGAATTACTTTATCTTAATACTGATCAGGTTGTTGTCCTTTTCAAAGATAAGAAAGATATCCAGAAAGTGAAAGACCTATGCAATGACCATTTTTGGGACACTGACATGCCTAAATATAAATTCGAAAACAAAATTAAACACAAAAATGAAATCCTTCCAGTGATATCAGATGAAGTTTATCAATTAGATGAATCATCATGGAAAGAGCATGCCGATAGTGGAAGCAATGATTTTGTATCGTTAGCAAAATACTTGATCGACAATGTTGGATCATTCAATTTAGATGGACGGGCTGGATGTGGTAAAAGTACTCTCATTAAGGCTATCATCAAAGTTTTAGAAGAAAGAAAGATCAATTATCAAGGACTCGCACCAACCAACAAAGCTTGTAACATTATCAACGGTATCACTCTCCATAAGTTCTTTACTAAACTCAAGAATAATCCCAATAAAGCAACCATCAAAAGTATTATTGGATCACTCAAATATATCATTATTGATGAAATTAGTATGGTCAAAGAGATATTTTATCGGTTTTTTTATTTTATTCATTCCAACCATCCAGAAGTTAAATGGATTATTGCGGGGGATTTCAAACAACTACCGCCAGTATGTGATATTGCTCATTTCGACTATAGAAACTCTTCTATTTTGAAAGAAATTTGCGGTTATAATCGTGTTAACCTTACTAAGTGTCGGAGAGCTGATACCGAATTCTTCAAAGAATGTATGGACCCGAATCAGATCGACTTGACTACTTACTCCAAAAAGCAAACATATCTCAACATTTGTTACCATAACAGTTTAAGAAAGAAAATCAATGAACTATGCATGCAAAGATGGATGAAACAATATAAAATTACTAAATGCGTGTTGGTCAAAAAGTGTGAAAAAGCTGAACAGAGTCAAGATACCTATGTCTATAAGAACCTCCCACTTATTGGTTCAATTGGTTGCGCCAAATATGGTATTGTCAACTGCGAAAGCTATTTTGTGAAGGAATTCGGTGAAGATGAATCTATCATTAAAGAGACTGATGGTGATAATGAATTTTCCATCCCAAATGAAGAGATTACCAAATATTTCAATCCTCGCTATTGTATTTCGTTCCATAAAGCGCAGGGGGCTACATTCAATGACCCCTACACTATACATGAATGGGATACCCTGAATGAAACCTTAAAGTATGTCGCCTTGAGTCGGGCTACTGCTAAAAAATTTGTAAATATTGTTTAAATTTTGATGACTTAAGAGAAGTGACTTAAAGACATGACACGTATAAGGGGTATATAGATAGAATGCCACAAATGAAATGTAATTATGTATATGTTGCAGGATTAAACAAAGGGAATGTATGTAATAAATTTTGCCGATCTGGGAAAGAGAAATGTTGTCGTCATTCAGATGAAGGAAGAGCGAAGCACAACTCATACAATAAGAAAGCATCCGAAAAAACAGAAATTCAATTAGAAAATAGGAAAATTACCAATAAAAAATATAAAGAAAAGAAGAAAGCTGAATTACACTTGCCAGAGCCAACGATTGAATGTGATTGTGGTTCAATGGTTACTGAATCGCATAAATCGCGTCATGAGAAATGCCAAAAACATCAGCAATATTTAAAAGATAATAAAACATCGCCAAATAGACAAATATCTCATAAACGCAGACGCCCACGAAATCATTATATGGACAAGACGAAGGAACAACTTGAAGAACTTCTTGGGAACTTAATCATCAACAAGAAGAACTTAAACCGAACGCTATGAGAGGTTACATGCCTTATTAAATGAAGTGATAGCGTCGAAATAATTTTTAATATGCTCGATTTATATGATCTATTAATAAGGATTATATACTAACTTTTTTTCTGATATATATATATAGTATATAAAAATGTTGACCTTTGTTGTCCCATCAATCGGTAGAACCACTCTCATCGATACAATTGAATCCCTCCAATCGCAAACTGTCCAACAATGGAAAGCCATCATAGTATTTGACTGTGTTGACCCTTCAGCTGATGTTCTAGAATTAATAAAGTCAGATCATCGCATTACTTCTCATATCTTAACCGAAAAATTAGGTAAGTATAATAATTGTGCTGGTGAAGTGCGCAATTATGGAATAAAATTTGTTGAGACCGAATGGATCGCTTTTGTAGATGATGATGATTGTTTGAGGCCCGACTATATTGAAAGGTTTCACGAATCATTAGAACAACTCCCCGAACTAGACTGTATTATATTTCGAATGATTGATTCTCGTCGTGTTCTCCCTTCTATACCAGTCATCGCAGAAGGTAACGTTGGGATATCGTTTTGTGTGAAAGTCGAATCTTCACGTCAGAAAAACATCCAATTCTATTCATGCGGAACTGAAGATCTTATGTACCTGAAAGAATTGGAATACCATGGAGCGAAAATATTAATTAGCAATTCAATTACTTATTTCGTGAGATCAACACCGAATAAATATCATCATGAACATATTCGCCTGTTGGAAGATATGCATGACTATCGTTTGATTAACTTCGAAAAAAATAAAGTGGCGCCATAAAAAGAACCCGCAGTGGAGGAACTCAGAGCAAGAGGGCGACAAACGGGCAACAAGGCGAAGAAGAACATTTTCGGGAGTTGCAGGTGTCGGCAGGTGTCGGCGGGTGTCGGCAGGTGTCGGCAGGTGTCGGCGGGTGTTATCCAGAATATACCATATAAGGAAAATTTTTAAATATCAAAGTTGTATTCTTATCTAATTTTGATTTATCTTTTGGAATCAGGCCAAACAAAAAATACTGGAGGGAGATAGAGGCGATATACGGCGATCCGGAAGACCTTGACCGCCTCCTCTTGGCCGACGACCTTTCGACGTTTCCAATTCCTCGCCGGTCACGATTCCTCACATAGTAGCCCTGAAATGTTT
>Ga0138256_10006754_pt1 | contig 12139 bp, 13 predicted proteins | sample KNB2016incub_MG_FD_105486 | JGI IMG/M metagenome (GOLD analysis project Ga0138256, IMG submission 105486) | Active sludge microbial communities from wastewater in Klosterneuburg, Austria - KNB2014incub_MG | ecosystem: Engineered > WWTP > Activated sludge > Unclassified | place: Austria... | reverse complement strand
TTTTGGATTAAGTTCTTTAAATTCAAAAAAATGAATTTCTATAGCATCTTTTTTTACCATCAAATACCCTTCGTAATTGCCAATTTCTTGAAAACCTAATTGATTTATGTAAAAGGCTTTTGTTGCCAATTTATTACGCATTGGTAATTTCGGGCTTATGTTTGTAAGCATAATTTAAAGATTTAACTGTTTTGGTTTTTTTTATTCTATCGGAATATATAAGTCCACAATTGCTTTATTTTCTGGATGTTCGTTGAAATTATTGTGAAATATTTCAAAAGGATTTCTGTCTGCTTTCTTGTAGCCATTATCATTCATCCACACAAAAAGTTTACACCACGATTTTTCAAAATCTTTTGGCTCAATTTCAAAATGTCCAACAATACATTTGCCTTTTTCAATGGTGGTAAGCCCAATTTCACCACTAACTTCAACGGGTTTTTCTAGTAATATGCATGCGCTCATCCGTACTTTATCGGGTTCGGTTATTTTAAAACTGTCGTGAAAAATCCGCGCCATTTTAACTTTGGGATTATCAAATAAACCTTTTGGTTTTGCCCAATTAATAAGTTTTTCAAAAGTAATATCTAAACCGTTTTCTCCAATTTGAGTAATAAAAGCAACGTTTAATTTTGGTATTTCTTTAACTTCGATAGTTGCATTCATTTTAATCCAATTTTTATGATTACTGATATTGGAAATGTAGTTTTAAATGGTGGTTGTATTTTAAATTCAGAATGACTTATATCATAAATTTCATCAAAAAAATCAATTTTTAAAAAAGAAGCGTTTTAGTTTACAGCAGGACAGTTGCAACTATACTTTTCGCGTTTGCAATTAAAATTATAACCCAAAGTAAGTTGATGAAAACCACCGTTTGCAAACACTACGGAATTTGATTGGTACGTGTAATTGTAAGCAAACATAAACTCCTTGTAGTTAACGCCTAAAATAGGTGTAAGTTGCTGTAAGCGTTGACTATTTATAGCGCCAGATTGGGTGTATTCGGCACCGTCAAAGCTGTTTCTATACGATAAACCACCCCAAATTTTACCAAATTCAACGTCTTTATATACTTTGGCGTTCACATCAATAGAAGCTTCTTTGGTGCCGTCTCTATATTGCAACAAAACGGATGGTTCGTAGCTCCATTCACTACCATATTTGCTAAAAACATAACCGGTTGAGAGTAAATAGCGCCTTAAGTTGCTGGTAATATTTATATCTTTATTGACGCCCGAATTTTTCAGCATGTTTTTTACAGTTGCATGCGCATAAAAATTCAGAAAATGGTATGAAAATCCAAAGTCTAAATTAAAGTTGGTTTCATTTTGAACAATGCCATCAATAATAGGGTCGGGGCCATCAAACAAAAAAGAAGTTTCATCCAACTTATACTGAATAAAACCAGCGCTTAAACCAAATGATAGCATGTTTAAATCGGCTTCACTTCTTGAAAACATAAGGTGATGTGCATAGGTGAAATAAGCACCTGTTTGCGAATGATAGCCGTTTTTATCGGTAAACAAAATACCGCCAATCCCAGATTGTGATTCGCCAATGCGGCCGTTAACACTCATAGTTAAAAGTTTCGGAGCATCTTCATGTCCAAACCATTGTTGGCGTGCCGTAAGCCTCACTTTTGAGCAGTTGGCAGCACCCGCCATAGACGGATGTATTAAATAATAGTTATCGGTAAGATAATCGGTGTAAATAGGTAAGCCTTCCTGCGAAGTCGCAATTTGAGCAAACAAAACGCTCATGGCTACCATAAAAACATATTTTATTTTCATAAACTTGATGTGGGCAAATTTGCATTAAAAACAAACGCTTTATTTCAAAAAAAATCTTCAAAATATAACGTTTAAAGCTATCTTTTCTTCTTTAAAAAAGGCAACAAAACTCAAATATATGGATAAGTAAAGTTTTCTTTTAGTATTTTTGTGAAAAATTAGCTGAAATGAATACTTTCAAGGTTTCTGTGCAAGAAACAACAAATAATGCCATTGTTAAATTCGAAGTTAATGCTTTTATAACAAAGCATCAAAGCTTTGAATTCAATAATATAGATGAAGCAAAACCATCACCTTTAGCACAACAATTATTTTATTTGCCTTTTGTGAAAAAGGTGTATATCTCAGGAAATTTTATTGCCGTTGAACGCTATAATATTTTAGAATGGAGCGATGTGCAAGATGAAGTAGCACAGCAAATTGAAGATTATTTAAACGATGGTGGCATCGTGGTAGAAGATACTGCGCAATCAAAAAAAGTACCTGTTACGGTGTATGCTGAAAGTACGCCAAACCCTTCAGTAATGAAGTTTGTTGCCAACAAAAAAATAGTAACAACGCTTTTTGAATTTACTTCCATTGATGAAGCAAAATTATCGCCATTGGCTACGGAACTTTTTCATTTACCATTTGTGAAAAGTGTTTTTTTCGATGAAAATTTTGTTTCAATTACCAAATACGATGTTGCTGAATGGCAAGATATTACCATACAATTGCGTGAATTCATTAGAAATTTTATTGAAAACGGAAAAGATGTTGTGTTGCCACATGCTGCTGAAAGTCTGAAAAAATCGACACCGCAATTAGATACACATTTTGAAACGTTAGATGACATCTCAAAAGAAATTATAAACATTCTTGAAGAATATGTAAAACCTGCCGTGTCGAGTGATGGTGGCAATATCCAATTTATTTCTTATGATGCTGAAAGCAAAAATGTAAGCGTGATGTTGCAAGGTGCTTGCAGTGGCTGCCCATCATCAACATACACTTTAAAAAGCGGTATTGAAAATATGCTAAAGGAAATGCTTCCAGGAAAAATTGCAATGGTGGAGGCTATTAATGGGTAATTCCATTAATTTTTCTTAACTTTAGGATTCACTTAAAAATTTAGAATTATGTCAGTATTAAAAGTAATTGAAATTTTAGCGAACTCTGATAAAAGTTGGGAAGATGCCACTAAAAATGCCGTAAAACATGCTTCAAAAAGCGTGAAAAATATTCGCTCGGTTTACGTGCAGGAACAAAGTGCAAGTGTTACCGATGGCAATATAACAGAATTTAGAGTGAATGTAAAAATCACTTTTGAAGTTAATTAAACACCATTCAAATTTAACAAAAAAAGCGTTCTAAATTTGAACGCTTTTTTTGTTAAATTAATTAGAGATAATAAGTAAAACTTTTAAAATGAGCATTTTATCGATTTTTTTGATTGCCTTAGTAGCGTTTGAGCATTTTTATTTTTTAATATTGGAAATGTTTTTATGGACTACTCCAAAAGGTATAAAAGCTTTCGGATTGAAATCTAAAGCATTTGCTGAAGACACCAAGGTATTGGCTGCCAATCAAGGTTTGTACAACGGTTTTTTGGCAGCAGGATTATTGTTTTCCATCATTGAAAACGAATTAAAAATAGGTATATTTTTTCTTATTTGTGTAATTATTGCAGGCATGTATGGCGCTTATTCAACCAAGAAGATTAAGCTCTTTTATATTCAAGCAGTACCTGCTATTTTAGGTTTGATAAGTTGTTTCATTTAAAAATGAATACACTAATATTTTGAATTTTAAAAATTTAATACACTATATAAATAAATTGTAAAAAAACATGAATTTTAAAGCAATTGACACACAAAAATGGATTGGCTTAGCTACAGATTATGGACTTAAAGTTCTGGCAGCTATTATTATATGGATTATTGGTTCTTGGATAATTAAAAAAATCCTGAAAGCAACCAGAAAGATAATGACCAAAAGTAATTATGAAGAAAGTCTTCAAAAATTTTTAATAAACCTTATAAGTTGGGGTTTAAAAATAATATTAATTATTACACTTTTGGGCACTTTGGGCATTCCAACCACCTCGTTTGCGGCCATTATAGCTGCTGCAGGTTTAGCTATTGGTTTGGCACTTCAAGGGTCGTTAGGTAATTTTGCTGGTGGTGTGTTGATTATGATTTTTAAACCCTTTAAAATTGGTGATCTAATTGAAGCACAAGGTCAAACGGGTGTTGTTAAAGCAATTGAAATTTTCACTACCAAATTAACGGGGCTTTCCAATAGAGAAATTATCATCCCCAATGGTGCATTGTCCAATGGTAATATTATCAATTATACGACGGAAGGGACTCGTCGTGTTGATTTGGTTTTTGGCGTTGGTTATGATTCTGATATTAAACAAGTAAAAGAGGTATTAATGAATGTGCTTACTTCAAATCCGAAAATTTTAAGCACACCAGAACCTACCGTAAATGTATTGGCTTTGGCAGATAGTTCGGTAAATTTTGCCGTAAGACCATGGTGTAATGCGGATGATTATTGGGCAGTTTATTTTGGTGTTACCGAAGATGTGAAAGAAGCTCTAGATGCTGCTGGTATTGAAATTCCATATCCACACCAAGTTGAAATTAAGAAACAAGGTTGATATTTTGGTTGAGGTTTTATTTCCTGAAAAGGATAGATTTAAATAACCATTTCAGGAATATCTCCTTCAATAATTAAGCTGCCTTCGGTAGCTTTTTTTATGGTTTCTACGGAAATTCCAGGTGCGCGTTCCAAAAGTTTAAAACCTTTATGTGTCACTTCTATAACTGCTAAATTGGTAATAATTTTTTTAACGCAACCCACGCCTGTTAAGGGTAAACTGCATCGTTTTAATAATTTTGATTCGCCCGCTTTGTTAGCGTGCATCATTGCAACAATAATATTTTCGGCACTTGAAACTAAATCCATGGCACCACCCATGCCTTTTACCATGTTTCCAGGAATTTTCCAATTGGCGATATCGCCATTTTCGGAAACTTCCATAGCACCTAAAATAGTTAAATCGACATGCTTACCTCGAATCATTGAAAAACTCATGGCGGAGTCAAAAAAACTTGCTCCAGGAAGTGTGGTGATGGTCTGTTTGCCAGCATTAATCACATCAGCATCTTCATCGCCTTCAAAAGGGAATGGTCCCATGCCCAATACGCCATTTTCACTTTGAAATTCGACTTCAATGCTATTGGGAACATAATTGGCAACCAACGTAGGAATGCCAATACCCAAGTTTACATAATACCCGTTTTTTATTTCTTTTGCGATACGTTTCGCGATACCTATTTTGTCTAACATGTTCTAATTTGTTAATGTGTCAATTTGAAAATGAGTCAATTATGGTTTTTACTCGATGAGATAATTTTAGAAATTATTAGAATAACAGATTTTAAATCTTTTAATAATTTTTCATCTGGATTTGGATAATACTCAGACGATTTACAAAGTCTCAACTAGTATTCTAATTCATCGGCTTCTTTTGCGGAAATCTTAAATTTATGAATAAAATCTCTTTTGCTTTCAGCATTTTGAGCTTCTCTAATATTGGCGTCAATGGATGTTCCACTTCTGAAAATTTGTGACGCCATTTCAAATCTATTGGTAGTTCTAATTTTTTCAGAAAAAGCAACAACATCAAGCGCTAATTCAAATGTCAATCTTACAATTAAATTATCCGAATCGTTTATCATCTTCAAATTAGTTAATTAACGAATTGATTAATTTCTGTGTCTCACCGTTCGTTGTTCAATACGTTTTTCATAGTTTACTCCTTGGAAAATACGTTGTACAAAAATGCCTGGAATGTGTATTTGATTAGGATCTAATGTTCCAAGAGGCACTAATTCTTCAACTTCAGCAACCGTTATTTTTGCAGCGCCGCACATTACCGGATTAAAATTTCTGGCTGTGCCTTTAAAAATTAAATTACCAGCTGCATCGCCTTTCCAAGCTTTTACAAAAGCAAAATCGGCTTTAAAAGCATGCTCTAAAACGTACATTTTACCATTAAATTCGCGAGTTTCTTTTCCCTCGGCAACTTCAGTACCATAACCTGCAGGTGTGTAAATGGCAGGAAATCCTGCTTGAGCTGCGCGACAGCGTTCGGCCAATGTACCTTGTGGAATTAACTCAACATCCAGTTCGCCCGTAAGCATTTGGCGTTCAAATTCTTCATTTTCACCTACGTAAGAAGCAATCATTTTCTTTATTTGGTGTTTTTTAAGCAGTAATCCCAACCCGAAATTATCAACTCCTGCATTGTTAGAAATGCATGTAAAGCCTTTCACACCCAATGTTACTAAATGTGAAATGGCGTTTTCTGGAATACCACAAAGCCCAAAACCACCCAGCATAAGCGTCATGTTGTCTTTAACGTCCTTAAGGGCTGTTTCTACATTGGCAACTGTTTTGTTAATCATGCTTATTTTAGTTTTTCTTCTTAAAAATACGAAATAAAAAAACCATTCTAAAAGAATGGCTTCTCATTTTTATTAAAGGATTATGAAATTTAAAAAGTCAAATCATCTGGAATATCAGAATCAACACCATCAACATAATTACCTGAACTTTTGGAACAATCTACGCTGATGGAAAGATTTTGTGGTGCCTCAAAATCACTAGTTGAAACGTCTAAAGTTTTATCAGCATAGCAACTTTTCATAAATAGCCCCCAAATGGGTAATGCCATAGAAGCACCTTGACCATATAAAATAGACCTAAAATGAACCGATCTGTCTTCGCCACCAACCCAAACACCAGCTGCTAAATTGGGTACCATGCCCATAAACCAACCATCACTTTGGTTTTGTGTAGTTCCTGTTTTTCCAGCAATCGGGTTAGTAAATCCATATGGATATCCTGTTATGATGTCTTTATAAAACTGATCGGGTGGGCCTGTTCTTCTTAAACGTGCACCAGAGCCAGACTCGACAACACCTTGTAATAATTTCACGGTTACATAAGCAGGTTCATCACCAATAACATCGCGTGTTTCAGGTTTAAATTGATAGAGAACGGTGCCGTTTTTATCTTCAATGATGGTTACCATCACAGGTTTTGTATAAACCCCTTTATTTGCAAAAGCGGCATAGGCACCCACCATTTCGTAAACACTTAAATCGGCTGTACCTAGTGCGATTGACGGTACTTCTGGGATGTTGGATTCTACACCAAGTCTTTTAACCAAATCGATAACCGTTTTTGGGCCTACTTTATCCATTAATCGTGCAGTAATCGTGTTAACAGAGTTTGCTAATGCATTTTTTAATGTTCGTGTGCCACCATACTTACCATCGGAATTTTTAGGGCACCAATCTTGTAGGTTTCCATATTTATTGGCTTCAATACAAAATGGTGTATCTGGAAATACATCGCAAGGTGAATAATGCAATTGGTCTATAGCAGCTGCATACACAAAAGGTTTGAAAGTGGAGCCAACTTGACGTTTACCTTGCCTAACCATATCGTATTGGAAATGCCTATAATTGATACCTCCAACCCACGCTTTTACGTGTCCTGTTTGTGGATCCATAGCCATCATGCCTGTTCTTAAAAAAGTTTTGTAATAGCGTATGGAATCTATGGGTTTCATGATGGTGTCAATTTCTGCTGCTTTTCCTTTTTTCCAAGTGAAAATGGACATTTCGGTAGGCTTATAAAAAGAAGCTTCAATTTCTTTGTCCGATTTGCCTAAATCATGTTTCATTTTACGCCAACGCTCGGATTGTTTCATGGCGCTTTTTAGTAAAGATTTGATTTCATCTGTAGTTAAATCTAAAAAAGGAGCGGTTGCATTTCGTTTTAAAGTGTTTTGTTTAAAAAACTCAGCTTGTAGCTTAGACATGTGTTCTTGTACGGCGTTTTCAGCGTAAAGTTGCATGCGCGAATCGATGGTGGTATATATTTTTAAACCATCATTGTATAAATTGTATTTTGTGCCGTCTGGTTTTAGATTATTTTTAATCCAATCTTTCATAAAACCATCTAAATACGTTCTGAAATAAGTGGCTATGCCTTCACGATGTGATTCTGGATTGTAGTTTAAATCCAATGGAGTTTTTTGGAGCGAATCTTTTACTTTTTCATCGATATAATCATATTTTTCCATTTGAGAAAGCACCACATTACGGCGTTGTCGTGTTAACTCTTCACGTTTTCTAGGGTTGAATAACGAGGAATTTTTGAACATCCCAACCAACATGGCAGATTCTTTTATATCTAAATCTTTAGGTTCTTTGCCAAAATAAATACGTGCTGCACTTCTAATACCATCGGCATTATTTAAAAAATCGTAAATATTGAAATATTGGGCTATAATTTCTTCTTTGGTATATTGACGCTCTAAACGGGTAGCAATTATCCATTCTTTTATTTTTTGAGTCAACCTGCCTATCTTATTTTTAGAGCCTTCGCCATGAAATAATTGTTTTGCTAATTGTTGCGAAATGGTACTAGCACCGCCACCGCCGCCCAGTTTAACAATAGCTCGCAATGTACCAAAAGCATCGATACCTGAATGGTCGTGAAAACGGGCATCTTCAGTGGCTAATAGCGCATCTATTAAATGTTGTGGCAATTCGGCGTAACTTATGGGTGTTCTGTTATCATTCAAATAAAATTTACCAAGTGTTTTTCCATCAGAAGAAATAATTTCCGTAGCTAAATTTGATTTAAGATTTTCAAGTTGTGTGTGGTCTGGCATTTCACCAAAAAGTCCCCATGAAGCCAATAAAAATAATAATATAACAAATAGAATGCCTCCTATAAATGTTTTCCAAAACCAACGGATATATTTTGAAAAGTCTTGATTTGTTGACGGTTGTTTTTTTAGTGCCATGTACTTTTATGAATAAATTTTTTCTATTTTTTTTATAGTTTTCGGTTGCATCCGCATACTATTTTAATAAATTAACCAGTTATAGATATGTTATTTTTTTACTGGTTTTTCAATTCTGAAACCTACATCGGTAATACCTTCAAGAGCAGTAACACCATTTACTTTTCCGTTTTCCCGCATGGCTTGTTGGATATTAACTTGATATTCGCCTTTCTCCTTAAAAATAACACCTTCTTTATACCACAGTTTATTTTCTTTAACATCCATCAAGCCTGTGCCTAAAAATTTCCCCGTAGGATCTGCCATTTTATACTCCAAAGTATCTGTTAAAGTTTTACCATGAGGAAATACCATTTCAACAATTAAAAACAAATTGTTGTATTTATAAGCATTATTATTCCGTAAATTAACAAATAAGTTGTAGGTATTTGTAGAATCTGGCGGATTGATTTTAAAGTTAATAATAGAATCTTTGTTCCATTTTTCGGGTACCGATTGATACACATCGAACACACGATTAGGATCGCAGGACGTAAACACAAAAGAAATTATTAATAAAAACAATAACACATTATTTCGCATCATCTTTTCTCTTTTGGGGTTTTTGATTATTGTTTTTATTCTTGTTATTTCGGTTCTTATTGTTTTTACGTTTTTTACTGGGTTTTGGACTATCAAAACGTGTTAAACTATCTTGACCTACAACGTTCTCAAACTCTGTTTTAGTATCATCAATAACTTCTATAGCATATTCTTCTAAGCTAACTATTTTTTCATTTTTCTTGTTTAAAGCTATAATTTCATTGGCTTGATCCGTTGTTATTTTATGCCAATTAGCCCATTCACCTTCGTAAGCGTACCATAAATGCCCTTTAAAAATATCGGTTTTTTGGCAAACGGCTGTACCTTTTTCGGTTTGAAGTTTTATTTCGGTTTTCGGGAAACTTTTTAGGGCATCCAAGTAGCTGTCCAATTCATAATTCAAACAACATTTTAACTTGCCACATTGTCCTGCTAATTTTTGAGGATTTAATGATAATTGCTGATAGCGCGCTGCGGAAGTACTTACCGAACGAAAATCGGTTAACCACGTAGAGCAGCATAATTCGCGTCCACACGAACCAATACCACCAAGTCGAGAAGCTTCTTGACGAAAACCCACCTGTTTCATTTCGATACGGGTTCTAAATTCGCGTGCAAAAACTTTAATAAGTTCACGAAAATCAACACGTTCTTCAGCAGTATAATAAAATGTTACTTTGCTGGCGTCACCTTGAAATTCGATATCGGAAATTTTCATTTGCAACTTTAAATCGATGGCATATTGGCGCGCTCTCACCTTCATAGGTTCTTCTTTGTCGCGTGCTTCTCGCCAAATATCGATGTCTTTCTGACTTCCTTTTCGATAAATTTTTAAAATTTCTTCGGGCGTTTCGGAGATGTTTTTGCGTTTCATTTGAACGCGCACCAATTCTCCCGTAAGGGTAACCATCCCAATATCGTGTCCCGATTGTGCTTGTGTTGCTACAACATCGCCGATGCTTAGCGTTAAATTTTCGGAGTTAAGGTAGTATTCTTTTCTGCCGTTTTTAAAACGGACTTCAACCCAAGTAAACGGTTTTTCACCATTTGGAAGCGACATGTTTGCTAACCAATCGAATACTGTGAGTTTATTGCAACTATCCGTTCCGCAGGTGCCGTTATTTTTACACCCTTTTGGTTGACCGTCTTTGCCAGTTGAACAACTGTTACAAGCCATATGTTTTTATATATTGATTCCCATTAAAACCAACGTTTTATAGGAAGGAGGTTCATAATTATTTTACTAGATTCCTGCATGCGCAAGAATGATAATTTAATTGGTTTTTTGAAACATAATTTCAAAAAAACTAATCGACGTAAAGATAAGATTATTATGCTTACTTTAAAAAAGAAGCCAATTTATCATTTTTTCTTTAGGTATTTGAAGGTTTTTAATCTTATTTTAAATCAACTTTACACTAATTATTTTAACAGGACAGGCTTTAGAGGCATTTTCACAAGCCTCTAAAATCTCGTTTTCATTCGATTTTAAAGTGAAAAATCCTTTCTTATCTAGTGCATGAAGCAATACCGATTTCCCATCTTTTTTCGACATTTGAAATTGATTAGGCGCCAACTCCACACAATAATTACATCCAATACACTTATTGCGCTGTAATGTAACTACTACCATTAAGCTTCTACTTTATTTTCAACAATTTTATACAACTTGTCCGATGGTCTAATTCGAAACCCTAACGGAATTGTTACCAAATCGCCTTTGGTGCCTTTTGATGCTTTTTGGTCGTTTACCATCATATCGTTTACAGCAAGTTCTTTAGCGCCCGTTGTTGGTCCGGTAATTAAAATAGTATCGCCCACCGAAATATCAAACGCTTCTATTTTGAATTCGCCAATTTGTGGTTTCGGAAAAAAGTGAGTGCCTTTACCAATATAAACTTTCTTTTGAGTTGCTTGCGACCCCGAACTATTGCTCCATTCGCCCAATTTCTGACCCAAATAATAGCCATTCCAAAACCCACGGTTATACACTTTTTCAAGTTCTTGCATCCACGTTACCACTTTTTCTTTTTGGTATGTGCCGTTTTCAAGACTATCAATGGCATCGCGATAGCATTTAATTACTTTAGCAACATATTCTGGAGCCCGTCCGCGACCTTCAATTTTTAAAACCTTGATACCTGCATCGGCTACTTGGTCTAAAATATCAATGGTGCATAAATCTTTGGGAGACATGATATATTCATTATCAATTTCCATTTCAAAACCCGTTTCTTGCTCGATAACGGTATATTTTTTTCTGCAATTTTGCTTGCAAGCACCTCTATTTGCTGAAGAATTATACGCATGCAAACTCATGTAGCATTTCCCAGAAACTGCCATACACAACGCACCATGTCCAAAAATTTCGATTTCAATCAATTTTCCTGAAGGGCCTTTTATTTGCTCTTTTTCTATCTGTTCGGTTATTTTTGTTACTTGACGCAAACTCAATTCACGACTTAATACCATCGTATCGGCAAATAGCGCATAAAATTTAACCGTTTCAATATTGGTGATATTTATTTGGGTGGAAATATGCACTTCCATGCCAACCTCACGCGCCGTCATAATAACAGCTTGATCCATGGCAATAACTGCAGTGATTTCGGCTTCTTTTGCTTTGTTGATTAAGGTTTTAACTATGGATAAATCGTGATCGTAAATAATAGTATTTAATGTTAAATACGTTCTTACATTTTTTGCTTTACAACGTTTTGAAATTTCAGCTAAATCATCTAAAGTGAAATTTATTGAGGCGCGTGCACGCATATTAAGTTGTTCTACGCCAAAATATACAGAATCGGCACCATTATCTAAAGCGGCTTGCAAGGATTCAAAATTCCCGGCAGGTGCCATTAATTCAATTTTTTGCATTTTATTTATTCTT
>Ga0138256_10006753_pt1 | contig 12139 bp, 12 predicted proteins | sample KNB2016incub_MG_FD_105486 | JGI IMG/M metagenome (GOLD analysis project Ga0138256, IMG submission 105486) | Active sludge microbial communities from wastewater in Klosterneuburg, Austria - KNB2014incub_MG | ecosystem: Engineered > WWTP > Activated sludge > Unclassified | place: Austria... | reverse complement strand
GAGTTCCATCTATTTCTTTTCATTTTGTCCACAGTCTATCCAAAGACGGGGGTGCTTTGAACTCGGTTGATTTAATTGTGTAAAATTCGTGTAGGAGGTATTCTATACTTTCAAAAGCCATGCCATAGCATTATTCTTTAATATGAGCCTGTTTATGCGGGTTTTCAGGCCGTTTCTCGTATAAAAAAGAACTGTTATGTATAAAAGGATCAGCCGTTTTTGGCTTCTCGGGCCCAGATCAGGCAGTTTTTGATAGCAGCTGATAGTCCTGCATCATCCTCCCCTGCGAGGACCGATGGAGTGAAAAGTTTGGAGCCCAAAGCCAGGCTTTTAGCGCCAGCTTTGACCCAGGATTGGATATTTTCTTTATTGGGTTCTACTCCACCACTGACCAGTATACTGCTCCAGGGCATGGGTCCAAGCAAGTCTTTGACGAAGCCAGGACCAAAATGATTACCGGGAAATAACTTTACGATCTCGCAGCCCAGTTCTTCAGCTTTGCTGATCTCCGTGACGGAACCACAGCCGGGGATGCATAGGACCTTGCGTTTATTGCACAATGCGATGACATCAGCTTGCAGTGAAGGCATCACTACAAAATCTACTCCTGCCTGGAGATACATCGCAGTCATCCCCACATCTGTGACCGTTCCTATCCCCAGTCTCATGCCAGGTAGCTCTTGTTTGACATATTTATTCAATGGCGCGAATACTTCAAAAGCATAAGCGGCCCGATTGGTAAATTCTATCACCCTCAATCCTGCTTCATAACACAGTTTCATCAGGTGTTTGGCACCGTCCACATCAGCGTGATAAAACAGGGGCATGATGATGGCATCATAGATGTCCTGGGTGATGAGATGTCGGTCGGTAGGAGTACGTTTGATCATGAAGCGAAGGTAAGGCAGATAAAGTTTAATTTGAATAAAACAAGACCTGGAAAAATGCGGGGCAAAACAAGACCTGGATGCTTGTTTTCAGACTGGCATCCAGGTCTTGTTTTGGGATATTTTGAATAATTAGTTTGCGATAAGTCTATCTGAATGGTATAACCCGTGGAGTACGTTTTTCCACACCTTGTTCGCACAACTAATTGGGCGACAATTTCGCACTAATGATACCGGCTACAATAGCCTGCATCGTACCATAGATACTCCAACTGATCACCATAGGCAGGGTCACATTAAAAGCACTGTAGATCATCCACATGCTGGGAAGGATGGCGATCAAAGCATAGACCACACCGACTTCAAAACCTCTGAACCAAAAATTACCTTCAAACAGACTTTTAAACCTGGACCAAAACCAGGCCAGTGCAAAACTGATGATGAATGGATGGATAAAAAACATCCAGGCTTTGTCTCCTTCCAGGCTAAACATCGGGTCATAATATTGTTCTGCTAACCCGGGCATAAATTTAACCAGGAGGAATAAAGTGATGTAGCTAACAAGTAGGAGTGTGCCACCGGCGATCAATCCTTTGAGTATAATTTTGTTCATAAAGAGGTGGATTAGATTGAGATTTAAAATGATTTAATTAGGATTATACGATTTGTACGTTGAGGTTAAAATGTAAAGTGATCTGATCATTGACTTTAATCATCCCAAACAATACTTCAGGAGGGGTGATCTCAAAATCGGTCATCTTAAGCGATTTGCTGCCGTCAATTTGAAGCGCAGAGCTGCCTGCTTTTTTTACTTTTACTCTGACAAATTGGGTTTTCGTGACTCCGGCCAGGGTGATATTGACTTTGGCCGTAGCCTCGGCCCATTGATCTTCAAGTTGGCTTAGGTTAGAAGAGCTGATATGAAGATTAGTTAGCTCTAATTCTACAGTGGGATATTGATCAGCTTTTAGCGCCTTTTGAAGATCCCGATCCATCTTCCTGTTTTTACAATCAAACAAGGTAACAGGGAGATAGAGTTTGGTATCCACGAATACCATTTGGCTTGGGGAGGACTGAAAGACTTTATAATGGCGTACCTCAAATTCATTACTACAATCACAAGTAAAATGATTTACATTGGAAGTCCCCTGGATAAATACCCGGCTTTCTGGCAGGATAGTATAAGTTCCGTCGAGTGCTTTCATCAAGGACAGAAGGGCTAGAAACCACTTTGAAAAAATCAACTTAAACAACATGATATAGTATATTTAAAAAGTGGAGGGCAAGGCTTCACCTCGCCCTCCGTAAGAACAAAATCATAATCCAACAACTGCCTCAATGACGAATCCATTGAATTTGCCATTGTTTCTGTAATCCGTGGATGGGAAGTCTTTAAATTTTTGTGAGACCACCTCAGCTTTGAGCAAGAGGTTTTTGGTCGCAAACCAACCAGCTACAAAAGCAGTTCTATTGACTTTCACTTTTGCTTGAGCACCATTGTTAAGTACGCCTCTTGGTTCGCCAGTCATCCCGATATTTCTTACACCTACATACATTTGCTCTTCTGGTAAAAATCGATAATTGGCTTCGATCATAGTTTGAGTAAACTCTCTTTTGAGCCATTTGCCTTCTTTTACATCTGCATAGTTGCTGCCTTTAAGTGTTTCATAAGAACCCATCAATTCCAATCCTTTGAACTTGACAAATGGATTAATCATGATAGCGTTTATTCTATTTGGCATATCTGGATTAAAGCGGCCGGAAGTCATTTGAGCTGCTTGGGTAGTTGCAGTACCATTAGACTGAAGAGCTGGCTCCATCACCAAAAAATAGTGCGATCCGGTGCGGTCCCCAGCATACAAAGTATTGCGTTGTATATTTGAATTGCTATAGATAGAAGCAGAAAGCCTGTATCTGAAGTCTTCCATACTTTTATCGAATGCTACTTTTGCAAAAATAGAAGGCGTTTTTTTGGTGGGTACTACACCACTGGAGTTATTGGCATCTGGATAGTTTTCTACATTGCCATTGATCAAACCAGAAGTCATGCCGACCATAGCCATCAGGTTTTTGGTGGGGAATACATATATCTCACTTCCAATTTCTGTTGCAAAGGCATCCAGGATCAAGTTTTCCACATAAGGGTTAAACATGGCATTTCCACCATCAGTACGTTTAAAATGGATATCACCAAAGTTGGGAGTGAAATGTCCTATTTTAACCCGTACATAATCTGTAAACCACTTTGGACTGCCAAACATGGGTAGTTTGTCTATTTGGACATAACCGCCTTTGACCCAAAATTCTGAATGATGTCTGGATGACATATAGTTTTCTAAAGCCACCCGGATACCATCGTCAATCTGAAAATCCAGGTTGAGGTTGGCCATAGCCAGGTTAAATCCTTTTAGTGGGGCTTCAGTGGCGCTTTCGGATTTAATGACTCCATACAGTAAATTTTTGTCATTGTTACCAGGCGTATTAGAATGGGTAAGACTTTGAAAGTCCTGAGTAAAAGAACCACCTATCCTGGTTTTAAATCCATCGTATTTGGGCTGATCAGCAGTTTTTGAAGGCTCAAAAACATTGATTCCGTCACGGTTCCAGGGTCTTGAATATTGAATGTCTGCCTGGCTCCATAAGGTTGCTGTAGAGATTAAAAATACTACTAACAGCTTTACAGTTGAAGTTTTCATATGATTTTTTTTATAGTTGAATAAATTAGATTTCATTTTGTAAGTTTTACTTCGAATTCGATAGTGATATCATCTTTGGTGACCATGGTACCCAATAAGGCTGTGGGAGGTTTGATTCCAAAATCTGTCATCTTCAGATCTTTACTTCCTTTGATCACATATTCGTCTCCGCCTCCAGGTTGAATAGAGCATGAGAGATCCACAGTCTTTGATTGACAAGCGATTGTGAGGGTACCTTTCACAGACAGGCCGGTTCCGGTTGCATTGATGGTAGCACTTGACAATTTAAATTTAATACTGCCACATTCGTCTGATTTAAGCGCATCATAAGTTTTATTGTCCATGATGCTACCCTTAGAGCTTTTGATGCTCTTAACAGGAATCTCAAGTTCGCCATTCGTTAATTGACTGATTTGTGATTCAGCAAGAGTTACGTTGGCATGTCCTGATAATTGGGATGCTCTGGATTCCCATTTATGGACATTGGAATTACCCTTGATAGTCAGACTCGTCAGTACTATTCTATAATTTGCCTGGCCATTAACGATCTGAGTTGCTGCCAGAAGAAGTAGAAGTAAGAAATTTGAAATTTTCATCGTGTTAATTTTATCATAAAGAAATAAATGATTTCAATGGTATTCATTGATGCTGGTCAGCCCAAATTATATTCTTTGGCAGGTTTTTTTGTCCAGCATGATTACTTCGAATAATCAGTGTCGGGTATGATAGTTCAGGAGCTAGTCGACAGGTTTTCAATGCTTTAAACTTGAGTAGAAAAACATACTCAAAACGGCATTAAAAAAACTGATCAGCAGCTATACTGACGATGGTCAGTTTTATTTGCGGATACAAAAAATAGTTTTATGCTTTCATTCCATATTTTAATACAAATCAACATGAATTTGACACTGGCTAAACCACTTGACTATCTCCGGTACAGTCTGGGCATTATATACCTTTGGTTTGGTTTGCTTAAGTTTTTTCCTGGGTTTAGTCCTGCTGAAAGCCTGGTGATGAAGACGGTAGACATGCTGAGTTTTCACCAAATGTCCGGCAAAATAGGGTTGACTTTAATTGCTGTCTGGGAAGTGACTTTAGGCATTTGTTTTATGATCAATCAATGCAAAAAGCCGGTCCTGATCCTGTATTTTATTCACCTCCTGGGCACTTTCACACCTTTATTTATTTTACCTGATATCTCCTTTCAATACCCTCCTGTTGGATTTACCCTCGTCGGACAATATATTGTCAAAAATCTTGTCTTTGTAGTTGGAGGATGGATGTTATGGAAAAAGAATGAGTGGCAGATGAGTTTAGGCCATAACGAATAATTTCTACGGGCTTTCATTGCAATCTTGATGGTCATTTTTCTAAAAATCAGTTATGTAGGTATAAGCTAATTCTGATTTGTAAAAAGATAGTTGGCTTAGACTATATCCGTATACAATCCTTATCTTCGTGCCACATGTCCGATTTTGTAGTTTCAGCCAGAAAATATCGCCCTCAGCGCTTCTCTGATGTGCTCGGTCAGGAACATGTGACCAGGACGCTTAAAAATGCCCTGGTGCGAAACAAACTGGCACACGCTTTTTTATTTACAGGACCCAGGGGAGTGGGTAAAACCACCTGTGCGCGCATATTGGCCAAAGTCATTAATTGTCAGAATGCTTTAGCCAATAAAAATGGGGAGCCTTGCAATGAATGTGATTCCTGCAGGATGTTTAATGAGCAGTCCTCCTTTAATATATTGGAGATGGATGCTGCTTCTAACAATAGTGTAGAGGCTATGCGCAACCTGGTAGATCAGGTCAGGTATCAGCCCCAGCATGGTAAGTACAAGGTATTTATCATAGATGAGGTACATATGCTCAGCAGTGCCGCCTTCAATGCTTTTCTCAAGACCCTTGAAGAGCCACCGGCTCATGCTATATTTATTCTGGCTACCACTGAGCGTCACAAAATATTACCGACGATCCTCTCCAGGTGCCAGGTGTATGATTTTAGAAGAATTCAAAACGATGAAATCGTGCGCCAGCTGGAGATCGTAGCCAAAGACCAGGCTATTTCTACGGAAGCAGACGCACTTCATATTATAGCACAGAAAGCAGATGGCTCTATGCGCGATGCGCTGTCTATTTTTGATCGAATAGCTAGTTTTGATGAGAAAAAAGTCACTTATGCTGATACCATCACCAATCTCAATGTATTAGATCATGAATATTATTTTAAGTTGGTCTTTGCGATGTTGCGGGAAGATACCAATGAAATCATGCAGACTTATCGTGAGGTACACCAATTGGGTTTTGATGGCAATCTGTTTATAGATGGTCTGGCGGAGCATTTGCGCCATTTATTGGTCAGTAAAGATCAGGCTTCTGTCAATCTCATCGATGGCAGCCAGGAATTGCAGTCCAGGTATATCCAACAAGGCCAATCTACCCAAACATCCTTTTTACTCGATGCCCTGGCCATCGCCAATGAGTGTGATGTACAGTACGACAAAGCCCGTAACAAAAGGCTACATGTAGAGCTTGCCTTGCTCAGGATGTGTTATCTGCATCGCCTGGTCGATCTTCAAACCGTAGCATTAGAGCCGGCTGAAAAAAAAAATCCTGAGCCAGAGATAAAACCTATTCTGACAGCTCCGCTTTTGGTCCCTAAAACAATCAATTTGGAGGTTTTTGACCAGGAGGAAGAAGATAATGCGGATATCCCTGCTCCAACCTTCCAGGTCAATGCAGGTACAAAGGACTCCCTGGCCACGCCTAAACTTGGATCACTCAAAGACATACAAAAAAGAGCAGCCAGATCTATCAAATCATCGCCGGATTCTGCCGTCGAGCTTAAGATTGAGACTTTTGAGAAATCGTGGCAAGCTTATCTTCAGACCGTTGAGTTGCCGACTCTTAAAGCTATACTCGCACAAGCTGATCTCTCCCTTGATCATACCCGCTTGATGATCAAAGTCGGTTCCAACCATTCTAAAAACATTATTCAACTCGAACATGCCTTATTGGAGCAGCTTCGAAAATCCGTGTCTGATAAACGATTGGAGATAGCCATTGTCCTGGACCCAGAAAAGGTCAAACTCCTGGAAGAAAATACTCCTAAAAAAGCACTGTCGGTCAAAGAAAAATATGAACTCATGCGAGAGGCCAATCCAGCGGTAGACGACCTGATCCGCGAATTAAAACTCAAAATAGATCATGGTGCTTAAAACTTATCTTTAATCCGGTACCATGTGGCAGTACATTATCAAACCATTACTCTTTTTATTAAATCCTGAGCGAGCACACCATCTCACACTGGGTCTTTTTAAGATCATGTGTCGAATACCCGGGGTCAGCGCTATCATAAAATCCATCTTCAACCCCAATTATAAGGGAGATCCGATCCAGCTGTTTGGGCTCACTTTTCATCATCCGGTAGGCTTGGCAGCAGGGCTGGACAAGGATGGTCAATATATAAAGGAGCTGGCTTTGTTAGGGTTTTCTCACATAGAGATTGGTACGGTCACTCCGCGGCCTCAAGACGGCAATCCCAGGCCCCGGTTATTCAGGCTGCCCAAAGATCAAGCTTTGATCAATCGTATGGGATTTAACAATGAAGGAGCCGCTGCTATGGCGCAAAGGTTAAAAGCACTACCAAAAATACCCAGGCTGATCCTTGGTATCAATATCGGAAAAAACAAGGATACTCCCCTGGAGCTGGCCCATGAAGATTACCTAAGCTGTTTCGAGACTTTGTACCCATACGCGGATTATTTTACCATCAATATCAGTTCGCCAAATACCCCTGGACTGAGGGGTTTACAGGAAAAGGAACCTCTTATAAAATTATTATCTGCGATCCGGGTTGCCAATTCGAAAAAGGCTATACCTCGTCCGGTCCTGGTCAAGATAGCTCCCGACCTTGACGATTTGCAATTGGCTGAAATAAAAAACATCATCATCGAGCAATGCATGGATGGCCTCATCATGGGCAATACGACATTAGATAGATCAAACCTGAACACTTCGAGTGCTATATTGGATCAAATTGGGCCGGGTGGATTGAGCGGGCTGCCGGTCTTTGAAAAGTCCAATAACAGGCTCTCAGCGCTGTCCGCTTTGCCCGGGGCTATACCTTTAGTAGGAGTCGGAGGTATCCTGGATAGCAAAAGTACCCAAGAAAAACTATCCCGGGGTGCTAGCCTGGTGCAAGTCTATACCGGCTTTATCTATACCGGGCCGGGTATAGTAAAAAAAATCTGCAATGCCTTTTGACCATGTTTGAGGGTTAAAGAACGATGAATATCCGGCAATACAGATAAACCCGATATCACATCGATGGAGTAATTTGCAGTATGAATGAGAAGAATAAGAGTATAGCCCTGATAGCCCATGACGGCAAAAAACTGGATATGGCTTCGTTTATATTTAAACACTATACCTTGCTCAAGGGTATGACTCTTTTTGCTACGCATACTACGGGTACCTACATTGAGCGGGAAGGCATTCCTGTCAAAAAACTACTTTCAGGGCCTCAGGGAGGTGATGCACAAATCGCTGCTATGGTCGCTGAAGAAAAATTGGATGCAGTGATTTTTTTTAGAGATCCCCTCAACGCCCATCCACACGAACCTGATGTACAGATGCTCATGAGAGTCTGTGATGTTCATAATGTCCCACTGGCCACCAATCCTGCCACTGCTGCCATGATCATCGATACCCTGGCTCAGATTTAATAAAAAACTTTTCTATGGAGACCGGCTTATTGTTGTGGCTATGTTTGAATCTTGCCCTTTATATCATTGGAATTGTGCTTTTTGGGCAAGGACGATCTACTTTAGCTTCCGTCATTGTAGCGTTGAGTTCTGTGGCTATACTGATCCCGAGTTTAAAATCATGGTTTGGACCTGAAGCTATTTGGATGATCCTTTGCACAGGCGGGCCTGCCTTATTGTTGATGTATGTGATAGCCAGGGCTCTGGCCAGAAGGATCTCTAGCTCAGCAAGTGATCGACTGTAAGCTATTGATCTACGGGCCCGCTAAGCGGAATTGTAATGAATTGCGATTTCGCTAGATATAAATAATTTTTAATACGCGAAAACGTATTAAATATAAATGATTTCGCGTTATATATTGTCTCTTTTTATCTCCTCATAAGATCAAGCAGTGCCTCTGGCGACTATGATAAATAAATGCAAAAGGGTAATTATAGGCTAATAAAAAAGAGCGAATCTATCGATTGCTTTAAAAATCTACTTTGAAATCCCTATATTGGCTAAATACGTTAAACGGTTTTTGATTATTTTTGCGAATTCTAAAATATATCTATTAAAACAATTTTATAAGCATGTCGACTCCATTTGATCTCAGCATGATAGAGGAAGTATACAAAGCCTTCCCGGGCAAAGTTGAAAATATTCGTAAAGCACTAGGTCGGCCATTGACCCTGGCTGAAAAGATATTATATACGCATTTGCACGCAGATTCTCCCCTGCAAGAATATCAGCGGGGCGAAGATTATGTGTTTTTTGCCCCTGATAGGGTAGCGATGCAGGATGCAACCGCCCAGATGGCCCTTTTACAGTTTATGTTGTGCGGTCGAAATAATACCGCCGTACCGTCCACTGTACATTGTGATCATTTGATTCAAGCAAAATTTGGCGCTGAGACAGATCTAAAGACTGCATTGGACAAAAATTCAGAAGTATTTGATTTTTTAAGTTCTGTATCGGACAGATATGGTATCGGCTTTTGGAAGCCTGGTGCCGGGATCATCCATCAGATTGTCCTTGAAAACTATGCTTTCCCGGGAGGGTTGATGATTGGTACTGACTCTCATACTCCCAATGCGGGTGGTCTTGGTATGATCGCTATCGGTGTAGGAGGAGCAGATGCCAATGATGTCATGTCAGGGATGCCCTGGGAGCTCAAAATGCCCAAGCTTATTGGGGTAAAGCTTACTGGTAAGCTCAATGGATGGACTTCTCCAAAGGATGTGATATTAAAGGTAGCGGGCATACTCACTGTAGAGGGAGGTACTGATGCCATCGTTGAATATTTTGGCGAGGGTGCTCAGTCCATGTCATGCACTGGCAAGGGTACCATCTGCAATATGGGGGCTGAGATAGGAGCGACTACTTCGACTTTTGGTTATGATGAGTCTATGGGAAGATACCTCCGTGCCACCGGGAGGACAGTGCTCGCAGACCTGGCGGATGGCATTGCTTCTGAGCTTACGGGAGATGCTGCTTGTTATGCCGAACCGGGTAAATATTTTGATAGAGTTGTTGAGATAGATCTTTCGTTGCTCGAGCCCCATATCAATGGACCGTATACCCCTGATCTGGCATGGCCTATTTCGCGATTTGCGCAGGCTGTAAAAGAAAAAGGGTACCCAGCAAAGCTGGAGGTCGGCCTCATTGGGTCATGTACCAACTCATCATATGAAGACCTTGATAGGGCAGCTTCTATCGCCAGGCAAGCAAAGTCTAAAAAATTAAAAGCCAAGTCTGAATTCACCATTACTCCAGGTTCTGAGCAGATCAGATACACTGTAGAGCGCGATGGCATTCTGCATGCTTTCGAGGAGATTGGGGGCGTGGTCCTGGCAAATGCTTGTGGACCTTGCATTGGTCAATGGGCGAGACATACGGACGATCCAAATCGAAAAAATTCTATTCTAACCTCGTTTAATCGAAATTTTTCGAAGAGAAATGATGGCAATGTCAATACTCATGCATTTGTAGCGTCTCCTGAGATCGTCACCGCGATGGCCATTGCCGGCACGCTTACTTTTAACCCATTGGAGGATACTTTGATCAATGAAGATGGTCAGGCAGTCAAGCTCGATCCTCCTACCGGTGATGAATTACCCACAAAAGGATTTGAAGTTAAAGATGCTGGTTACCAGGCGCCGTCTGCAGATGGTGGCACTGTGTCCATAGTAGTCAAAGAAGGAAGTGATCGACTACAATTATTAACTCCATTCAAACCGATCACCAATGACCAGGTACAAAATATGCGGGTCTTGATTAAAGCCAAAGGCAAGTGCACGACCGACCACATTTCTATGGCAGGTCCGTGGCTCAAGTATCGTGGACATTTGGAAAATATCTCTAACAATTGTCTGATCGGCGCGATCAATGAATTTAATGGCGAAGCCAATAGAGTACTCAATTTTCAGACCAATGAATACATGTCAGTACCTGATTCTGCACGCACTTATCAAAAAGCAGGTGTCGGCACAGTGGTGTTTGGAGAGTATAACTATGGTGAAGGATCATCACGGGAGCATGCAGCGATGGAACCACGATACCTGGGGGTCAAAGCAGTGATCGTCAAATCTTTTGCCAGAATTCATCAGACCAACCTTAAAAAACAAGGTATGCTGGCCCTGACATTTATTGATCATGCGGATTATGAAAAGATCCGACAAGACGATGTAGTAGATATTGTAGGATTTGATGATTTTGCACCCGGACAGAATCTTACTGTCGTGTTGAATCATGCAGACGGCACTGAAGATAGATTTGAAGTAGAGCAAAACTACAATGAAGCGCAGATAGATTGGGTACGAGAGGGTAGTGCTTTGAATAAGATCCGAAGAGAACTGGGGGTGAGTTAGCATTTACTTACGATTAGTCTATAACAACAATCACAGGAGCAGCATCCACTTGCGCTTCAGATTAGTATCTAATTTGTAATAGATGTAGATGTTGTGATTCATTGAAAAGTAATTATTCAGATTGATCATGAGCTATTGAAGCCATTTTAAATGAGACTATTTTTCTCCTGTATTTGTATTTTATCCTACACCATCACTATTGCGCAGCTGCTTGATTTGACAAGATCAGTTCCATATGCACCTGTATTCTCTGAGACCGATGATTTTGATTCATCTTATTTGACCCAATTAGAAAAAATATACTACGGGGATCTGCCAGATACAATCAGAATGGCGGTTGGCAATGATCTTGCTTATTATTGGCATACTCGTAACCTTGACAAAGCCAATATCCTTGCTCATCAAGTTTTGTCTTTTGCCAATTTAAAGCACAGTGAATTTTGGGCAGGTCGACTCCAGGTAACGTTAGGCGCAATCTTATTGAGGCAGGAAAAATTGGACTCCGCTTATGCCATGCTGGAAACTGCCAAAACAAAACTTCAAAGAAACGATTGGTCTTTATTGCTGAACCAACTTGGATATGTCTATGAGCGTAAAGGGGAGTTGAGTATAGCGGCAGAGTATGCTCTGGAAGGTTTAAAGCTCGGTGATTCTACTCAAGATCTAAAGACCCAGGCAATGGCGCTCAGTGATCTTAGCAATTTATTCTGGAAACAATCAAAGTTTGAACAAGGTCTTCAATATGGGCTGCAATCCGAAGCACTGTTTAAACAGCGAGGTTTAGAAGATATGGATTATAGTTTTACACTCTATGTGATTGGCAATAATTATATGTATCTCCATGATTATCCTAATGCGGAAAAATATTTTTCACTTGCGTTAGCTCAAAGTGACCGATATCAGTTTTATAATAACCTGGCAGACATTTATATAGCTCTATG
>Ga0138256_10006752_pt1 | contig 12139 bp, 7 predicted proteins | sample KNB2016incub_MG_FD_105486 | JGI IMG/M metagenome (GOLD analysis project Ga0138256, IMG submission 105486) | Active sludge microbial communities from wastewater in Klosterneuburg, Austria - KNB2014incub_MG | ecosystem: Engineered > WWTP > Activated sludge > Unclassified | place: Austria... | reverse complement strand
GCGCAGGAACTCGTGCGCGGCACCGTAATCGAAGGCGACCGTCGGAACGCCGCTGGCCAGTGCCTCCAGGGTGACGTTGCCGAAGGTTTCGCTGTGGCTGGGGAACACGAACAGGTCGGCGCTGGCGAAGTGGCGCGCCAGGTCTTCGCCGCGCTGGATGCCGCAGAACACGAAGTCGGGGTTGTCGCGCTGCAGCTGTTCGCGCGAGGGGCCATCGCCGACCCAGACGAACTTCGCGTCCGGGCGGGACTTCTGCAGTTCGCGGAAGGCGCGCACCGCCAGCGGCAGGTTCTTCTCGGCGGCGATGCGACCGACATGGATCGCGGCGATGCCGTCATCGCCGACGCCCCAGTGTGCGCGCAGGTCGCGATCGCGGCGGGCCGGGTCGAACTGCTGCGTATCCACCGCGCGTGCCAGCCGCACCACGTTGTCGAAACCCTGGCCTTGCAGGAAGGCCTGCAGTTCGCGGGTCGGGACCAGGGTCGCCTGCGCGCCGTTGTGGAAGCGGCGCATCCAGCGCAGCGCCACGCCCTGCAGCCACGGCGCACCGTAATCGCGCATGTAGTCGTCGAAGCGGGTGTGGAAGCCGGTGGCGGCGGGAATGCCGAGCTGGCGCGCGGCGCGCAACGCGGACCAGCCAAGCGGGCCTTCGGTGGCCACGTAGATCGCATCCGGGCGCGAAAACTGCCAGCGATTGCGCAACCTGCGGGTCGCGGGCAGGCCGAACTTCAGGCCCGGGTAGCGGGGCAGGGCGGCACCGCGCAACAGCAGGGTATCGGCGAGGATGTCGTGATCGCCGTGTTGCCGCGGGCGCACCAGTTCGACCGTGTGGCCGCGTTCGCGCAGGCCATGTTCCAGCCCCTCCACGGTGAGGGCGACCCCGTTGACTTCCGGCGGGTAGGTCTCGGTGACGATGCTGTAGCGCATGCCGCTCTCCGTTTGCGGAAGGCTGCGGGCCTGCGATGACCGGCCGGTGTCCTAGCGATGACGAAATGGTGTCAGGGACAGTTTGGAAACTGTCCCTGACACCATTTCGTCGTTTCGCCCCCGATTTCCCCCGATTCGTCGCAACCCGGGTTGACGAGCCGGGTCTGTTCGTACTGTACTAGTTCGAATAGTACAGACAGGACAGCGCGATGGCTCGACCCCAAGCTCTGATGATCCAGATCGCCACCGGCGACCCGCGCCCGATCGGCAAGCAGATCGTCGATGCGGTGCGGATGAAGATCGCCACTGGCGAGCTGGGCACCGGCGACCAGTTGCCCAGCGTGCGCGGCCTGGCCCAGCAGCTGACCATCAACCCGAACACCGTGGCCAAGGCCTACGCCGAGCTCACCACCGAGGGCTGGCTGGAGTCGCGGCAGGGCATGGGTCTGTACGTGGCCGCACCGCGCCAGCGCCTGTCCGACTTGGAACGCGAGCGCCGGCTGGACGACGCCATCGGCCGCTTCGTCCACGACGTGATCCCGCTCGGCTTCCCGCCTGACGAGGTGCAGGCGCGCATCGAACACGAATTTCGCCAGCTGGTTCCCCGAAAGATCGCCTGAGCGCGACTGACCCGAATTCCATCGAAATCCTCATCGAGCACCCATATGAGCCACGACTACGTCATCGAAACCCGCGCGCTGAGCAAGCGTTACGGCCGCAAGCTGGCGCTGGACCACCTCGACCTCGCCATCCCGCGCGGGCGCATCCACGCCATCGTCGGTGCCAACGGCGCCGGCAAGTCCACCCTGTTCCGGATCCTGATGGGCTTCCTGCCGCAGACCTCCGGAGAGGCGCGCATCCTCGGCAAGGACAGCCAGCAACTCACGCCGGCCGACCGCAGCCGCATCGGCTTCGTCAACGAGGAACACACCCTCGCCAACTGGATGAGGGTGTCGCAGGTCGCGGCGATGCAGAAGCACCAGTACCCGCGCTGGAACCAGCAAGCCTTTGATGGCGTGATCGGGCATTACCACGTGCTGCCGGAGCAGAAGGTCGGCCAGCTCTCGCGTGGCGAGCGCGCCGGCTTCAACCTCGCCCTCGCCTTGGCGCAGGGGCCGGAGTTGCTGGTGCTGGACGAGCCGACGCTGGGCCTTGATGTCGTCGCCAAGCGCGCCTTCCTGGAATCGCTGCTGTACAGCAATGCCGCCGACGACTGCACGGTGATCTATTGCTCGCACCAGATGGAGGAGATCGAGCGCGTTGCCGACAACCTGATCATCCTCGAACGCGGGCAGCTCAAGCACATGTCGGCACCCGAGGACTTCACCGCGCGGGTCAGCCACTGGGTCGCCGACGTGCCATTCAAGGGACCGGAGCTGCATGCCGTGCCCGGTCTGCTGGAAGTGCAGCGCCTCGACGGCCTGCATCACTACCTCGTACTGGATCAGGACGCGGGGTTCGAACGTTTCCTGCGCGAGGCCGGTGCCCGCAACGTGCAGTCGATGGCGGTCAGTCTGGACCGCGCCGTCAACGCTTTTCTTGCCAAGAACCACGCCGCGCCGGCCGCCGCCTGAGCGCGCAATACGCCGGACAACGGCACGAGGACATTCCCATGATCGATCTTTTCAAAGGCGAGCTGCTGCGATTCCGCCTGTGGGCCGCCATCGCCGGCGTCATCAACCTTGCCGTGCTGGGCTTCCTCAGCCGGATGGTGGACCTGGCCCAGCAGCCCATCTTCGTCTATCAGGTGTTCGCCGCGGTGTATGCCGTGGCCGGCATCCTGCTGGGCCTGTACCAGATGGGCACGTACCGCAAGCCGAACCAGTGGCTCAACCTACTGCACCGCCCGCTGCATCGCCTGCGGATTGCCGCTGCCCTGAGCAGCGCCAGCGTCGTGGTGCTGCTCGCGGCGGTCGCGATTCCCATCGTGCTGGTCTGCATCTATCAGGACACGATGACCGCGCGCGTGGTCGATATGCGGCATTGGCTGCTGCCGGTCGCGGCCTGGCTGATCGCGGTGTCCGGTTATCTTGCCGGTGCCTACGCGATGGTCGGCAATCGCCGCTATTCGTTCGCGGCCTTCCTGCTGCCGAATCTGTTCATGTATGCGCAGGCCTCCGGCGTGGCGATGCTGAGTGTGCAGCTGGTGGTCATCGCCTTCCTCGCGCTGTTGCTGGCGATCGCGTTCAAGCCGGATCCCGCCGTGCAGCCGCGCAACCCGGCGGCGGTGCTGGCGGTCGCGTTGCCGGTGCAACTGGGCGCGTATTTCCTGATCTGGATGTTGGGCTACGGCGTCGAACTGGCGTGGACGGTGAGCGGCACCCATCCGCTCAACATGCCGGCACCGCCGAAGGGCGGTTACATCGAGGCGGAGCGCGCCGAGGGCAAGGACATCCTGCTGCTGGGGCTCGAAGGCAGCCGCGATCCCGAGGCCGCGCTGTGGCGCGAGCAGATCGCGCTGTCCGACGTGTACACGCGCTATCCGCTGCGCAACCTGCCGGTGCAGGACACGATGACCAACCTCTCGCCGCTGGAATTCGCCGATGGCGACAACAATGTCTTCCTGGTGTACAGCCACGACCGCGCGCGTTTCGTCACCCGCGGCCTGCGCGACCAGCGCCCGATCGGCGAGATGGGCGTGGGCGAGAAACAGGCGGCATTCCCGGCACCGACCATGCCGTACGGCCCCGTCTACCTGTACAACGCGCATGCGGTGTACCAGTACGACAGCGAGCAGCAGCGCATGTTCGAACGCATCCGCCTGCCGCAGGGCGAGGTGATGGCCGGCCCGCCGGAACCGGCCGGCGACAACATGCTGATGCTCAGCGACCGCGCCGCCTATTTCTATCCCGGCCGCGAGGCGATGAACAGCCTCGACCTGCTGCAACCGCTGATGCGGGTGGCGATGCCGGGCCACGTCGGCAAGCTCAGCCGGATGGACGTGGTCGAACTGCTCGACGGTTACCTGATTTCGTACACCTACACCTGGGGCGTGTGGAGCGGCGAGTTGAAGCATCCGTACCAGCAGGTGCTGCGCGTGGATGGCGAGGGCAAGGCGAAGGAAGTCGCGCGTCGCGCGCTCGCGATCGACCTGCCGTCGGTCTACACCAATCGCAATACCTGGCTGTCGCCGGTGCTGCGCGCGCTCTGCCTGGGTGCGCAGGACCTGTTCGCCGCGAACGATCCCTTGCGCGCCAAGCCCGAGCCGATGCCGGCGCAGATCCTGTGGCTGGCCGGCGTGTGCAGCCTGTTGTCGCTGCTTGGCGCGGTGTGGCTGAGCGGGAAGCAGGCGCATTCGACGCGCGGTCGCTGGGCCTGGGTGCTGTTGTGCGGGGTGGTTGGCCTGCCGGCGCTGGCCAGCCTGTGGCTGCTGTATCCGCTGCGCGAGCGACTGGACGACCTGCGGCTCGCGCAGCCCGCCGCCGCCTGACCGACATTGCATGGGCCCGCGACGCGCGGTCCCTGCTGGAGATGAAGATGAAGACGTTCCCGAACTTGTTGGGGGCGCTGGCCTGCAGCGTCCTGTTGTGGGCGACGACGCCCGCCCGCGCCGACGACGCGCAGGCCTTGCGCACCGCAGTCGCCGCCGAACGCGCGCGCGTGCCGGCGCCGCAGTACCCGCGCACCGCGTTCGAGGCCTCGCGCGCGCTGCAGTCGGTGCGGTTGTCGCCCGACGGCCGCCATGTCGCCTACCTGCGCCAACTGGGCCAGCAACGCAGCTTGTGGCTGTTGCCGACCGCAGGTGGTGCGGCGCGGCAACTGCTGCCGCGCACCGAAGCGGATGAACTGCATTGGTCGCGCGATGGTCGCTGGCTGTTCGCCAAGGCGCGGCGTTCGCTGGTGAGCGTGCCGATTGATGGCCGCGGGGGTGTCCGCATCGCCCTGGACAGTCCGGTCGCCTTCATGCGGGTCGATCCCTCGCAACCGGCGGCGGTGGTGCTGCGCGAACGCGTTCGCACACCGGCGGGCGAGCGCTGGCCCGTCGTGCGCAGGGACGCCAATGGTCGGCGTACCCTGCTGCGGAACGATGAACGCTTCGTCCACGATGTGGCGCTCGACGAACGCGGACGCCTGGTGGCGCTGATGCGTTTCGATGGCGACCACGACGCGCTGTACCGCGTCGACGGCAACGGTCGCCTGCGCGAAACGCTGCGCTGGACCACGATCCGCGAGCAGGCGCAGCTGCTGGCCGTCTCCCCGCAGGGCGACCTGTTGCTGGACAGCGATGCGGGCGGCAATTTCCGCCGCGTGCTGCGGCTGGATCGCGACAACGTGCTGCACACGGTGCACGCGGATCCGCGCGGCGAAGCCGATCTCGACCGGGTGGTGCTCGATCCGGCCACGCAACAGCCGGCGGTCGTGAGTTATCGCAGCACGGTGGCCGCGACCTACGGCCTCGGCGCCGCGCAGGCGCGAGTGGCGGCGATCACCAGGCGATTCCCCGGCCGCGACATCGGCATCAGCATCGGCAATGGCCCCGGTGCTGCATGGCTGGTGTCCGAGCGCGCCAGCACCCTGCGCGATGCGCGCTGGCACCTGTACGACCCGCGCACCGGTCGTCTCCGCCGCATCCTCGAACAGGAAGCGAAGGTGTCGCCGCCGCCGCCGGAAACGGCACTGGCGCGCAAGCTGCCGTTCGCCTACCGCGCCTCCGACGGCATGCAGGTGCGCGGTTTCCTGCTGCTGCCGCCGGGCAAGGATCCCGCGCGCGTGCCGTTGGTCGCGTTCGTGCACGGCGGGCCGATCAACCATTTCCGCACCGAGTACGACGGCATCGCCCAGTTGCTCGCCAATCGCGGTTATGCGGTGTTCGAGTCCAATTTCCGCGGCTCCACCGGGCACGGACGCGACTATGCGCTGTCGCCGCACGGCGACTACGGCAATGGCCGCGTCCAGCAGGACATCGTCGAAGGCGTGCGTTGGTTGCTGGCGCAGGGCATTGGCGATCCGCAGCGCGTCGGCATCGCCGGCCATTCGTTCGGTGGCTATTCGACGTTGCTCGGGGTGACCTTCCAGCCCGACTTGTTCAAGGTCGGTGTGGCCGGTGCGCCGCCCGCGGATTTCGGTTGGTCGATGCGCTGGCTGCACGAGTTCGGCAGCCAGGGCGCGCGGCCGGATCGTTCGTTGACCGCACAGTTGCGCCTGCTCGGGGTCGATGTCGACGACGCCGCGAGCTACGCGCGCCTGCGCGCACAGTCGCCGCTGGCCAATGCCGGCAAGCTGCGGCGTCCGCTGCTGCTGATCGCCGGTGGCGAGGATCCCACCGTGCCGTTCCGCGCCGTGGTGCACTACGCGGCGGTGCTGCGCCGGCGCGGCAAGGACGTCAGCCTGTACGTCGAGCCGGGCGGCGGCCATTCGCCGACCGATCCGCTCCCGCGCGAGGCCTACGTCTATCTGATGGAAGCGATGCTGCATCGCTACCTCGGCGGTGCCAGGCCGGAGCCGCCGAGCCCCGCGCTGCACGATTACCTGAAGCCGGCATTGCGCATCGTGGGCAAGGATGCCGACTTGCTGTCGAAGCGCTGATGGGGCCGAAATGGTGTCAGGGACAGTTTCACAAACTGTCCCTGACACCATTTCCCTCAAGCCGCAACTGCACGCCCAGCCCGAGCATGTCCTCGGGTTCGCCCTCGAGGTCGGCGCGCAGCAATGGCCGCGCCTGCAGCCAGCGCTTGTCGAGTGCAAGGGTCAGGCGTTCGCCCTCGGTGCGCAGTAGCGGCTCCGGCATGGCCTGGTTGTCGTGCGAACGATGCAACAGCACCGCGAGGCGCAGCAGCGCGGCACAGTGGCGCGCATTCGCCAGCAGACGGTCCGGAATCATCTCGAACGCGGATTTGGCGATGCCGCGGCGATGCGTGCGCACCAGCGCGGCCAGGAAGCGTTGGCCCTGCTGCGAGAAACCGGCAATGTCGGAGTTCTCGAGGATGTAGGCACCGTGCACGTGGTAGCCGCTGTGGGCGATGGCCAGGCCGATCTCGTGCAGGCGCGCTGCACGGGACAGCATGCGGCGATCGCCGGGGTCGAGCTTCCACGCCTTCGCCACCTGGTCGAACAGCTGCAGCGCGGTGGTTTCGACCCGCCTTGCCTGCGCCGCATCAATTCCGTAACGCTGCATCAACGCCGCCACCGAGACATCGCGCGGATCGTCGGCACCACCACGGCCCAGCATGTCGTGCAGCACGCCTTCGCGCAGCGCGGCCTTGCTGACCTGCATGCGCGCGATGCCGAGCGCGGCGAACACCGCTTCCAGCACCAGCACGCCGCCGGCGATGATCGGGCGGCGTTCGGCGGACAGGCCGGGCAGGTCGATGTCCTCGATCCGCTCGGCCTGCAGCAGGCGATCGCGCAACTGCGGCAGCGCTTCGGCGGTGATCGCGCCCTTGGTCAGCTTCATCGCCGCGCAGATCTCGCCGATCGCCTTGTTGGTGCCGGAGGAACCGACGGCCTCGTCCCAGCCGAGGTTGCGATAGGTCGCGGCGAATTGCTGGAACTCGGCGGTGACTTCGGTCAGTGCCTCCTTCCAGCGCTTGCGCGAGAGCTTGCCGTTGGCGAAGAACCGCCGCGTGCTGGCCACGCAGCCGACCTGCAGACTTTCGCGCTCGATCGCTTCCAGGCCGCTGCCGATGATGCATTCGGTGGAACCGCCGCCGATGTCGATCACCAGCCGCAACTGGCCTTCCTGCAGCGGTTGCGCATGCGCCACGCCGAGATAGACCAGGCGCGCTTCCTCGCGGCCGGAGATCACGTCGATAGCGTGTCCGAGTGCGGCTTCGGCGGGTACCAGGAACGCTTCCGGCGCGCGCAGGGCGCGGACGGTGTTGGTGGCGACCGCGCGGATGCGGTGCGGCGGGATATCGGCCACGCGCTGGCCGAAGCGCGACAGGCAGGCCAGCGCGCGGTCGCGCACCTCGGGCGCAAGGCCGCCGAACCCGTCGAGGCCTTCGGCCATGCGCACGCTCTCGCGCAGGCGGTCGACCACCCGCAACTGCCCCAGCACCATCTGCGCCACCACCATGTGGAAGCTGTTGGAACCGAGATCGAGCGCGGCCAGCATCTCGCCGTCGCGCAACGGCGCGGGAGAGGCTGCCTTCGGACTGCCGCCGCGGCGGGGTGCCGATCTCATGCGTGCGCGCTGCCGGGATGCGGTGTCATCCGCGCATTATCGCAATTTGCTTGCACGGGAATGATGATGAGGCATCACGCATACAGCCCGTCGAGCAGCGACAGTTGCGCGGAGAATGGCGCATCGCCTTCGGCCGGCACGATCTTCCGGTAGCTGCCGTCGCTCTCCAGCACCCAGGCGTTCTGGTTGTCGGCCAGGAAATTCAGCAACCCCTCGCGATGCACGCGCTGCGCGCAGCCGGGATCGAGGATCGGGAATGCGGTTTCCACCCGGCGCAACAGGTTGCGCTCCAGCCAGTCGGCCGACGAACAGTACAGGTCGGGATCGCCATCGTTGCCGAACCACCAGACGCGATGGTGTTCGAGGAAGCGACCGACGATCGAGCGCACGCGGATGTTGTCGGAGACGCCGGCGATGCCGGGCCGCAGGGTGCATGCGCCGCGCACGATCAGATCGATCTCGACCCCGGCCTGAGAGGCTTCGTACAGCGCGCGGATCACTTGTGCTTCGTTCAGCGCGTTCATCTTGGCGACGATGCGTCCGGGTTTGCCGTTGCGTGCATGCACGGCCTCGCGCTCGATCCGTTCCAGCACGCCGCTGTGCAGGGTGAACGGCGACTGCAGCAGGTGCCTGAGCGTGAGTGGCGCGGCCAGCCCGGACAGCTGCTGGAAGATCAGGTGGACGTCGTTGCCGATGTCCGGGTTGGCGGTCATCAGGCTGAAGTCGGTGTACGCGCGTGCGGTGCCGGAATGGTAGTTGCCGGTGCCGAGATGCACGTAGCGATGCAACTGGCGGCCTTCGCGGCGCACGATCAGCAGCATCTTGGCGTGGGTCTTGTACCCCACCACGCCGTACACCACCTGCACGCCGGCATCCTGCAGGCGGTCGGCCAGGCCGAGGTTGGCTTCCTCGTCGAAGCGCGCGCGCAGCTCGACCACCACGGTCACGTCCTTGCCGTTGCGTGCCGCCTGGATCAGGTGTTCGACGATCGGCGAATCCTTGCCGGTGCGGTACAGGGTCTGCTTGATCGCCAGCACGTTCGGGTCTTCCGATGCCTGCTTGATCAGCTCCAGCACCGGCGCGAAGGCATCGAAGGGATGGTGCAGCAGCACGTCGCCCTGGCGGATGGTGTCGAACATCGCATCCACGTCGCGCGACAGGCGTGGCTGGAACGGGCGGAACTTGAGGTCGGGACGGTGCACCAGGTCGTATACCTGCACCACCCGGTTGAGGTTGACCGGGCCGTTGATCTTGTACACCGCGTTGGCCGGCAGCTCGAAGTTGTCGAGCAGCATGCGCACCACTTCGGGCGGGCACTGTTCGGCGATTTCCAGCCGCACCGCGCGCAGGTAGCCGCGACCGAGCAGTTCGTCGCGCAGGGCAAGCGCGAGGTTGTCGACATCCTCCTCGTCGACGATCAGCTCGGAATTGCGGGTAACCCGGAACTGGTAGGCACCATTGACCTTCATGCCGGGGAACAGCTCGTGCACGAACGCCGACAGCACCGAGCTGAGGAACACGAAATCGTGGAACTGGTCGCCGTCGCCGTCGGCATCCGGCAGGCGGATGATCCGCGGCAGCGAGCGTGGCGCGCGCACGATCGCCATGTGGCCCTCGCGGCCGAAGGCATCCTTGCCTTCCAGCAGCACCACCACGTTCAGCGACTTGTTGAGGATCTTCGGGAACGGATGCGCCGGATCCAGCCCGAGCGGCGACAGCACCGGCATGATCTCGTTGCGGAAGTGCTCGCGCAGCCACGCGGTCTGCTGCGGCGTCCATTGCTCGCGCTGCAGCAGGCGGATGCCCGCATCGGCCAGCGCCGGGCGCAGTTCCTCGTAGAAGCAGCGGTACTGCGCCTGCACCAGCTCTGCGGCGCGGTCGTGGATGCGACCCAGCAGGATCGACGGTGCCAGCCCGTCCGGCGACGGCGGTCCACCGAACTCGATCGCATGCCGGACCGAACCGCCGCGGATCTCGAAGAACTCGTCGAGGTTGGTGCAGCTGATGCACAGGAAGCGCAAGCGCTCCAGCAGCGGCACCGATGGATCCTGCGCCTGCGCCAGCACGCGGAAATTGAAGTCCAGCTGCGACAGCTCGCGGTTGGCGTACAGCGACGGGTCGCGCAGGGAGAGGACGGGTTCGGTGGTCATGGCATGGTGTCGACGGAATGGGATTCGCGCGCGATTGCGCGGTCGGGGCCGAAGCGGCAGGTGAAGGTGCTGCCATGGCCGACTTCGCTGCTGATGTCGAGCCGCGCGCCATGCAGGCCAAGCACGTGCTTGACGATGGCAAGGCCGAGGCCGGTGCCGCCGGATTCGCGCGAGCGGCTGGTGGACACGCGATAGAAGCGTTCGGTGATGCGCGGCAAGTGCGCGGCGGGAATGCCGTAGCCGGAGTCGCGCACGCACAGCGCGACGCCGCCGCCGGGATCACGGGCGAAACGCACGTCGATCGTGCCGCCTGCCGGGGTGTAGCGGATGGCGTTGCTTACAAGATTGGAGAATGCGCTGTGCAGTTCCTTGTTGGAGCCCAGCAGGTCGACGCCGGCCTCGTCCGTCACCGTGATGCGATGCCGGCCCTGGCTCAGGGCTTCGGCCTCGCGGCGCAGGGTGGACAGCATCGGTGCCATCGCCACGTGTTCTTCCGGCAAGGTGTCGCGTGCTTCCAGTCGCGACAGGGTCAGCAGGTCTTCCACCAACTGGGTCATGCGCTGCGACTGCCGCTGCATCTCGGCCAGCATCGGAGCCCAGTCCGGTTTCTCCTCCGGGTCCAGCATCTCCAGGTAGCCGTGGACCACGGTCAGCGGCGTGCGCAATTCGTGCGAGACGTTGGCGACGAAATCGCGACGCATGTGTTCCAGGCGCATGGTGCGGGTCACGTCGCGCGCGACCAGCAACCACAATTCCTCGGAATACGGGAGCAGGCGCAGGGCAAGGCGCAGGTCCGGATTGGCCGGCGAGGCGACGTCGGTCATCGGCTCGGCGCTGCGTCCGGCGGCCAGCCACTGCGCCATCGGCAACGGCTGCAAGGCGGCGACGATCGGCGCGTTCTGGTGTTGCGGGTAGCGCAGGCCCAGCAACGGGGTTGCGGCTTCGTTGAACCACAGCACCCGCTGGCTGTTGCGTTCGACCACCACCACCGCATCCGGCAGTGCCGCCGCGGCCGCACGGTACGCGCGCAGCATCGACAGCAGGCGGCGCTTGCGTGCGCGCATCTCGGCCTGGCTGCGCGACAGCAGGCGATCGAGTTCGTTCCACACCCCGACGCCTTGAGCCGGATCAAGCCGACGGCGTGCGGTCAGGCGCAACAGCAGCTTGCGCAGTTTCCAGTAATGCCAGGCAACCACGCCGAGCGCAGCGACCGTCAATGCCGGCCATGGCTGGCCGACCAGCAGTCCCGCGCACAGACCGGCCACCAGCACCAGCGCGAGCTGGCCGAGCGTGCGGAACCAGGCGTTGCGGGCTTCGGGCGACATCGGGCAAGTATCCGTTTTTTACTCCTCCCCCTGCTTGCAGGGGGAGGCTGGGAGGGGGTGCGAGGCGCGCAGCGCCGAGTGTCCGTGCGAAGAGCAACCCCACCCCGTCCCTCCCCTGCGAGCAGGGGAGGGAGACACGCTCACGCCGCCGCGGAGAAGCGATAACCGGCGCCGCGCACGGTCTGCACCATCGGATCCAGCTGGTGCGGTTCCAGGGTCTTGCGCAGGCGGCGGATGTGCACGTCCACGGTGCGCTCTTCCACGTACACGCTGCCGCCCCAGACATGGTCGAGCAGTTGCGAGCGCGAATACACGCGTTCCGGATGGGTCATGAAGAAATGCAGCAGGCGGTATTCGGTCGGGCCGATGTGCACCGGCGTCGAACCGGCCGAACCATCGGCGAAGACACGGTGTGCCGCACCGTCGATGCGCAGGCCGCCGACCTGGACGCTGCCGTCCTCGTCGTCCTCGCGAGAGCGGCGCATCACCGCGCGGATGCGGGCCAGCAGCTCGCGCGCGGAGAACGGCTTGACCACGTAGTCGTCGACCCCGGCTTCGAGGCCGCCGACGCGGTCGTTTTCCTCGCCGCGCGCGGTGAGCATGATGATCGGGAT
>Ga0138256_10006750_pt1 | contig 12142 bp, 4 predicted proteins | sample KNB2016incub_MG_FD_105486 | JGI IMG/M metagenome (GOLD analysis project Ga0138256, IMG submission 105486) | Active sludge microbial communities from wastewater in Klosterneuburg, Austria - KNB2014incub_MG | ecosystem: Engineered > WWTP > Activated sludge > Unclassified | place: Austria... | reverse complement strand
GTAGATGATTCTGTAAAATTGAAAAAAACAATCCCTGCAGAAACACCGGTTACCAATCCTTCATTGTCTACCAAAGCAACGTTTGAATTGCTGCTGGTCCATATACCTCCTGTTGCAGGAGACAATTGCGAGGTAAAACCTTCACAGATTTCATCATCGCCGGTTATCATTACTGATGCCCGTTCTGTTACAGATAAAAGCAGAGTATTCTGGCATCCTGTGATTGTGTCTGCAAAAAGAAAAGTAACCAAACCTGTGCTTGTCCCTATGGCAAAACTATCGGCTACTGTTGCAATATCATTGTCCAGACTTATCCATATTCCACCTGTTTTCGGTGTAAGTAATGCAGTAGAACCAACACAAATCTGAGCCGGTGTTGCAGATATTTCGGGTCTCTGAACCACATGAAGGTTTTCAGAAGTATTGCTACACCCTGTAGCGGTATTAGTAAATGTGAAAGTGACGTCGCCATGAGAGACTCCGGTTATTACACCAGTTGAAATTCCTACGGTTGCTACAGAAGGATTATTGCTTATCCATGTACCGCCATTATTTGGTGCCAGTAAAGTTGTGATGCCAGTACATATTTCCTGGGCTGCCAATGAAATAGTCGGTTTGTCGATTACATTTATAATCTGACTGGTATCAGAAGTACAGCCACTTGACGTTTCTGTCCAAATAAACGAACAACTTCCTATCCCTGTACCAGTGATTAAACCAAAATTGTCAATTACAGCCACCGAAGGATTTAGAGTAGTCCATGTACCTCCGGACGCTGGACTTATATTAGTGTTGGCATCAATACAAATTAAATTGTTTCCCGTGATAAAGGTTATAGGCTTAGATAGAACAGATATTTCAATTGAATTTGAAATACAACCTGTTAATGTATCTGTAAAGGTAAATGAGACTTGACCTGTTGACAGGCCAGTAACCACACCCATATTATTTACGGTAGCTAAAGAAATATTTTCACTTAGCCAAATACCATTATTTACTGGCGATAGGGTAGTTTCAGATCCGATACAAACATTAGCTGTACCAGTAACACTTGCTGAAGGTAAAGGATGAATTGTAATTGATGGGGTTGTTTTAAAACAGCCACTAGCTGTTTCAGTGAAGGTAAAACTACAAGTACCTTCAGCCAATGCATTTACCAGACCTTCGTTGGTTACTGTGGCTATCGATGTTTGGTTGCTTACCCAAAAGCCACCTACATCCGGTGATAAATTCGTACTTGTCCCAATACAAATCACACTGTCACCGGAGATACTGACAACTGGGGAGGGTAAAACTAATATATCCAATGTATCTGAACATAAATTTACAGTATATATAAAATTAAATGTACCTGACACGTTATCATCAAATGTTACAGAAGCCAAACCATTTGATAAATTTGTCAAATAAGAGCCATCCGGATTATTTATATATGAGGACCATATACCTGAATTTGGGTCGTCACCGGCAATATTTACAACAGATCCGGAACAAACTACAATGTCATTTCCTGCATTTGGTTTATTAAATGCATTAACAATCATAGAATCCTTACAACCATAGGAATCTGAAACGGTTACTGTGTAAATTCCTGAATCTGAATTGTGAGCAGGTATAATGACAATATCTTCCTGTGATGACTGAAAACCATTTGGTCCTGACCATGAATAGATTAATGGTTCCTGACACGAGTTTGTTGATGCTTCTATATTTATTTCTATTCCGGCATAACATGTAGATACAGGCGAGTATGAAAATACAGGTGCATTCGGATTTATTTGGACCGCATTTTCGGTATAAACAGATGCAGATTCATTAAGACTAAATATATTTTTGAAATCAATAAAACCCATTCCCGGTGAAGTAGGTCCGGGATGGGTATTATTTTCAAATATTCTAATCCCGGTTCCACATGAGAATACCGTGTCTACTGTGAAACTGAACCATCTGATCGTGTCTCCCTCATTTAAGTTATTATAATGAGAGACCGAATCCAATGATGGAGAAAACATATAAAAGTCATATTGTGGACTGATCGTCGGCGCACCGACTGCGGCATTTATCAGCCACTCATTAGGTATAGTGCCGGAATAAGTGGCATTGTTTTGGATCGGCATGTAGTGTTTGACGATATTTGGGTTGGTGCCGGTTGGTATAAGTACAGAAAAATTTGAACTGCTCTGCAATCTTTCATCTGATAATGTAGCAGAGCCTGACTCAACAATAAGATAAGTATCGTACCAACAGGAATCAGCATTATATTTTAGTTGATATTTTATACCTGTAACCTGTGAGATTAACTGAAAAGAAAACAAGCACAAAGCCGGTATAATTACTTTATTCAAAATCTTTCTAAAAAAGTCATAAATGATCATGATGTGACCTTTAATTTTTTGAACGCATCATACAACTTGAATGAGAGCAAAGATACTAAACTATAAGAAATTATTCATATTAAACATTAAAGAATTTTATATTTGTTTTTAAAATTACTGACTTTATGAGAAATGAATAAAATTTATGACCTGATTTTTAGGGATGATTTTCGATCGAAAACTGAATATCGTAATTTTTTTTAAGTTAATTAGCTTCGAAAGCGGTGAAATTTAATGTTAGAAAAGGTGCGCCTGAGGCGCACAGTCGTAGTCGGAATTGACGACGAAAAAATATAACAATGTACAAAATAAAATTTGCATCTTGCAGTCAAAAGATTGAGTTTAAAAATGCTCTAATTAGTTTTTATCAAATAGACTTAATCTAAATTACGTTAAGAAATGATTTGATTCAAACCATTTCTGATTTTTACAGTTTATTTTTGCAAAAAAAATAATAAAAATTGTATGATAGATTTAAGTAATAAAATGCAGGATGCCATAAATAAACAAATTGGTTATGAAGCTTTTGCATCAAATTTTTATTTGGCTTTGGCATATTGGTGTGATGAACAAGCTCTGGAAGGCTGTAAAAAGTTCTTTTTGCGCCAATCCGATGAAGAACGGATGCATATGCTTAAATTGTATGAATATTTGAGTGAGTCCGGAGTACGTCCCGATACTCCGGCTATTTCTCAGCCCCCGGTTAAATATAGCAGTATTCAAACAGCTTTTGAAAAAGTTTTTGAGCAGGAAAGAAGTGTGACTTTGTCCATTCACAATCTGTTGAAACTTGCTCAGGATGAAAATGATTATAATACCCAGCATTTTCTGCAATGGTATGTTGACGAGCAGAGAGAAGAAGAAGCTGTGATTCGTATGATTCTTGACCGGATAAAAGTTATAGGAGAGGGCGGTCAAAGTTTATATTATATAGACAAAGAAGTGGAAAAAATAAATATGCAGGTGATAGCTGCTGAATCAACAGAAAAAACTGAGTAATTAAGTTACTTAAAGTTATTTCGATTCATCTTTATTTAAGTTATTGATAATGTGTGATATGCTTACGTTTATATATAATTAATTGTAATATACAACCTGAAAAAATATTCGATTTTTTTAAAATGAGTCATTGATTTTTCTTTTATTTGCAGAAATTTTTTTCAACGCTATTTTTTCCATTTATTATGAATGACAATTTCTTGAAATCTTTAGTTTCTTTTTTATTTACTATCTTTTTGTCCATTACATTTTCAGATATCCTATGTCAGGAATCACCAAAAATACCTGAACTGGAGAAAATGTTCAATCACTATGAAATTTTAGAAATTGATGCGAAGTCCGTACATCATCAGGTGAAGTCGTCAACAAGAGGAGAAGTAATTAATCTAAAGATTAATGAGCAAACTGAATGGAATTTAATTTTACAGAAAAGTGAAATTATTTCGTCTGAATATTTTGTCATAGTTTCAAATGAAAATGGGCTTACCAAAAGAATGGGAACTACAGCCATACCTATGAAAGGCACTGTACAAGGTGTTGTCGGCAGCCAGGTTAGTCTTACATTTAATACAGATTTTATTTACGGATTTATTAAAATGGGACAAAGCACCTATTTTATTGAGCCGTTACGTCATTACACAGATTCATCTTTACGAAATAACTTTGTAATATATAGTGTAAATGACATCAAGCCCGGAGAAGAAAAAATTTGTGGTTATGATGAATATCTTAAAGGGAAGCAAAAAGTAGTTATTCCTCAAAATCCGGTTACAGGAAACAGAATGCCGGGTGGTTGCTATACTGTAGATTATGCAATTGCTTCAGATTTTTCTATGCGATCTGCTTATGGAAGTATCACGGGAGTTGAAAATCATAATATCGGTGTTCTAAATAATGTTCAGACAAATTATGACAATGAATTTGCTGATGAAATCCAATTTCAGTTGAATCAGCAATGGATATCTGATTGTTCAGGTTGTGACCCTTGGTTAACAACTACAGATGCAGGTGACTTATTAGATAGTTTTCAGGCCTGGGGCCCTGGAGGATTTAGTGCATCACATGATATAGGGTCACTATGGACCAGGAGAAATTTCGACGGATCGACTATAGGAATTGCTTTTCTGAATGCTTTGTGCAGTCCGTGGAAATACAATGCACTCCAGGACTTCAGTTCAAATGCTGAGTTAAAGAGATGTTTAGCATCACACGAAATTGGCCATAATTTTAATGCTAACCACAACACGGACATTATGGCACCATCTGTAAGTTCTTCAAATACCTGGTCATCTACATCTGTTTCTCAGATTCAGTCTAAATATCTTAATGTAAATTGTTTGTCATCATGCCAGGGAACAGCAGCTCCTAATGCAAGCTTTAACTATTATATCGGAGCAACCTGTGCTCCGGTCAATGTTGATTTTTACAATCAGTCTTCCGGAGCAACCAACTATTTATGGTCATTTCCCGGAGGTAATCCATCTACTTCAACAGAACTTTCTCCAACTGTAAGTTACAGCACAGAAGGACAATATCAAGTAACATTAACGGCTTTTAATGGTACATCTTCCAATACATTTTCAACTAGTGTCACCGTTTCAGTATTTCCTACTCCTACAGCAAACTTTTCTCACATCACAACCAATGGAAATACCTTTTTTACGTACACAGGCAACTATGCTGATAATTTTATCTGGAATTTTGGAGATGGTTCGGGACTTAGCTATGAACAAAACCCTACACATCAATATGTAACAAACGGTAATTATAACGTTACATTAATGGTATCAAATTCATGCGGATCCAACAATGTATCACTCCCTGTTAATATTTCTTTAATGCCGGCAGCACAATTCTCGGGAAATCTTTTAACGGGTTGTCAGCCATTTACTGTAAATTTTAGCAATCTATCAACCAATGCTACAACCTATGTTTGGACTTTTGAAGGCGGGAATCCTGTCTCATCAACAGCGGTTTCTCCGGCTGTAATATATTCTGAACCCGGCTTATATTCTGTCACATTACAGGCAACAAACAGTGTCGGTTCTGTAACAACAATTAAAACAAATTACATTAATGTAAAACCAAATCCTATAGCTGATTTTACATATTTTGCTGATGGTCCTTTGGTAGCATTTAACAATACAGGTCAATTCGGGACATCCTATACCTGGAATTTTGGAGACAGCAGTACAAGCAATCTTGTTAACCCAAATCATACCTATACAAACAACGGAACTTATACTGTGACCCAAACCGTTACCAATTCCTGTGGTAGCGATACAAAAACAGTCCTTATAAATATAGCATCACCTCCTGAAGCATCTTTTACTCCAAATGGTATAACTGCTATATGTGCAGGCGATACAGTGTGGTATCAAAGCACTTCTGCATATGGACCTGAAACTTATTTATGGACTTTTGAAGGTGGTATTCCTGCCACATCTGCAGATCCTGACCCTATGGTAGTCTATCCTGTGGCCGGCAATTTTGAAGTTAACTTATCTGTATCGAATATTAACGGTATATCGCAATCAACTGCTTCGGGTTTAGTTGCCGTTAATAGTAAGCCTTCCGTTAGTTTTACTCATCTGAACAATGAGCTAACAGTGGGTTTTATTCAAAATATTCAAAACGGGAGTAACCCTGTCTGGGATTTTGGTGATGAACATTTTTCAACAGAAATCAATCCTACCCATTCATACAGTTCTGAAGGTGCTTATGTTGTCAAACTTACAGATTCAAATGCCTGTGGTGTCACAATTCATACACAGATTGTAGTAGTACAAAATTTACCTACTGTATCTTTTAACAGCAATGCTACAAATATATGTGAACAATCACAAATACAGTTCAATAGCCAGACTCCTTCGACAGTTACAACATGGGAATGGACATTTGAAGGTGGGACACCGTCCGTTTCAAATCTTCCAAATCCTGTTGTTCATTATAATCAGGAAGGTGATTACCCTGTCACACTTTTGGTTACAAATAATGAAGGTCAGGCAACTCTTACATTAATGGATTTTATAAAAGTTAAATCTAAACCAACAGCTACATTTATATTTGAAATTGAGTCCAATTTAATCAGTCTTCAAAATTCAGGGCAGAATGCAAATGACCACTTATGGTCAATATTTAATGAACAGATAAACACACAACTTAGTGGAGCCCAAACTGGATTTACTGCGCCGGAAAATGGTTCATATCTGGTAAGTCTGACCAATTCCAATTTGTGTGGACAAACCACCTCTGATACTTTGGAATTGTTTATCAATGCATATCCTTCTGCAGTCTTGGGATTGAGTAATGAGTCACCGGTTTGTGCAGAATATGATATATTATTTGAAAACCTGTCACAAAACATTGAAACCAACAGTTGGATATTTGAAGGTGGCCAGCCGTCAACTTCTACTGACCAAAACCCAATGGTAAGATACAATGCTTCAGGTTCTTATCCAGTTAAATTAATAGTTACCAATGCGCTTGGATCTGATACTTTAGAGTCACTTGTTCAGATAAATTCCGAACCTTTGTCTGATTTTCAATATCAACTTTCCGGTTCAGAAACGGTTAACTTTGAATTTACCGGTAGCGGTCAGACATCTTTAATTTGGGATTTTGGCGATGGATCCGGCAGTGCTGAAATTGCGCCTACACATACCTACAATGCTGTTGGTTCGTTTGATGTCACACTTATTGCAATTAATGAATGTGGACGAGACACGGTTATCAGAACTGTTAATATTATGATTTCAGGTGTTGAAGATGTGTTGAATTCTACAAGTAAATTAAGTGTTTCACCAAATCCTGGCGACGGCAATTTTGAAGTTCAAATAAAGTCTTTAAACGAAGGTTATTATAAAATTACAATATATGATATACTAGGAAGAAGCTTGCATTCAAGGCAGATTTATGTTTTCGGGGAGGAATATAAAGAGAAATTTGAATTAAGTCATCTTGACAACGGTATGTATTTGCTAACTTTAGATAATGAGAAATTGAAATTAAATACACCTTTTTTTATTTCAAAATAATCGTACTATTTTAGACATTAATTGATGCTATATTATATTCCGTATAAATAATGGATTAAAAATTTACACTTAAAAATGTAGCTCACGTATCTTTTTGCTTTTGTTATTTATTTTATCTTGTTTATTTGTGACCCCATTTTCTGAGTATATTTTAAGTGCAAATATTTCAATACCTTTGGTCCACAAAAAGTAATTATGGGTCTTCATTTTATTGCTCCTTCTATTTTATGTGCTGATTTTAGCTCCCTTAAATCAGTTACAGAGATGGTAAATGATTCTGATGCAGATTGGTTGCATGTTGATATCATGGATGGAATGTTTGTTCCAAATATCTCCTTCGGACCTGACATCGTAAAGGTTTTAAAAAAACACTGTCATAAGCCACTTGATGTTCATCTTATGATTGAACAACCTGAAAGGTATATAGAAACATTCAGGAATGCCGGAGCTGATAATATTACGGTTCATTATGAGGCCTGTACACATCTTCATAGAACCATTCAACAGATAAAGATGACTGGAGCAAAGGCTGGTGTAGCTATCAATCCTCATACGCCGGTCACTCATTTGACTGATATCATTGAAGACCTTGATATCGTGATTATCATGAGCGTAAATCCCGGATTTGGAGGTCAGAAGTTTATTTACAATACCCTAAATAAAATCAAACTTTTGAATGATATGATCATATCCAAAAATTTACCAACACTCATCGAAATAGATGGTGGCGTTGGTCTTCAAAATGCGGAAGTAATTCTTCAGGCAGGTGCAAATGTGCTGGTAACCGGAAATAGTGTATTTAACGCTGAAAATCCAAAATTAGCTATTTATGCTCTGAAAAATCTGGGAATAAAAGGACTTTATGCCTGATATTTATCTGTTATTCATACTAATTAGAATCAAATTCCCGTTTTTATTTCTTATTGATCAGATCTTATGAATTTTAAATCTGTTTTCTTGTTTTTTCTCATGACAGGAATGTCATTTTTTGTTAAGGCACAAAGTTCTGTGGTATTTGGAATAGTCAGGGATATTGATTCCAATTTGGGCATTGACTTTGTAACTATATTTGTTGAAGGAACTGCCATAGCTACCGAGTCTGACCATAACGGTCAGTACAAAATTACAGTTGAGGAAAACAAAAGAATAATTTTGAAGTTTTCCCGCCTGGGATATACCGATATTAGTGTCAGGGTAGAGCCTATGGTAGTTGGTCAGAAAAGAAATATAAATGTTAAAATGGTGGCCAAATCCTCTGATCTTGACATAATAGTGAGGGCAGGAAAGATTGAAGATGTTGGCATCGTCAGAGAAGATGTGACAGAACTAAAGATTCTACCTACTGCATCGGGAAATTTTGAAAGTGTTTTGCCTCATATTGCATTAGGAGTCAGTGCAGGGGCGGGAGGCGAATTGACTTCTCAATACAATGTCAGAGGAGGCAATTATGATGAGAATCTGATTTACGTCAATGATTTTGAAATATTCAGACCGCAATTGATCAGAAGCGGACAGCAGGAAGGGTTAAGTTTCCCGAATATTGATATGATCAGGGATCTTGAGTTTTCTTCAGGGGGTTTTGAAAGCAAATATGGAGATAAGATGTCTTCCGTACTGGATATAAGATACAAGCGACCCGAAGATTTCAGAGGGAGTGTAACTGCAAGTTTACTTGGAGCATCCGTACATTTTGAAGGAAGTAAGAGAATTGGACCCAATGCATTCAATAAGTTCAGATATCTGGTTGGCGCCAGATATAAAACAAATGCCTACCTTCTGGGGAGTTCAGATATAAAAGGTGAGTATGTGCCATCATTTTCTGATATTCAGGCATTTTTGAGTTACGAAATCACAAAAGAACTCCAAATAAGTGCTATTGCTAATTATAATGGGAGCAACTATAATTTTAAACCGTCTTCAGGCAAAAGTAAAAAGGGGACTATTGATTTTCAGCTTGAGCTCAATACTTTGTTTGAAGGGCAGGAGAGTGATAATTTCAGATATGGAATGGGAGGATTGGCTTTCACCTTTGTTCCGGAAAGAAAAAAAAATCCTTTGTATATGAAATTGCTTGTTTCTGCATATAATGCTGAAGAGGCAGAGAAATTTGATATCCTGGGGTATTACAGATTATCACAAATAGAAACGGCATTGGGTAATAATACAGGTCAGGAAATTGCTGTTCTTGGCACAGGTACACAGCATACTTATGCAAGAAATTTTCTCTTCAATACAATTTACAACATTGAATACAAAGGTGGTCTCGAATGGAAGGGTGAGAACAGCGAAAACTCAGAAAGATTGCATTTCTTACAGTGGGGCATAAAATATCAATCCGAATTGTTTGACGATAAGCTGAATGAGTGGGAAAGATTGGATTCATCAGGATATTCACTGCCTTACTCCGGCCAGGATATCGAGCTTTCTAAAGTCCTGAAGTCACAAAATATTATTCGAAATGACAGAGTGCAGGTTTTTGTTCAGGATGGATTCTCAATTAGAAATGAAAGAAATGAAATTAAAATTTCAGGTGGAGTCAGGATGACTTACAGGTCTTTGAATAAAGAAACATTTATTAGTCCCAGGCTGCAAATATTGTATAAACCACATGCATGGAGTAAGGATATTTCTTTCAAATTGGCTGGTGGAATTTACAATCAGGTACCCTTATACAGAGAAATGCGCAGGCCCGATGGAACCATAAACACAGACTTGAAATCACAAAAGTCAATTCATCTGGTGGCCGGTTTTTCTTATGATTTTACATGGGAAAATGTCAGCAACAGACCCTTCAGAATAATATCAGAAGTATATTATAAAAAGCTAAGTGATATGGTATCCTATGAATTGGACAATGTGAGGATAAGATATGCCGGTGAAAATAACAGTATAGGATATATCATGGGATGGGATTTTCGTATTAATGGTGAGTTTGTCCCGGGTGCAGAATCATGGATTAATTTTTCATTTTTATCAGCCAGAGAAAGTATTAATGGAATAAACCATCTAAGATATGAAGTAAAGGATTCTGTAAGAGTGCCTGTAGTTGTCAGTAATGTTCCCAGACCTTCAGATCAATTTATGACAATAAACATGTTTTTTCAGGATTATCTTCCCAGAAATGAAAATGTTAAAGTAAATCTTAATTTTTCAATTGGAACCGGCTTACCTTATGGGCCGCGTGAAAACAATATTGAGTTCAGAAATTTTTTCAGGTTAAAACCATACCACAGAATTGACGTTGGTTTCTCTTTTCAGTTGTGGAAAGCTGAATGGATAAAAAGAAAACCCCGGCATCCACTTAAATTTTCTCAGAATAGCTGGATAAGTATAGAAGCATTCAATTTGCTTCAAATATCCAATCAGGCATCTGTCAATTGGATTAAAACCCTGACCAATGAAGAATATGCTTTACCAAATAACCTTACTGGTCGGAGGATTAATGTCAGAATGAGAGTTGACTTTTAATTTCTCTGGACATTGATTCCTTGATAAATAATAGCACTATCTGTAAAATAAAATTATAGCTGTTTGTAAAACCTGAACGACTCTGCATCAAACATTCCCATATCGCTTATTTTTATTTTAGGTATAACCAGCAAAGCCATAAAGGACAAAGTCATGTAGGGTGCATGTAGGGTACATCCTTGTTCTTTCACAAATGTTGATATTTCACTATACATATTTCCGATGACCTGAACGGGCTGATCACTCATCAACCCTGCAATGGGCAGAGGTATATGTTTTTCAGTTGTATCGGTTACTGCCGAAAGTCCTCCTTTTGTTTCAATCAGAAGATTAATAGCTTTGGTGATCAATAAATCATCATCACCTACAGCAATGATATTGTGTGAGTCATGAGCCACGGTCGAAGCAATGGCACAACGCTTGAGGCCAAAATTTCTGATAAACCCAACTGCAGGTAAGGAAGTCTTATACCTGTTAACAACACAGATTTTAATGACATCATTTTGTGGGTCCAATTGTAAAATACCTTGGATCGAACATAAAATAGTATTTGACTTTTCTGTGATTAACATACCATCAATGGCTTCAATCACAGGAACTTCAGAAGTTTCACCATACACTTTCAATAAATCAACGGTAATCTTTGTGGCATTGAACTTATTTATAATAAGCGTATCCATTTTCGGAAGGAAACATGTTTTGTTTGAGTAATAAAGTACACCGTTAATACAAGTTTGAGTGACTTCCCAATCTTTGGTATCATTTATTACTATAAAATCTGCGGGATCTCCCACTTTTAATAATCCGACAGGAAGATTATAATGAAGTACTGGATTTATACAAGCAATTTTTAACACATCAAATAAATCGTAGCCGAGATTTAAGGCCCTTTTTACCAGCTGGTTTATATGTCCGTCCAGGAGATCATCAGGATGTTTGTCATCGCTGCAAAACATGACCATATCCGGATGGGATTTGATTAGTGTATGAAGAGCTTCAAAATTTTTAGCCGCAGATCCTTCTCTTATGATGATCTTCATTCCAAAACCCAATTTTTCAAGTGCTTCATCCAGCTGGAAGCATTCATGGTCTGTTGAGATGCCGTGTGATATGTAATTTTCAGCATCTTTACCCCGCAGACCAGGGGCATGGCCATCAACAGGTTTATTGTATTTCTGCGCACTTTTTATTTTTGCCAGTACTTCAACATCATTTTGGATTACACCCGGATAATTCATCATCTCAGACAGATACCATATATCT
>Ga0138256_10006749_pt1 | contig 12144 bp, 6 predicted proteins | sample KNB2016incub_MG_FD_105486 | JGI IMG/M metagenome (GOLD analysis project Ga0138256, IMG submission 105486) | Active sludge microbial communities from wastewater in Klosterneuburg, Austria - KNB2014incub_MG | ecosystem: Engineered > WWTP > Activated sludge > Unclassified | place: Austria... | reverse complement strand
ATCCCCTTACCACCCCTACCGAAAAGACAATGAGCATCACCCCCGGCGAAGGCCTCTTCGCGAAGTTCACCACCAGCAAAGGCGAGATCGTGATCGCCCTGGAGTTCGAGAAAGCCCCGATGACCGTGGCCAACTTCGTAGGTCTCGCGGAAGGCACGGTGAAGAACACGGCACGTGGACAAGGACAGCCCTACTATGATGGGCTCACTTTCCACCGGGTGATCCCGGATTTCATGATCCAGGGCGGCGACCCAACAGGCACCGGCTCGGGTGGTCCGGGCTATGCCTTTGCGGATGAGATCCATCCCGACCTGAAGCATACGCGCGCTGGCGTGCTGAGCATGGCCAACGCCGGTCCTGCCACCAACGGCAGCCAATTCTTCATTACCCACAAGGAGACCGGTTGGCTGGACGGTAGGCACACCGTGTTCGGATTTGTGACCTCCGGCCAGGATGTGGTGAACGCCATCGCCCAGGGCGACAAGATCATCACCTTGAAGATCGAACGCGTGGGTGAGAAGGCGAAGGCCTTCGATGCCACCAAGGTGCTGGAAGCGAACGCCTCCAAGTTCCGCGGCCGCTAGCGCCGGGGCCTTCCCGCACTGGAACCACCGGGGCGACCGCCGGAAGGACGGCCTCCTGGCGACCTTCCGGACCGCCCGCGATCTTTGGATACACGCAGGTCAGGCCGATATTCCGGACCGGGACCGAACCCTTCAGGAAGCGGCATTTTCCGCACCGCGTAGCCGATCAGTTTTTCGATCTGACCGAACTCGCGCATCTCCTTGTCGTTGATGAAGGTGACCGCTTGTCCTTTACGTGCGGCGCGGGCCGTACGGCCAACGCGGTGTACGTAGTCCTCCGGATCGGAAGGCACATCGTAGTTCACCACCATATCGATGTCGTCGATGTCGATGCCCCGGCTCACCACATTGGTGGCCACCAGAATGCGCAGTCGGCGGTTGCGGAAGGAAAGGAGCACGGCCTCGCGTTCGCTTTGCTCGAGATCGCTGTGCATGGCCTCCGCATCGAACCCGCGCTTCTTCAGGTGTCGCGCCAGGTTCTTCACTTCGATCTTGCGCCCGGCGAAAATGATGATGCTTGTGGCCTCGCTCGTCCGCAGCATGTGCTCCAACACCGGGCCTTTCTGCATCTCGGTGACGACGTATGCTTGCTGATCCACGCCTTCGGCGGGTTTGCTCAAGGCGATGCTGATCTCGAAGGGATCTTTCAATATCCGCTTGGTGAGGTCGCGGATCCCCGACGGCATGGTCGCACTGAACAACAGTGTTTGCCTGTCCTCTGGAAGGAAACCGATGATGCGCATGATATCGTCGATGAAGCCCATGTCCATCATGCGGTCCGCTTCATCGAGCACCAAGAAATCCAAGCCTTTCAGTGGCACATAGCCGAGGTTGAGGTGGCTGAGCAACTTTCCGGGTGTAGCGATCACCACCTCCGTGCCACCCACCAGCGCGGCCTTCTGTTGATCGAACGAGGCCGCATCGCTCCCGCCGTAGACCGGTATGGAGGTGATCGGCGTGTAATACGCGATGGCCTGGAGTTGTTGGTCGATCTGCAAGGCGAGTTCCCGGGTAGGCACCACCACCAAGGCCCGGATGCTGCCTTCCACCCGCGGACGGTACCGTTGCACCACGTCCATGATCGGTAGCAGGAAGGCCGCCGTTTTGCCGGTACCGGTCTGTGCGCAGGCGATGAGGTCGCGGCCTTCCAACGCGGCCGGGATGGCCTGCTCTTGTATGGGTGTGGGCTTGTGGATGCCCATGGCAGCTATGCCTTGCAGAAGTTCAGGGTTCAACCCCAATTGGTCAAAGGACATGATCGAGTGTGCAGGCTAGGACGACCGGCCTTTGAGGGGTGCGGCCTTTGGATGAGGCGCGAAGATAGTTCGCTGCTCCCCGGGCTCAGGACGCGCGACGGAGGGCTTGTTCCCCCAGGGGAAATTCCAGCTCGTAGGTGGTGCCGTCGCTGCGGTAGATCCGCAACTGTCCGTTCAACTGGCCGGCCAAGGCCTGCACCAGGTCGTGCCCGAATGTTCCAGAACGGAAGGAGTGTTCGCCCTGGAAGCCCGTCCCATTGTCCGCGTAGCGGAGACGACAAACACCTGGACGCACCAAGGTCATCGCGATGTGGACCTTCCCGGAGACCTGTCCTGGATACGCGTGTTTCACAGAGTTGGTCAGGAGCTCGTTCAGTAAAAGTCCCAAGGGGATGAGCATTTCCACCGGCAACGGACCCACATCGGAATCTACGCTCGCCTCGATGCGATGTTCGGCGCTGAAGCTGCGAAGGACGCTCTCGGCCAGTTTTCGCACATGCTCCAATGTGCTCACATCCTTGAGGTCCGCGCTCCGGTATAGCTGATCGTGTACCATCGCCATGGCCCCCACCCGTCGTTGACAATCCTCCAGGGCTTGCTGCAACCCAGGTGCCTCCAAGTGCGCTGTTTGCAGGCGCAGCAATGTGTTCACGATCTGTAGGTCGTTCTTCACACGATGATGGATCTCGCGCAACATGAGGTCTTTCTCCTCTTCGCTTATCAGGGTTTCCGTGAGCCGTGTGTTCTGGCGCTGCAAAGCGAGGTTCTTTTCGTGGATCTCCTGGCTCTGTTTGTGGATGATCTGGTTCTTCAACCGGATACGGCCCATGGAACGCAGGTTCAGCCGGCCCATGATGCTGAGCGCGACCACCAGGATGCTCAGGACGATCACGAGTATCACCATTGTCTTGTTGCGACGCGCACCGCCGGCGATGACCGCTTCGTTCATCGCGTTCCTTTCGCGAAGCGATCGGTTGTCCCGCTCCTTGTTGTTCAATTGGTACAAGCTCTGCATGCCCGCCAATTGCCTGGCCGTTTGGATGTTCAGCAGGGAATCCTTCAGCGCCATCAACTGTCGTAATTGGCTCAGCGCCTGCCCAGGATCGTCCTGCGCCTCGGCGAGTTGGAAGGCCAATTCGTGATATGCGAGCCGCTGCTCGCGTTCCTGCCGACCCTTCATCACGGCCTTCAAACTATCCATGTGCACGGCTGCCAGACGTAGGTTCCCCAAGCCGATATGGGCTCTTACCAAGTCTTGGCGTAGTTGGATGGTCATGGCGTCGCCCGGAGGCAAGGCCAGGTTGCGTTGCGCTTTGACCAGGTAGGGGAGGGCATCGGCGGAGCGTCCCTGCGCGAGCATCAGTTCTCCGCCGATCAACCACCTCTGTGCCAGGCCCTGCCGGTCGCCGAGCCGGGTGTATATGGAACCGGCCAATTCGCCCTGTTCGTAGGCATTTGCGTACTGCTCGTTCGCGCCGAGGCAATGCATCAAACGCAGGTGCGCGTCCGCCACGCGGCCTGGGTCACCAGCGATCTGAGCGAGTGCCAAGGCCTGCTGGCAGGCTTCCACAGCTTGCTGCGGTTGGCCGATCAGCCGGTACACTTTGCTGAGCCATTGCAGATCATCGGCGATACCGATCTCGTCCTTCAGGGCTTGGCTCACCTCCAGCGCCCGAAGGGTGGTCCCCAAGAGCGCATCATAGGAACTCATTGCCAGTTCGCTCTCCCGCAACGCTTCCAGTACGCGATGCAGCTGCCGTTCATCCTGTCCCTGTTCGGCGAACCCAAGGGCCGAACGTCGGTGCGCGAGGCATTCCGAAGGTCGGCTCATCTCCAAGGTGTTCGAAAGTTCCAAAAGCACTTCCGCCCGTTGACGTGCGTCCGCTACTCCGGTAAGTCGGGCCTGATGACCTTTCTCCTGGCGTGAAGCGAACAGTTCGGTGGAAAGCAACGGGGTGGCCAGCACACAGACCAGAACAATGACCGGAAAATGCCTTCGCATGGCGCCTTGATACGCCGATGGCTCCTCATCGGTTACGTGAGGCGAGTGCTGCCTAGGTTTGGCCCATGAACGTGCGCGTCGAAGTATGTGCCACCTCCTTCGAGGAGGCCACGACGGCCGAGCGCCTTGGCGTGGATACTGTGGAGATCTGCTCCTGGCTGTCCTGTGGCGGGGTAACACCGGGTCCGGGGCTCGTGCGGGTGTTACGCGAACGGATGCGGATCCCGATACGCGTTCTGGTCCGTTGCCATGGGGGAGGCTTCAACTACTCCGCACCCGAAAAGGACGTGATGCTCGCGGATATGCGGCACCTGTCCGCTGTTCCGGGCTGTGCGGTGGTTTTCGGCGCACTGGATGGGCGTGGCGATCTGGAGGGTGGATTTCTCAGTGCCGTCCTTGATGTCGTCGGAGATAAGGAGCTCACCTTCCATAGAGCCATCGACCAAAGCCGCGACCCGCAGGCCCTGTTGGAGCAACTCGCCGAACTCGGGGTCCCGCGCGTGCTTACCTCCGGTGGCGAAACGCTCGCTGTGAACGGAGCAGCGCGACTTCGGTCCATGCAGCGAGGGGCGGAAGGAAGGCTCCAGCTCGCCATGGCCGGCGGGATCAATGCTAGCAATGTGGTCCAACTTGTCGAAGCGACCGGGATAGCTGAGGTCCACTTCTCAGCGCAAAAGGCCTCCTCCGTTCCCGCTCATCGCACGGCAATGGGCAGCGGCGGTGCATCATTCGCGCCGGAATGCGATGTGGAGAAGATCGAAGGCGTGCTGAACGCATTGGTGAAAGCGGGCTTGCGATGAGGCTGACTTTTGCGGCCGGTGCTTTATTGGCGGTCACTTTCGTCCATGCGCAAGTGGTCCGCATCCCCCTCCATGAGGGTTGGCGGTTCCAAGAAGTAGGCACGCAACACTGGTACGCAGCGGAAGTTCCGGGTGTTCTCCACAAAGACCTATTGCGCCATGGCTTGATCGCGGATCCTTACGGGGATGCTGATCCGGACAGCGCGCGCTGGGTGGAACACCAGGACTGGATCTATGCCAGCACCGTGGAGGCCGATGACGCGCTCTTGTCGCACGAGCATATCGATCTGGTCCTTCATGGGTTGGACGTGTATGCCAGCGTATACCTGAACAATGTGCCTCTGGGCTCCTCGGACAATGCCTTTCGTACCTGGGAGTTCGATGTTCGCGACGAACTGCGTCCGGGTGCCAACGAACTCCGGGTCGTGTTCCGCTCAACGGCGCAGGAGGGTGCTGCACGAATGAAGGAGCATGATGTGCGGCTTCCGGCGGATAACGACGCCGGGTCGCCCAAAGTGAGTCCCTATGTGCGCAAAGCGGCCTTCCAGTTCGGCTGGGACTTTTCACCACGGGTGGTAGGGTGTGGGATCACCGGCCCGGTGGAACTGCGGTGCTGGGACCGTGCCAGGATCGTGGATGTCGATGTTCGTTCCGCGCCGGATCAGGTCAATGCTCGCCAAAGCGCTACCGTGCATCTGGAAGGCTTGATGAACGACGATCTTTCGTTGGTGCTCACTTCAGGGGACGAGCGCGATACCGTGCCGATCACATTCCGTGGAGCGGAGGCATGGATCACCACGGACCTCCCTTCCCGCCCTATCGAACACTGGTGGCCCAACGGTTCCGGGGTACAACCGCTGTTCGATGTCAATATCGAATTGTTGCTTGGCGAACGGGTGATCGACACGGCGAAGAAGCGTATCGGTCTACGCACGATCGAACTTGACCAAGGGTTGGACAGCATCGGCCGTGCTTTCACGTTCGTAGTGAATGGGAAACCCATCTTCATGAAGGGCTGCAACCTCGTTCCACCGGATGCGATCGACCCGAACGCATCGGACAGTGCCTGGGTGGCGCTCGTATCGGCGATGCGCCGAGCACACATGAACATGGTGCGCGTTTGGGCGGGCGGCATCTATCCACCGGATGCGTTCTATGACGCCTGTGATACAGCAGGGATCCTGGTTTGGCAGGACTTGATGTTCGCGAACCCGGTACCCGCTGATACTGACTTTCTAAGCTCGGTAGAGGAGGAAGTGCGCCAGCAGGTGGCTCGGCTTCGGCATCATCCCTGCCTGGCCCTTTGGTGCGGGAACAATGAACTGGAGGTAGCGTGGAAGAACTGGGGGTGGAACAGCACGTACGGGATCCATGGTGTGGATTCCGTGAGGACCGATGAGCAGCAGCACGCCTTCTTCGATGTGTTCCTCCGCGAACTGATAGCGCGATACAGCGATGTCCCGTACACACCGACCTCCGCGCTCAGCAATTGGGGGAGCATCGCCGGTCTTCGCCAAGGTGATCTACACTATTGGGGGGTGTGGCACGCGGACAGCACTTTTGCCTCGTTCGAAGGCAATACCGGGCGCTTCGTAAGCGAATACGGGTTCCAGAGTTATCCGGACAGCGTTCTGCTGGCGCGTTTTTCACCGCCGGATGACCTTTACCTCGGATCCGACGCGCTGCGGCGGAGACAACGCAGCTACCGCACTGACCGGCCGATCCTAGGAGCGATCCGACGGGAACTGGGGTTCCAACCGTCCACTTTGTCCGATCTGATACTTGGGAGCCAACTGGTGCAGGCTTTGGCCTATCGCGAAGCGATCCGTGCCCACCGAAGCGCCCAACCCCGCTGCATGGGAACCCTCTTCTGGCAATTGAACGATGTTTGGCCTGGACCCAGTTGGAGCGTGATGGACCGCTCCGGGGCTTGGAAGCCGGCATTCCATGCGGTCCGTGATGCGTACGCACCGATCGCGGTGGATCTACGCCGATCCAGTGGGGCCCTATGGGTCGATGTATTGGCCGACACTAGCGCGGGGCCCCTCCGCGTAGAGCTTTCTATTTGGCACGCGGACGGCACCTTGTTCAGGCGGACCGACACCACCGCGGTGATCGATCACAGCTTCGTCCATTGGGTGGTGGCGGGCCCGTTGCCCACAGCCGGAATGACGATCGTCCGGGTGCTCCGGGCCGACGGCACCTTGATCGCGCGGAACGCCCGCTGGATAGGAACGCCCCGAGCCGATGGTTTCGACCGACACGGGGTGCGGATACAAGTGCTCGAGCGCTCACGTTCTGGAACGCTGATCGAGTTCTCGTCACCCACTCCGAAAGCGTTCGTTTGGTGGGGACCGGGCACCGACGCCTCCGCCCCGAACGGATTTCCTTTGGAACCTGATCGGCCAGAACGGGTATTCCTGCGAGGACCCATTACCCCGCATCAGGTTCCGGATGTGAGGGCTTGGCCTTGAGGCCGTCGGCTTTTCAACAGCCGACTCGGGATAGAACCGTGCGGGCGAAGCGTCCGGTCAGGGTCAATGTATACCTTCGGCATCAAATGATCCGGCCCAACCGTACCATCGCATGAGACCACTTCGACATTTCACACGTCCCGTACTTACGATCGCCTTCCTCACCGTGGGCGGCGGCGCTTTTGCACAAGGGAACTGCGAGAACTTCTCCTTGTATCCAGGGGTCATCATCCCAGACGCGCTAGGAGCTTTGACGACCATCTCCACATGCAGCTTCGAGTCCGAATACTCACAGGTCACCAACATCATCGCCGGTGCTGCCTATCAATTCACGCATAGCACAGGCGGTTACATCACGGTTCGGCAAGACGTGCCAGGTGGAACGGTGATCGGTCAAGGTTACTCTCCGGTCACGGTCGCCGCCGTCACCGCCGGGGACCTTTTCCCGCACTGGACCATCGACGATGCGTGCAATACGCAAAGCAATTGTATCGTCACCACGGTGCAGCTCTTCTTGAATTGCACTCCGGCTTCAGCGACGTATTCGATCATCGACGACTGCACCACGAACTCCTTCACCATCGAGTTGAACATATTGAGCACGGGTGACGGTGCGATCGTGAACGTGGACCAGATCGTGAACGGGGGGGTTCCAACGACCTTCGCAGGGCAGGGTGTCGGAACAATTATCCTAGGACCGTTCGTGGTAGGTGATCAGGTCGATGTCATCTTGAACCACGAGCTGGATCCGCTGTGCAATGTGTCCTTTTTTGGTCTTGAGTCCACGGGCAATTGCCCGGTCATTTTGACTTGTGGCGGTGTGGAATACAGCGATAGCTATTGCTACACTGGTCCCGAGACCAAGACCTGGTGGTACCAGAATACCGGCACCGAACCGCTGGCACTTCTGTTCTCCAGTGGCTTCGTGGAGTCCAACACGTGGGACCAATTGACCATTTATGATGGACCAAATGACTTCGGAACACCGATCTACACCAATCCGGCCCAGACCACCGATCTGGCAGGTACGCTGGTGATCACCACCGGCCAGAACCTGTTCATGAAACTCGTGTCGGATTTCTCTGTGAGCTGCGACAACCAGATCGGGTGGGAATGGAACTGGACCGTAGGTTGCCTGGACTGCGACGTGCCCGCAGGTACGTTCAATGTGGTGCCCGATTGCATCCACCGCGAGTACAGTTTGGAAGTGAACGTGACCTCCACGGGCGATGCCGCTACGGTGGATCTCATTCTACCAGGCGATACGCTGACCGGCCTCGGGCTCGGTCTCCAAACATTCGGACCGATCCCCATGGACTCCACGGTGAACCTGGGCCTTTACAACGGCGACAACAACCTCTGCCGGATATTCAGCGGGCCTTTGGTGGCCTTTGAGGATAGTTGCATCATCCCGGCGTGCGAGAACGTGAACCAGAACTACTGCTACATGAACGATGATGATGCTTGGTTCGTGTACCAAAGCACCGATCCGAACATCCCGATCAGCATCGATTTCATCCAAGGAGAGCTTCTCGTGGATGACAAGATCGTGATCTACAACGGCCCCTACGACCAATCCGCCGTGCTGTTCAATGGGAACCTTGGTGGCAACTTGGCCGGTTTCTCTATCAATTCGCAGAATCCGGACAACATCCTTACCCTGCGCGTGCAGTCGAATTCCACGGCATCCTGCTTGGATGGCCAGGCGACCTATGACATGTGGTGGGACGTGGGCTGTGGTTTGGTGGGCGTGGATGAAACGACCGGGGAGGGCTTCACCATCTACCCGAATCCCACGAACGGAACGATCACGGTGCAATTGGGAAGCGACGACGTGACCAGCACCTTGGTGCGTTTGCTCGATGTGAGCGGGCGTGAGGTGTACGCTGAAGCGGTGCGTGCCATGAACGGCCGCTCCTTCCAGCTGGACCTGAGCGACCTACAGAGCGGCAACTACTTCCTTCAACTGAACACGGACCAATGGGTGCGGACCCAGGCCGTGCAGGTGGGGCGCTAGCGATCGGTACTTTTCAGGAAGCCCGGCTTTCGAGCCGGGCTTCTTCGTTCCGGTCACTTCCTGCCGATGCTGATCTCATCGAGGAAGACCCAACTCGCCCCCCCTGCGCCCGGATGCCCGGGCGGGCATGGTCCGGCGCTTTTCGCCATGACCTTGACATAGCGCGCTTGCTTCCCGATCGCCTTGGTACTGGAAAGCCGGAGCAGATGCGTGGCCTCATCCTGCCGGGAGATCGCATGCGTGAGTTGTTCGCTGCTCCATTGCCTGCCATTGATGCTCCAGGCAACGTCCACATATTCAGGGAACCAGATCCAGGAACGCGGCTCCTGGAGCATGCCGATCGAGATGCCTCCCAGTTCCACGGTGCTGCCGAGATCGATCGTTGCCAGTACATCCTGTCCTTGGAAGCCCTGCCATTCTCCGGTTCGGAAATCAGATCCACCCTCCAACCCGTCCACGAGCGCCTGGTCGCCACCTGCGGCATACTGCGGTGCGTAGGTGCTTTGAAGGCTCACGGTCCTATCGCCATCGACCCGGTCGAAGCGTGCTTCCACCAATGGGCCGGTCCTTCCGTTGTGGACAACTTGTGCCTGGATCGTTCCGCTCTGGCGTAGCACCAGGCTCTCTGGCGCTTCGCGGAACTGCTTGAGTCCGCCCTCTTTCATGCGATACCGCACTTCGCCGTAAGGAAGCACCTGGGAGAACCGAACGACCAGCGTGTCGCGAAAGGTGCGTGTTGGCGCGCTGATGATGGGAGCTGAAAGGGGGTGATCGGGGCCGTCGGCGAACTCATCGGTAGCAGCACTTGAAGAAGCGCCGCCCGGATGAGGGCCCATGGTGAAATGGAGATGCCCACCCTGCATCAGGCGATCATGGCTCAACTGGCGAAAAACCTCGGGTTCGTGCCCGTTCCACTCCACCAATTCCACGAAACGGGCATGTTCGTTGGGTCGATCGGCCGTGATCAGCAGGTGCTTTCCCTTCGGGAGTGACACTTCCGCGCTGTCGAAGAGGGGCACACCCAGAGTGTATTGCGGGGAACCAGGAGCAATGGGGTAGAAGCCGAGCGCGCTAAGCACGTACCAACTGCTCATCTGGCCGCAGTCCTCGTTCCCGCTCAACCCGTCCGGTGCGTCGTGGTAGTGCTCCTCGCGGATACGTGCGATGAGCGGATCCATGCGTGATGGAGCATCGCTGTGCGCATAGAGATAGGCCATATGGTGGCTGGGCTCGTTGCCGTGGGCATATTGACCGATCAATCCGGTGATATCGGCTTGTTCGCGCCCGGTCGTTCGTGTGTCCGCTGAAAAGAGAGCGTTCAGTCGCGCATGCAAGGCACCGTCACCGCCGGTGATCCCCATATACCGGTCCAGGTGGTGCGGGACGAAGAAGCTGTATTGCCAGGCGTTCGCTTCGGTGTAGTGGAAATTGACCTCGTAGGGGTCGAAGGGTTCGATGAAGCCACCGTTGCGTCTTGGGCGGAAGAAGCGCGTCCCGGGATCGAGGAGGTTCTGCCAGTTGTGTGCGCGTGCATTGAACACTTCAGCAAGGCTGTCGCGGCCCAAGGCTTCGGCCATCTGCGCGATGCACCAATCATCGTAGGCGTATTCCAGTGTTCTGCTCACACTTTCCGCCTGGTCTTCGCTGCTGATGTAGCCCCGGTGACGGTATGCGTTCAACCCGGGCTCATCGCGCATGGCACTTGCGACCATTGCCTCTAGAGCCAGATCTGGATCGAAGCCACGGATCCCTTTCAAGTACGCATCGGTGATCACGCTCGCGCTGTGGTAGCCGATCATGCAATCGGTCTCGTTGCCCCATAGCTCACACACCGGAAGCCTGCCACCTTGCTGGTAGTGAAGCAGGAAGGTCTTGACGAAGTCGTTCACCCGGTCCGGTTCCAAAATGGTGAGCAGGGGGTGCGTGGCGCGGAAAGTGTCCCACAAACTGAAGACGGTGTACACGTGGTGATCCGCTTTATGGACCTGGCCATCCATCCCACGGTATTGGCCATCTACATCGTTGAACACGTACGGCGCGATCATGCTGTGGTACAACGCGGTGTAGAAGAGCCGCTTCTGCTCCAGAGTACCGCCGCTCACCCGCACCTTGCCCAGCTTTTGGTTCCAAGCGTCCTCGGCTTGCCTGCGCACTGCGTCGAAATCCCAGCCGGGCATTTCAGCTTCGATGTTCGCCTGTGCTCCTTCGATGCTCACTGCGCTGATGCCGACCTTGACGATCAAGGGTTCTCGGGAGGGTTCGAATTGAAAGCCGGCTTTCGTGAACCGGATGGTGCTATCGATCGGTGCGAGCCGACACAGGCTGAATGATCGCGAAAACTCAATCGCGAAGAACAATTGTTGATCGCGCGCCCAGGACCCACTCCGACGGGAGCCTAGCACCGATCGGTCGCCAACGACCTCGATCCGTTGGTCGATCATGGCGTCCCTATGATCCAAATCAAGAATAACCCAGCCTGCACTCGCATCGTCAAAGCGATAGCGATGAACCCCGACGTGTGGGCTTGCGGTCAGTTCCACCTCAACATCGCCGTCGTTCAAGCGCACCCTGTAGTATCCAGCACTGGCGCTTTCACTTGCATGATCGAATCGGGAGCGGTATTCCTTGGGCTCGAACAAGAACTGACCGCTCCGTGGCACGAGTAGCACATCGCACAGGTCCGCCACGCCCGTGCCGCTCAAATGGGTGTGGCTGAAGCCGTAGATCAGGCTATCGCTGTGGTGATAGCCACCGCAACCATCCCAATCGTTGTAGCCATCGGGGCGAGTGTCCGGGCTCACTTGCACCAGGCCGAAAGGCACACAGGCTCCTGGGAAGGTGTGGCCGTGGCCTCCGGTTCCAATGAACGGGTTGACCAGATCGCGCGCGATGTTCGGCTGCGCTTCGAGGTTAAGGAAGGGTAGGAGCGCCCCCAGGAAGAGCGCCAAGGCACTGGGACAACGGGAACGAGCAAGCATGTGCCGAATCTAGGAGGGAAGGTCGATGTACCT
>Ga0138256_10006748_pt1 | contig 12144 bp, 8 predicted proteins | sample KNB2016incub_MG_FD_105486 | JGI IMG/M metagenome (GOLD analysis project Ga0138256, IMG submission 105486) | Active sludge microbial communities from wastewater in Klosterneuburg, Austria - KNB2014incub_MG | ecosystem: Engineered > WWTP > Activated sludge > Unclassified | place: Austria... | reverse complement strand
TCTTACCTGCGCCATTCGGGCCCAGGAATCCGACAATCTCTCCGGTTCGCACTTCAAAAGAGATATTATCTACCGCTTTTTGCGTGCCATATGCTTTTGTAAGCCCCTCTATAAGAATATCCATATTCTTTTTGTGAGATTTGTAAAAGTTTTGCTGCCGATTATCACGTGTAACTGGCCAACAGAACGCCAAAAGTATATAATTCCAAATAGCTGATTTTCGTTAAAATCTATAATATCGCTTATGAAATCCATGATTAAATCTTTATTAACAAACAAGGCTTGTCTGCTCCTCGCCTGCACTTTTTTGATGATCGGTAATGCATGTAAGCCCGCAGCTGATAACACTGCAGCGACTGCACCTGCTTCTGATGATGACATCGCAGGACTTGTCAGGGAAAAAATTCCGGGCACGACTATCGAATATGCAAGACAAATGAATGCTGCAGGAGCGTTAGAGATTGAAGGATTTCTGGATGGCAATGAAAAAACAGGGCAATGGATAAGGTACAATCCTGAAGGCGAGATCATCCAGATCAACAACTTTGTCAATGGGAAACTGGAAGGAACAGCTATGAAGATGTCCTTCCGCAACCAGGTAGACCTGAAAATAAACTATAAACAAGGTGAAATGGATGGATCCTGGACGGCTTACAAATTTGGCAAGGTCATCGAAGAAAGGAATTATGTAGCCGGAAAACTTGAAGGCACGGTGAAAGTGTATGATGAAAAGAACTTTAAACTCAAACAGGAAACCCAATTTAAGAACGGCCTTCAGGACGGTTCGCTCAAATATTTTGATGAAAACGGCAATGTGGTTTTGTCCTATGAATACAAGAATGGGGAAAAAATAGGTGGCGGCATTGTGGAACCACCTAAATAACAGGGGTTTTTATCAAAAAAAGTGGCTTTATTTTTCCAGTTTACCTATTACATATTATAAAAAAGTATAATATTTGCAGGACAAGGACTTTTACGTATGGATACTGCCACAATTCTGGGGAGCCACCTCAACCCACAGCAAGCGAGATTATTTGTAACTCCTGCCGGAGCCCGCAAACGCTGGATCTGGAGCCATCAGGAAGATCATCTAAATCTGCTCTCTGCAATGGCAGTCACAGAGGCTATCCAGGGAAAACCTGTTGTCATCTGGTATGATGAAGAATCCGCCGTCGTTGATTTGCTCAATACCTATCCGCTCAATAAACTTGACAGGGCGATATACTCCCCTGCTTCATTCCGCAGTAATAACCCACAAAATGTTTTAAATCCGCTTTCACCAGCAGAAAGTATCCATCATATCGAATTGTATAAGCTATCCGGTGATTTCGCCAGGATCAGCAAACCATGGTCATCACTCCATCAGGAACTTTGGCCGGGGACGAATCGGTACGAATTGATTCAGAAATTTGCAGGCCTGTTTAATCATACGAATGTCAATCCCCTCTTCTACCGGCTCAGCCGCACGATGTTCGAAATTTCTCCAGCCGAGTACAAAAAGCTACGCAACAAATTAGAACACCACATCAAACTCAATAAACTCCGTCAGGATGGATTTGAGCATATGGATCTGCTGGATGTAAGCCTGCTCGTCAATCATTCACTGGACTTTGTCAAGAGTGAGGTGATGCAGTATATCTCGTTGATGTCTGACAACGCGACAGAGCTGCTGAAGCGTGCAGATTGGATCATGCTTCGCTATTTCAATTATGTCAAGTCTTACTGGATACGCGAGATCAACATCTATGTCAATAAGATTGAGAAATTATTGTCACATATTCGTGAGCTCCATCTAACGTATGGAGATGCATTCTCTTTCGAAAGTTCGATGAGTCAATTGGCCGACAAACTAAAAGGCCAGATCAGTCGCAAGGCAAAGATGATCAGCCAGGATCGTAAGGCTGTCAAGACGCAATACCTTGAACTGTTAGCGGAAATCGAAGCGGGACAACCATGGGTGAGCATTCCTGCCGAACGAAAAGAAAGTCCATCGCTCAACGACGCCAAAGAATATCTCCAGACCCTCAAAGACAATTTATTTGGTGCAAAGGATTCAATAGAAACACATATCCGCAGCCAACTCAAGCGGCTCAACTCCCATAATGCTCCTGAACAAACCGGATTAGCCACTGAGATCAAGGAATGGGAAGAAGATGTACTCAAGTGGTATAATAATATCAACATCAGCGGCTACTTCAAGAAGAGATTTGAATCCCAGGCACTGAGTGTACACAGAAGTGCTGAAGGACTTCGTGAGGCTAATACATCGATATCTGCTATTGTTGAAAGGCAACATCACCTCGAAGATTATTTCTTCTGGGCAGGATTCCAGAATCAGTTTCCTGAAAATGCAAAAACCATTGTGCAGGCATTGCACCTGGTGCCGATGTCCGATTGGCTGACCTATTTTGATGAGTGGTACATCACGCAGTTGGTGACAGGCGATGCGCTTGAAGTCGAATGGCCTGCCATGATGAATGTCAATATGAAGGAAATGATTGAACGCATTCGCCTTCATTCTACCGCAGAGTACCTCAATGAAGTAAGTCAGCGTCGTCATCACCTATGTGAAGAATATGCATTGGCCATCAGGAAACTGACGTCACGCAAGACCGGCATTGATGAAACTGAAGCCGAACAGTTTTTCCTGGAGATGCCTATCGAAACAAGAGCCAAATGGTATCCGATCCAATTGCTTCCTGTCAGCATGATGCCTGTGTCAGAAGATGAAACACCTCAAACGGTCAACTATATACTCCTGAAAGCCAAAGATCCTTCGATGGGTATTCAATGGCAAAAGATACAGGAGATGCCTTGTGATGTTTTTGCTGCTGAGCCTCCTTTCAATCAACGTTACCTCAACGAGCGTCTTGATATGCCGTCGATGATGACGGACTTCAGGTTGAGTCAGAACAGAAACTCATCTGTACTCAAGTACCTGACGAATATAGCCAGGCAGTTTTCACCTTTTCTATCACAGACCTGTATCTATGCTGCTCATCGTGTCAATGTAATTTCATTGTTGGGGGCTGAACTTGATCGTCTTGTGTTGGACCAACTTCCCATGTCTTATAAAATTTCAGAGCGTAGTTTGAATCCTGACGAAAACCATTTCGTCGAAGCGCTACTTGAACCTAATAATCCTTTTGTCCTTCTCGTCCGTGATTTCTGGCCTACCGGTGAGTGGCCACAGAATAGTCTCTGGCATCTGCAGTTTCAGGAAGACATGGAGAAGATCGGCATCAAAGTGATTTATAGCTGGTCCAAAGGCTGGCTGATGGAATCGGATGCTGAAGTGCGACGTGTACGGGATGAGATTCTTCAGTTTGTGGGGAATACGTTTGCGGGAGCACTTTCAGTGTAGGTCTGTTTCGAGTTTCGAGTTTCGAGTATCGAGTGTCGAGTGTCGAGTGTTCAGTAATCTGTATTCAGTTTAAAAAAATTAGAATGTTAAGCGTAAGTTTACTTACGCTTGTGCGTGTTCAAGGTTTACCTTGAATATAGCTTGGCACAAGCAACACTCACAACTCACATCTCACATCTCATACTTCGACTCCGCTCAGCACAAGCAACATACACAACTCGAAACTGAAAACTCGCCACTCGACACTCACAACTTAAAGCCTTCCAAATGAACCTTTCCATAGTCATCGTTTTACTGCAGTTCTTATTGATGTCCTTTCTGTCTGACAGTTTGAATGCACAATCGCCACAGGGAGGTGATGAAATCATCAAACTCAAGTGGGTTGATTTCGGACCGTATACGAAGCCTGGCCAAAGTCCTGGTGGGGGTAACATACCCGAGTCTCAAATCATTGCTTTGCTGGACAGCCTATTGCCTTACACTGAAGGCATACGGACCTATGGTACTCAGGGCGGACTGGAAAAGATCCCTCAACTGGCTAAAGCACGAGGGTTGAACGTAATGGTTGGGATTTATCTTTCTCAGGATTTGGTCGTCAACAATGCACAGATAGCTAAAGGCATAGAGATCGCAAATGCAGGTAATGCAGATATGCTTATTGTTGGCGGCGAAGTGCTCTACAATGATTTCCTGTCACCGGCGCAACTGATCGGATACATCAACGATGTCAAAGCAGCTTTCCCTACTATACCGGTCACTACTGCTGAAGTCTATGATGAGTTGATCCAACATCCTGAAGTGGCGGACGCGTGCGATTTTATTTTTCCAAATATCTATCCGTACTACGCAGGCCAGCCAGTTGAATGCGCAATGCAATGGTTTGACCAGGCCTATCAATCCCTGCTGCCTGTTGCTAATGGCAAGGATATCATCATCTCAGAAACAGGATGGAAAACAGAAGGACCAACAGTCGGCGCTGCAATCGCCTCCTTCGAAAATGCGGTCCGTTATCATCGTGAATTATTAGCGTGGAGTTTATACACAGGTGTTGAGGTCAGCATCTTTGCGGCCTTTGACGAACCCTGGAAAATACCACTCAATGATGATGGTTGGGGACTATTCTTTAATGATGCAACACTCAAACCCGGCATGGATTCAGTGTTTACAAGTGTTGAACCGATTGAACTTACGTGGCTATGCGAAGAACCCGATCCTGTTGGTGAGGACGTGCTTATCCTTGACTATATCCCGGTCATTGGCAGCCATGATCTCATAAAGGGACATATCAATGATGTCAATACATGCGAATATAGCATTGCCTCCTATATCAAAGTCGGAGGTGCATGGTGGACGAAACCAACATTTGGTATGCCGACTGTACCTGTATTCTGCAATGGTAAATGGACTATCGATTATACCGCTGGTGGTAATGATCCCCTCGCAACAGACATGTGTTTTTTCCTGGTCCCATCCGGCTATGTTCCTCCTCCTTGCAGCGGTTGCGGTACATTGCCCCAAGAGGTCTATACCAACGCAATAGCTGAGCTCTGTGTCGAACGATATGTGCTCCCTAATGTAACAGCTGTCGCCCTGGATGCTTCAATATGCAATGGCGAATCAACACAGCTCATGGCTACCGGGGGTACACAATTTCTCTGGAGTACCGGGCAAGCATCGGCCACTATCAATGTAGCACCGACAGCCACAACAACATACTCCGTTACCATCACGGATGGTCAAGGCGGTGGAGCTATTGCCACCGTTCAAGTCAGTGTGTTACCCAAACCCAATTTTTCTCTTACTGCGACCCCTGATTCGATTGAAACTGGCGGCACTGCAGTATTGGCTGTCACAGGAGCCGGAAGCACCACTTTTCTCTGGAGCACGGGCGAAACAATCAAAACAATTCAGGTCAGCCCACTGGCAACTACAACGTATACTGTCACAGCGACCAGTGGAAATGGATGCACTGCGGTCGATTCCATCACAGTAGTCGTAAATCCAATAACGTCATCTCATGACGCCAGAAATGCAACTGCAATAAAAGTCTACCCGGTACCAGTTCATGAAACACTGCATGTGGAGGTTGAACTACCGGACTCAAGACCTGTGTTCATTTCCATAATTGATGCTATTGGATCTGATGTCACTTATCAGTTAGTACAGCCTACGCACGGCAAGCTGTCCTCACAATTTGATATGACCGGTTTTCCACCTGGATTATATTTCTTAGTTCTACGCTCCGCATCCGGATACCTCCACACAGAAAAAATTCCGGTATATTAAGGATTAGCGGCCTGATATGCCGCAGCATCTCGAAACTCGAAACTGTACACTCGAAACTCACGATTCACGACTCACGATTACCCACTCACAACTCGACACTCGACACTCGAAACTAACTATGATTGCGTTAAAAGACATCGACCTGCTCTCATTACAATCCGGCTTGAAAACAAGCAAGGATACTAAAGCTGTAACGATGCTCTTTGATCCTGTGCGACGTAAAAACATCATTGTTAATCCGGAGGAAGTGGTGCGACAGTTATGGGTGCTTTATTTTCTGGAGGTATTGCATATCAATCGAAAATTGATTGCTATAGAACGGTCTGTCAAGATCAATGGGACGAAAAGAAGATTTGACCTCATGATCTTTGATAAATCGACTGATCCAATTTTGCTTGCTGAATTCAAGGCACCGGGAGCGATTATTAATCAGGCGGTCTTTGATCAGATCGGGCATTACAATATGGAATTGAATGTACCCTATTCACTGGTCAGCAATGGGAGTCAGCACTATTGCTTTATGGTGGATGATGGGGAGAAAGGGTTTGTGTTTTTGAAGGAGCTGCCTTTTTAGTTCTCCGTAAACATGGGAGAACTATCAGGATAAAGCAGCCGATCGATCAATTCAATCGTAAGTGCTTTGTCATCTCCGCCGCTGAAGAGCCAGCCTTTGGATTTCATATCATAGACATGTAGCCAGCCGATGCATTTTTCGATGGACTCCAATGAATACTTTCTTGCGCCATCCCTTGCCTTGTTGATCATAAATGGAGCCTTATTTCCAATAGCTTCACCAATAGCGGCATCAGATGCCTGGCCTAATGATTTGGCGGCATACATTCTTGAATAATGTCCGGCCAACAAGGCAATCAAAGGGATGATGCTATATCCTTTTTGATCTGCCATACTGGTGGCTATACGCATGGTCTTGAGCACATTGCCTGATTCGAGGGCATTCTGGAGTTCGAATACATTGTACTCCCGGCTAAGGCCGATCAGGTCAAGAATATCGTTCTTGGAAATCATGTTGCCTCCCGCATGATTGAGCGCAAGTTTAGTCAACTCAGGATACAGGGAAGAAATGTCATTGCCTATCAATTCAATCATGGCTTCACCAGCTTCAGCGTTGATATTGAGTTTGAGGCTGCCGGCGGATTTCATCAACCATGGGAGTACATCTTTTTCTTTGAGTGGATCAGCGGCAAGTATAAATCCGTTCTTCTTTAGCACGTCATACAATTTCAATCGCTTGTCCATTGATTTGCCCTTCATGCAAAGCACTAGAATGCTGCTGGGTGCAGGCTTACTGGCATACCCTTCCAGATCTTTTAGATCTTCTATCATCTGAGCTTCACGCACGATGACTACCCTCTTTGGAGCAAGCATCGGAAATAACTGCAATTGTTCAATGATGTACCGGGCGGAGCAATCCATTCCATACAGGATCTGCTGATCAAATACTCTTTCGTTTTCCTGGAGAAGATGCTCTTCAAGGTAGTTGGCTGCTTCATCCACGAGGTAAGACTCTTCGCCGTGCAGGAGATAGAGGGGAAAAGTTGTACCAGATTTTAAATCCTTTTTGAGTTGATCCAGGGACATAAGAAATGAAGAGTGAAAAATGAAAAGTGAAGAATTGAAGCAAATGTAAGGGGTTTATTTAGAAGGTAAATGATGCTTCTAATCCAAAGAATAATCGCGCAGAGACGCAGAGACGCAGTTATTGATTTCGTATGTTGCAGATTGAGACACCTAACAACAATTCATTTTGTCTTATTAATTCACTATTTAATCCTTTTTAAAATGGAAGCCCCTTTGGCCCATCCCAAATCAACCCAATGGTTGATATCAGGTGAAACATGAAAACGCCAGATAGCGCCTCCAAATAAGATGGTGAAGAGGGCACCCTTGTACATCAGATTGACAAAGTTCATATCGGTTTCAGGTAGCATACTACTGATCAACCAGGCAGCGACGCCAAAACCAATAGCGATGAGGATACGAGAAGTGAATGGATAAAATCCAAACTTGATTTTGATAAACACGAGCTTGACGATATTGAATATAAACATCGACAGACAAGTGGCTAATGCGGCCCCCGGCAATCCATAGAGGCGAATAAATAAAAGATTTGCGAGGATATTCATCACCGCCAGAAACAAGGTGAGGTAAAGGGTAAACCTGTAATACTTTGAATACGAAATGATTTCGTTGTTGACGCCGGTCATCATATCAAAAACCTGAGCCAGTCCAAGAAAAAAGACTACATAGGTACCTTGCCGCATTACTTCCGGATTAGACATCATATTGAAGATATAGGGAAGTACCGTCCATATCAGCAGAAAAAGTCCCGTGCCAATGATGGTCAAGTTGAGAGAGGACTTCTTATAAATGTTCTTTACTTCCACCAGATTATTGGTTTCAATATGAGTCGCAAGTAAAGGACCAGAAATGGCACTCAACGATCGCATTGGCTTGGAAATCACTTCTGACAGAGCAAAAGAAATCGAATAAACACCTACGGCCTGAAACTGGATCAAGGCCGCTATCATAAGACTGTCTATCTTGAATGCCACCTGGCCTCCAATACCTGCCAGTAAGCCATACCATGAATACCTTGAATATTCTTTGAGGGTCGGTTTGTCTTTTAAGATCGCCGGTCTGGTCAGTCGCCATTCGCCAAGATACTTCAGGTAATAAATCAAACCGAAAGCAGAAAATGTAAAGGAGGCTACAATAGCAATGATAACACCTTCCACTGTCAACCATCCCTGTAAATACATGAGGACAATAACCGGTAGTGTAATCTTGATCGTCAGTTGATCAAAAATAGCCGGAATGGTAATCAACCTGAAATTGGAGATATACCTGGACAACAAATTGATCAATGCCAATAATAGCGTGAGTGGAATAATGTAAATGACCAGATGTGAATACATCTGATTTTTATCATTGAAGACAAATTTGCTGAGCCAATGACCAAGAAATGGATACACCAATAAGAAAATCAGAAAACTCACTCCCGAAACGATCAGCAACCAGGACAGCAACCCATTGTGTCCCGTAGCATCATCCTTGTATCTTGGAAAAAACCTTATGGCTGATACGCTGCTCCCCATCATGACCACGATGCCTATCAGTACGGATGCATCAAACAATGCCCTGAATAATCCAATGATCTCGAGCGCATCCGGATAGATATATAGTGTGCTGAGGATGCCAATTCCCACACCGATATAACTGATGATACTTGACTTGAGGCTCTGACGTTGTATTATTCCCATATTCGTTTCCCCGTGTAAGACCAGGGGCTTTCATCATTTTCCCCCGGTTAAAACCGGGGGTTATTCAATACATTTTCCTGTTCCGATCTTTTCCCCCATTTGAAAATGGGGGTTATTCAATTTGAATTTCAATTATACTTGTTTGAAAAAAGCGATTAGCTTTTCGCAAATGTAATCCTGCATGTCATCTGTCAATTCCGGATATATCGGCAAAGAAACTACTTCTGTACTTGCTTTCTCTGCTTCAGGACAATGTACATGAATATTTAGTTGCTCAGTGGTGACTCTTAGCTTTGACAATGCGATTGGATAATGTATGCCCGCTTCAATACCCGCCTGACGAAGATGCTGCAGCAAATCTTCCCTTCTTGCAGCAGGAACACGTATGACAAACAAGTGATAGACAGAAGGACTATTAACATATTCTCCTGGTAAACCAATATGATCTAGTCCTTTTAGGATATCACGATATCGTTTAGCGATTGATTGTCGACGAAGTGTCCATTGCTCTATGTGCCTGAGCTTAACAGTAAGCACAGCTGCCTGAAGTGAATCCAGTCTACTGCTACGACCTACCGTTTCATGATCGTATTTAGATATACGGCCATGATTGGCCATCTTGAGTGCTTTTGTATAAAGCCATTCGCTCTCCGTAGTCATGGCACCAGCATCACCGTAGGCACCTAGATTTTTACCGGGATAGAAACTGAATGTATTGATATCACCGATGCTCCCTGCTTTTTGCCCTTTATAGGTTGCGCCATGCGATTGGGCAGCATCTTCTATGAGTAACACGTGATTGTCAGAAGCAAAGGAAACAAGTGGATCCATGTCAGCCATCTGGCCGTAGAGATGAACTGGAATAAATGCTTTTGTATTTGGGGTAACTAAAGAAATGGCTTGTACCGGGTCGATGGTGTAGCGCATCGGATCTATATCACACAGTACAGGTGTCGCACCAACATTGACTACTGCTTCCAGCGTAGCTACAAAAGTTAATGCGGGAATAATCACTTCGTCACCTTTACCTATTCCAAGCGAAGTAAGGGCTATCTCCAATGCGTCAGTACCATTTGCACATGGAACACAATACGGCACATCGCAATAGGCGGCAAACTGTGTTGCAAAATCGCGGATGACATCTCCTCCGATAAAGTGACCATTATGAATCACATCAGCAATAGAAGCATCTATCTCATCTTTGATGTTCTGATACTGAGCTACAAGATCAACTAATGGGATGTGCATAAATATTTACGAATTACGAATTAATGTGCGCCACGAACATGTCGCTCCTACGGAGCTTTATTGTTTTTCACTTTTATTAGCTACAGACATATCGTCCCCATGGGGCTAAATCAATTGTCAATTTTACCTCACGATTCACGTCTCACGATTCACGTCTCACGATTTTAACTCACCACTCACCATACTCACAGCTAACTGCTAACTGCTAACTTAACAAGGCTATCCGGGTGTTTCAATAAAAATTCATTTATTTCAATGATCATAGGATTCATTGATTCGTGGTCCTGATAAGAAAGATTGGAGAAAAACATTTCCACTTCTGCCAAATGATTTTCTTCAAATCCATGTTTCTCCACTGCCCTTCGATTAAACCGAAGTATTCGGGCTGGATTACCTACTACTGTAGCATATGGCATGATGTGAGATGTAATGACCGCCTGCATGCCTATCATAGCATACGCACCAATGTGTGTGGATTGATGAACAGTAGCACCAAGTCCAAGATTTGCATGCTGGCCTATCACGCAGCGGCCTGCCAACAAAACTCCTGCACTCAAAACAGTGCCTTTTCCAACAATACAATCATGAGCGACATAACTCTTATTCATCAGGTATACCTTGTCATGAATAGAAGTCTCCATCATATACACAGGTGAATGAATGCAAACGAATTCCCTGATCGTCACATCGTTGCCAATGACTACCCTACCTTCTTCAACAAACCTATCGCCTTTAGTGCCCATTTCGCCAAGGGCACCGATAGAAGCATATGGGTAAATATGATTGTTGTGCCCGATGCTGACATTGTTGTCCAGCACTACTCCCGCATCAATCTGGTTGTTATTTCCTATCGTGATATTGCCACGCAGCATCACATGCGGACCGATGACATTGCCATGACCCATGACAATATTTCCATCGAGTATCGCTGTAGGATGAATGGTGTTGGACATGTCAGATGGATCCGTTATTGACCGCGACATGGTAGATGTTTTCGATGATCTCTACTGTCTTGAGGCCATCGTATGCATTCGTCATGATCTCCACTCTACCGTGTAAGGATTCAATTACATTATCGATGACTTTGTCATGATTGGACATAGAACCTTCATAGTCCCCGTATGTATTCGGCTGACCGCTGACTGGCAGATCTGTGATATCAAATCCATTGGTCGCCTGGTATTCGATCATATTGAGATACTTGCCACCTATCTTGATGGTCGCGTTTTCAGCGAAGATGGTAATACTGCCTTCCATATTTTTCTGAAACGCAGCGGTGGTATAATGTAGTACCCCCGGGGCATTGTATTCTTTCAAAAGAAAAGAAACTACGCCAGTATCCTCAAATTCAATCAACCCCCTATGATTGACATTGGCCATATTGGCGTGCAGTATCTGCATATCACCCAGGAGGTAATAGATCACATCCACAAAGTGGCTAAACTGGGTATAGAGCGTACCCCCATCAAAAGCCTTCTTTCCTTTCCAGTCAGAAGATTTATAATACCAATCATTCCTGTTCCAGTAACAATTGACTGCCACGGTAAAAATCTTACCAAGCTTCTTTTCTTCCATCAATTTCTTCACAGCCTGAACAGGTGGATTAAATCGGTTTTGCTTTACAACAAAAAGCGATTTCCCTGTTTTGAGCGCGATATGTATCATTCCCTCACAATCCACTTTATTGATCGCCATTGGTTTCTCGACGAGGACATGCTTGCCTGCCTTCATCGCTGCTATCGCTATATCTGCATGCGTTGCATTTGGCGTGCAAATCGAAATGATGTCTATGTCAGGATCTGCAATAATCGATTTGAGAGCATCATAGGTTTTGATACCCCGATACGTATTGCGAAAGAGGTTGAGGCGATCGCTCTTGATATCATACACACCGTGCAGGCTTGCACCAGGATGTGCAGTGATATGCGCTGCGTGGCGTTCACCGATTTTACCGTAGCCTATGAG
>Ga0138256_10006747_pt1 | contig 12147 bp, 6 predicted proteins | sample KNB2016incub_MG_FD_105486 | JGI IMG/M metagenome (GOLD analysis project Ga0138256, IMG submission 105486) | Active sludge microbial communities from wastewater in Klosterneuburg, Austria - KNB2014incub_MG | ecosystem: Engineered > WWTP > Activated sludge > Unclassified | place: Austria... | reverse complement strand
TGTCCTCCGGGCATCACATCGCCGGAGACGCGCACCATCATCACGGCATTCAAATCCGGCACGCTGGCCTCCATGTCGTCCAGCGCGGCCATGCGGGCCTCGTGTTCCTGTTGCAGCCGCTTGCGACGGTGTTCGCGCACGGCAGGCAGGCCGATTCGCCCGATAGCCTGGCCTCGGGCCTCAAAGGCATACAGCGCACGCTCGTGCTCTTCCTTCAACCGGGCGCGGTGTTCGGTCAGCAGCTCGGTGAAAATCCGTTCACCCTGGGTACTGGCCGCAGCATGAGATGCCTCAAACCAGTTCGCCGACGCCTCGGTGCCGGTCACGGCATACACGTCCACCGTTTCAGTCAGCAGCAAATCCCATACGCGCTTGGCGGTCGGTACGAAGGAGCGGCCTTCGTCATTGATGAACACAGGCAGAAAGCGCTTGCGGCTCAAACCTTCAGCCGTCAAGCTGATCTCCCACAGTGACCAGATGCCCCGCACCGAATCCGGCAAGCCGGTGACACGGATCACCGGCAGCGGCTGCCCGGCGACAAAGCGCGGCAGCTCGCTGATCACCGCCCGAGCGCGCGGGTCTTCCATGGTGATCCATTCCAGCTCCGGGTTCTCATCCGCCGTGCGGGCGTCAAAACAGGCCTGTGCCGACTCGCTGCCATCCGCCCATTTCACCCGCCACGCCTTGCCAGCCTTCGTAGTCGAGCCACCGCGCACAGCCAGCCCGCTGGTGATGGCGCGCTCCAGCCAGAACTGCGCCGGGTGGTCGCGCCATTTGCGGGCATCGTTGGCGTCCAGATCGTGTTCAGTGGTGAGCAGGTCGCTGCTGTTCTGGGACTCTGCCAGCGTGGATCGCAACTGAGACACCGCGTCATCGCACTCCTGCTCGATGGCGTCCGGGTTCTGCAGGCCGCGCACGAACAGCTCGTCGAAGATCGGGTCGGCCTCGATCGAATCCATCACATCAGCCGCCTTATCGACGCCGAACTCTTGCGCGATGACCTCCAGCTTTTCTTCCAGCACCTGGCGCACGCGGTGCTCGACGGTGTCTTCAAGCACAAAGTTGATCGCACGCACCACATGCTTCTGGCCAATACGATCCACCCGACCAATCCGCTGCTCGATTCGCATGGGGTTCCACGGCATGTCGAAGTTGACGATGACATGGCAGAACTGCAGGTTCAGACCTTCACCACCGGCATCCGTCGAAATCAGCACGCGCACCTCCTTGGAAAACGCCTGCTGCGCACGGGTGCGGCTTTCCAGGTCCATGCTGCCGTTCAACGTTGTCACTGAGAAGCCACGGCTCTCAAGAAAATCAGCCAGCATCGCTTGCGTGGGCACGAACTCGGTGAAGATCAGCATCTTCAGCGCCGGGTCGCCTTCTTCCTGCTGCAGCTTGTAGATCAGCTCCAGCAGCGCCTCGGCCTTGGCATCGGTACCTGCGGCCTCGGTTTCCCTGGCCAGTTCCAGCAGCATCTCGACTTCGGACTTCTCCATCTCCAGTCCATCCAAACTGAGACTGGACTGCATGGCCAGATCCACCTGTGACTGGCCGTCCAGGTCGGCCCACTCGTCGGCGCTGGTGCTCTCGAACAGATTCGCCTGCGGTTGCGACGCATCGAGCAGAGCCTGACGCTTCTCCAGCGTGGTGCGGATGGCTGCCGTGCTGGAGGTGACCAGCCGCTGCATCAGGATCATCAAGAAGCCGATGTGGCGCTGCTTGGCCGCCATCGCCTGGTTGTAGCCGTGGCGTACATAGTCGGTCACCGCCTCGTACAGGCGCTGCTGCGAGCCGTGCCGGGCCTGCCAGGCCACCGCCTGCAGCCGGGTGACACGTGGCTTGAACAGCGGCTGGCCCTCAGCGTTGATCGACAGCCGCTTCTCGGTGCGGATCACGAATGGACGCACTCGGTCGCGGCTGACGCTGCTCTCGTCCGGGAAGGCTTCCCGGTCCAGCAACTGCATCAGGCGCATGAACTGATCGGTCTTGCCCTGGTGCGGCGTGGCCGAGAGCAGCAGCAGATAGGGTGAGGCTTCCGCCAGCGCTGCGCCCAGCTTGTAGCGGGCCACCTGCTCGGTGCTGCCGCCCATGCGATGGGCTTCGTCGATGATGACCAGATCCCAAGATGCCGAAACCAAATCCTCGAAGCGTTCGCGGTTGTAGGTATTGAGCTGCTCCAGACTCCAGCCACGCCGGCTTTCCATCGGCTTCACGGAATCCAGCGAACAAATCACCTGATCGTGCATGCGCCACAGGTTTTCTTCCTCGCCCGCGCCGCCGCTGCGCCACTGGCGGAAGGCCGCCAGTTCGGACGGCTCAATGAACTGAAACGTCTCGCCGAAGTGCAGGCGCATTTCGGCCTGCCACTGGCGCACCAGCCCCTTGGGCGCCACCACCAGAATGCGCTTCACCCGACCACGCAATTTCAATTCGCGCAGCACCAAGCCGGCCTCGATGGTCTTGCCCAGGCCCACCTCGTCGGCCAGCAGGTAGCGGATGCGATCACGGCTGACCGCGCGGTTCAGCGCATAAAGCTGGTGCGGCAGCGGCACCACGCTGGACTGGATCGGTGCCAGCAGCAGGTTGTCCTCCAGCGCATCCAGCAGCTTGGCTGCTGCCGTGGTGTGCAGAATCTGCTCCACGCTCGGCCGCACGCTTTCCAGCGCGGCCAAGTCCAACGCTCGGGCACGCACCACGGCGTCCTTGGCGGGCAACCACACACGGTAGGTCACCTCGCCCCATACGTCCTGCCGCTCGATCACCCGGCACGGCGACACCTGTCGGGTAAACCAGCACCACTCGCCGATGGAGAAGTTGCGCTCGGCTTGCGTCATTGGCCTGCCTCATTGCGCAGCGCTCTGCCTTGTGGCCCCCAGGGCAATCGTCCAACAGCCTGTTGGACAATTTCGGCATCCGGCCAGGCATCGGCAAACGCCCGCATGCACATCAGGGTGAAGCGAGAAAACCCCTTCATGCCCGGAAATGCCTCCCGCAAATCGTGCACCAGCCGCTCCATGACCTTACTGCCCCAGCCCTGTGCGGCTTGCCGTTGCAGGATGTCGCGGCCAATCTGCCAGTACGGCAGCACCAGTTCCCGGTTGACGGCCAGCGCGGTCCGTTGCTGCGCCGTGTGGATGCGGCTTTTCAGCTCCTCCAGCCACCGTGCGTAGCCTTCGGGCACGGGCAACAACGACACGGCCTGATCACGCTGGGCGGGGCGCTTGGCCACTTACGACTCCTCACTGCGCGTCAGCGCCATGTCATACAGGGTCAGCAGCTTTTCGTCCTCTTGCAGCGTGGCTTCCGGCAGCTTGTCGGCCACGCGCAGGATGGTGGCGTAGTCCTTCCTGGCCCACGCATCGCGGAAGCCGGCGCGCAGCACTTCCAGGCGCGATTCCTTGATCTTGCGACCGGTGAAGGTCTTGTACTGCTCGAACTCGCGGAGGAGTCCTTTCTCGCGCTTTTTCTCCAAGTCCTGCGCTTTGTTCGGATCGGGCACGTACCAGCGGTCTTGTGCCTTAGCCTTCAGGCGCGGGTCAGATTTCTCTAGCCCGCGCAATTCCTTGAAGTTGGTGGAGAGATAGCTGTGGATCTGGCTGGGTACATCATCCGTGCCGTCGTAGCGCAGGAAGTTGGCTTCCAGCAGCGCCGAGAGTTCCGGACGGGTTTCGTGCTTTTTCCAGCCCGCGCCCAGTTGCTTGATGAACTCGGGGTGGATGTCCTGATAGGTGGATGGCCGTGCCTTCAGGTAGTCCGCCGCCCAGTCGATGGCGCTGCGCTCGTCGGAGACGAACAGTTCCATCTGCGGCGCTTGTGCAGTTTGCGCGCGCTTCTTGTCGTATTCGGTCACCTGCTCGGGCAGAAAGACCATGCCGTCGCGTTCGGGGAAGCGGCTGCGCAGGCCGTCTTGAAATTCCTGACTGGAAAGCGGCACGGGCGCGCTATGCCGCACGAACCACGCCACCATCCGGTCGAACAGGATGCGCGGGTCGCGTTCGGCGACGAATTCCAGTTCGCCGCCCCTGACTTTCACGACCGGAAGCTGCTTCAAATGGGTCTGCACGAAATCCCACGCCGATTCCGGCGTTGCGCCGCGCTCTGCGAATCGCTGCTCCAGTCCGCCGTTGGGTTTGTAAGCAGAAATCACAAGGTCTTGTTTGACCGCTGTGGTAGTCATGACGGCTTTGAAGCTTCCTTGCTTCTTGTCCAAAGCAGACACGTTCGCCACCACAAACCCGGCCTCCTGCAACGAGGTCTGGATTGCGTTCCAAACAGCCGCCTGCGTGTTGGAAAACTCGACCGTTATCCACCGGCCCGGCTTCAAGACACGATAAAACTCCTTGAACGACGCAATCAGTAATTTCCGGTAGTCATCAAGCTGCTTTGCTTGAGATGAACTGACGATCGCTTCCGACGATTGACTGGTTATGACACCAAGCAATCCCTCCCAGAAGAAGTTCAACTCTGAATAGTCAAAATTCGCACCGAACGGAGGATCAACGAAGATGTAGTCAATGCACTCGCCGGGGACTTGGAACAGCGATGTGGCACTTTGAGTTGAAATGATGCTATTTCGTGGAACTCCTCTCTGATATGACAGGCTACCCGCGATGGTCTCCGCATTTCTTAGAAATGAACTAAGAACGTTTGGTGGGGTTATCAATGACCCTACGTACAAGGTTCCAGAGAGAGGTCCACCGCCTTTCCTGTCAGCACGGAACCTCCTCATCCTCGACGCATAGGGGAGGCACGCAGTGAGTGCAAACAGCAACGCCTGCCCGATGGACTCAGATTTTCTAGTTCTAACTTTTTTGAGAAGCAAAGAGACAGCGTAAAGCTCCCTTGGCGTGAAGAAGTGATGAAGATAGGTAATGCCACGCGAAGCATTTCGTTGAGTTTCCTTCCCGGCTATCAACTCAACAATCGGAAACCCGGACAGCCGAGCGTTTCTTTCACTGTCTTGGATAGCCGAAAGATCGGCTTCATCAGGGATTTTTTCGTAGCGGCTGGTTCCTATCGAATAGTTGATTAAAACAGGAACAATCTTGACCTGCTTGTGTGGGACATCTAGCAGAGGATCAATCACGGTCTCATAAACCGAATCCCAAGCCGCTTCTCGTGCCACCGCACCGCACTCGGGGCATTTCAGTTCCGAACGCAACGAATCCTCAATCTCGTCCACGGCAATGGAGTAAAAGGAATGTTGAGAACCGCAGTTCGGGCAAGCCACGACATCCGAATAAAGCATAAACTCCACTTCACCCTTCTGTACTCCGGGGTGTTGGTATTGCTTGTGCTCAACAGACTTCCGATCCCGTACTCGCCAACCGGTATGAGAGGTGAGGTAGAGATTCGGGTTTTCCTTTTTGATCTCCGAAACAATTGAGTTCGCTACATCCATGAAGGCGATGGAATCGAGAGAGCCGTTCAGGTTTTTTGCAATGAACGTCGCTACTGGAGAGAGATCGACGAGAATCGTAGTTCTACCGCCACCAACGTGTGCATTGGCGACTCCAGTCATTCCAGTACCGCAGAATCCATCAAGCACCACGTCGTTTTGCGAGGTGTAATGCGCCAGGTACCTCATGATTGCCTTGTGTGGCACTTTCGTGTGGTAGCTGTGCGCGTTGTAGATGGGGTCGTTTTTCCCCTCACTAACGTCAGCCACAAACGGTTCGCGGCTGTATTTCACCGCCGAGTCATAGGGCTTACCGTAGTGCGCCACGAACTCCGCCAGCCACGGGTTCGGGCAGGCGGTGTAATACGGCGGGTCGGACATGGCGAGGATCGCTTCGTCCGTGCCTTGCGGGAAACCTTCCTGCTGGCGGAATGCTGGATCTTTCAGCTTCTCGGCGAGCAGCGCTAGGAAATGCGCGCGCCGTGCGTCGTCGCTGGGGAAGGTTTGGCCGAGGCATTCGACAGGGTTGGAGTCTTTTGAGGTTCGCCCAAGATTCAGTTGTTCGCTCATCATCAAGCCCTGTTCTGTTTGCGCATGTTTTCCACCGCCTTCGCAAAATCAGGCGTGCCCGGAGCTTCACTCCAGCGATCCCAGAATTCAATCGTGGCGCTGATCGGTTGTTCTTGTGGCGGATGAATCTTGATTCGGCTGGGTAGCAGCACCGCATCACCGACTACCAAGGCCTCTCCCATATCCAGGACGGGTAGAGTATCCATTAGTCCTTCCAGACTTTCTGGCATCAAGCGCTTGACAGTATTTTGGTCATCGCCATTGGTCAGGCGTAAAGATATGACGTTGTTGCACTGACTCAGTATCGTTGTGCTGACATCAGCCGGCCTCTGACTGATGACAAGGAGCGCAACACCGTACTTGCGCCCTTCTTTGGCGATTTTTTCAAAGTTCTCGATGGCACGCTGCTCGACAGGATTTTTCCCGTCTTTCTTTGGCAAATAGAGGTGTGCTTCATCACAGACCAATGCCAATGGACGGCGCTTGTCACGATCCATCCAAAATTGGACTTGATAGATGATGCGCGCAACCAAACCAACGATCACGGGCAAGATATCTGCCGGCACGTCGGAAAAGTCGATGACCTTAATCTGCGATTTATCTTCCGAATAGTCCATGAGCCGTTTGATGAGGCTAGCCATGGCATCGTAAGCATGTTCAGATGCTGGCGCCTGAAACAAAAAGCCATAGCGTTTATCGCTGACCTTGCTATTCAGACGCAGCAGCAAGCGACTGAACTGCCCGAAAAATGGGCCTTGTTTTTCTGTCTTTGCGCCTTGAACCATTTCTTCATTGAGCCGCCGCAACTCGGCGATGACGCGTTGGACATCAAATGGAACAGGGCTGTCCAGCGTAAAAGCATTGAGCACATCCATCTTGCCCTGAGACTCAAGGGTCTTCTTTTTCTCGGCTACAACAGTGTCCTGAAAAGCCATTACTTGGTTGTGAGCACTGAATTCACTTCGATCAATGAACATGGCTTGCAACTCCTCTGTGTTGAGGAGCCAATAAGGCAAGAAGAGCAGCGCTGGGTCCGATTTGCCGAGTTCTTCCGGCCCAGGAATACGAAGATGTCTGGCATAACTCAGTTCGCGATATTCGCCGTGCAAATCAAATACAATCAGACTCGAAGAAGGGAGTTTGGACGCTTGCTCAAGAATGGCGGCAACGGTCCAGGATTTACCGGAGCCGGTGCTGCCTAGCAGAGCTGCATGACGCTGAAACAGCTTGTTCCCATCCAAGTAGGCCTTTGCGGATTCATCAATGGTGTAGCGACCAATCTCAAGTGAATGCTCAGTCTTTCCCTCCTTGGAAAGCAGGTTCATGAATGTTTGCAACTGCGCATCGCGAAGGATGAAGCACCCTGCATCGATCTCCGGCACCTGAACCAGAGATCGCGAGAATTTGGGGTTGTTCTCGTGCGTTAGCCCGACGGTGCCGACCAATGTCAGTTGAACCGTGTTGTGAACGCTTTCGCGCAGCAGATTCAGTTCGGCGGCATCGGTAGAATCCTCTTCCTGCTGAACAGGGATGTCTTCGAGAACGGGCGTCTTTACCACCCTTTCTATGATGCCGATCAACCATTCCTCTACGGCACCAGGCAGCGCGAGTGCAACAAGCTGCCCAACACGTGCCTTCCGCAGATCCTCATCACTATTGACTTGGATGTTGATCTTGCGCGTATCGACCAGACGAACCTTTCCAAGCGAGTAGGATGTGTCGAAGGTAAAAATAGACATAATCAGCTCCCAAATATTCTGTCTGTGAAGTCGCGCACATCCCAAAGGCTTTGGCCGTTCAATTCCAGCCAGCCGGAATAGCGCTTATTGAAGATTTTCGTTCCGTCTTCGCCGTCCGGCTTGCAGATCAGCCAAAGATTTTCCGATTGGTCAAGCAACGACTCGATTCTCGGATTGCAGTCTCTTGTGACGATCAGGCCGGGGCTTGACTGTGTGACGAGCTTGCGCTTGACATACTCTTCCAAGTGGCTGTCATTGAAGCCGTACCCGAGAAAAAGGAAGTGCGTCGCACTATCCACCGCACCATCCGCGTATTGCAGCAGTTCGCGCCTATAGCGTTGAAGCGCCTGATACTTCGACAGACCAGGAGTAATCATGACGCGCTCGGCGAACTCCGGTGGACTCCACATCCATGCGTTGTTTTCAACAATGGCATTGCGGTGGAGAAAATAGTTCAGCGAACCATGTACCTTGTACAAGCGAGCATGCTTCTTCGGTCGGTATACGGTTTTTATTCTATTGCCTTGACGTATCTTGCATGGTTCAAGTAATGCGCGATCCACGGCCGCCCAGTCTTCCTTGCGTTCAATTCCGCCAAACAGCCCATTCGTATAGGGTAATCCTGAAAAATCGCAGGCGTATTCGAACAAAAGATCGTAGTTCGGCGTTAATACATGCAATACACCATCACTCTCCGGAAGCGTTTCAATCAAACGAGAGATAAGGCGACTGGCCGGCCACTCTGTAGAACCTTGGGCAATCGAATAGGCGAAACGCCTATCCAGACTGGCGACGAATGCTCCCGTAACCTCTGTTACCATCCTCAATAGGTTGTGGTCACTGACAGCGTTCAGGGAACTCTCAAGATCGCTGCCTTGCCCAAGGGCGCTGACTACGCTTTGCCATTCAGATGCCTGAGTTGCCGTGAGGGTTCTTTCCTGCACTTTCTCAACTAGCTCATCCCGAAGTGCAGGCATGCCGAAGCTTGTATCCATAGCACATGACATTCCTGTCCCGAAGAACACGAATGGCTTTCCACGGAAAAAATCCCGGATCGCTATAATCGCTATTTCTTCTGTTAGCAATGGAAGAGGCATTTGCTTTATTCCGTCCTGCTCAAAGCCTGTTGTTGTTCGTGCAGCAGCTTGAGCCGCATGCCCGCGTCGGTGAGCACGTAGCGTTGCTGCAGCGAATGCGGCTTGTTGGGGATGGTCAGGTGCATTGGATTCACGGAACCGCCGTCCTGTCTAATCCAAAAAACCATTCAACGCTTTGAATACCTTCTCAAAGCAATCCAATGTTCCAGTAACTGGCTCACTCTCTCCATCAAGAATCTGAGGGTTTCTCATCAAGTAATCGGCGGGAACATAATGGCCGAAGTCCAGTGTGTCAGCAGGCAGTGTTCGACACAGCGCCTCCACCTGTTTGACGATACGGCACGTACTCTGATCGGCGGCTGCGGCTTTTTCGGCTGTGATTTCACCTTCCTTGAGCCCTAGCGCTTGGTTGACCAACGCGCAATAGAAAGTGCTATCGAATAAATCCTCGACATCGCTTTCAGGCTTTTCCGTGAAATCAGATGTCGTTAGCACTCTCTCAGATTTCAGAATCTGGCTTTGCCGAAGTTTCTCAACTTTATTCTTATCGCCTTTGCCATAATCGCACAGTACAGCGATATTCAGGTTATTGCCTCGGAAGAGCGACGAGAAAGACCACACCTTATCCAGGCCGCCGGTAGGGCAGATGGTCCAGCGCTCATCCAAGCCAGCTCTTCCTCTGGCTTGCAATGCTCTCGATACCACTTGCAAATAAACCACATCGGATGGACCCTCGACCAATAGACAGTTTTGGCCAACAAATAGGGACTGAGTGATTTCGTAACCGAGGTGGGCCTGCAGCGGGAAAAGTGTGTCCTTGTCAACGGAAAGAACGTCAGCGGAGACCTTAGTCCCTTTTACTATGGGACGACGTGGATCACGGTAGTCGATAACGTCTTCGACAACACGGACATCCTCCAGACGCTGAGCTGGCACCATGAATGGTGAGTGCGTGGTGTAGATAACCTGGTGCTCGGGCAGAATTCGCTCTTCGATATACCGCAGAAGATCGGATTGAGCTTTGCCATGAAGCGTCAGGCCCGGCTCATCAAGAAGTATGATGGCCTTACCAGCAGACTTTTTGAGCTGCTTGAATTGCGCCAAAAAGGAAAAAAACCAAACAAAACCCGCGCTTCGTTCAGACAATGGCACCGTCACGCGGTGATGCTTGTTTTCTATGCGGATTTTTGCGATTTTACCGCTGTTGAACGGAGGGGGGTCATTGGGCCTCCCTTCGTTAATTTCAATTTTGATGGCCAGGGCATCGTTTTGGCTCCAGAACTCGAAAATTTCATCAGTGATGTCGTTGGATGCCCCTTCGCACTGGGCTACCAGTTCTTCGTGCTTTGCAGCATCACGGAGTTCTTCTATGGTCGTACCCGCGTATTCTAGAAAGTCGAGAAATATCTTGTCTCCAGAGCTGATCTTCCCACTGTTCTTGTCCGCAGCAAGTTGATTCAGGGATATTTCCCCTGACATCCTTTCAAAGTGAGAAGTGTAGAAGAAAGTCGGCTTTTGCTTGTTGAGAAGATCAATAGCAGCAAGCTCAGGATCTCCGTCACGGAATTTCTCAATGGCTTGCATGAATGCAGTCTGCGCTTCTGACCGCTCGGCCAGAGCTTTAAGTGCTGCCAAGGCATCCTTTATTGTCTTGGCCTGCTTGATGTCTCCTTTGTCTTTGGCATTCAGGCCATGACGCGCCTGAAGCTTGCGAATGCACTCCTCTTCGTTAAGCGGAATGCTCCAGGTATTTCCGCGACCGATATAACTGGTGATGATCACTTCGGTTTTTTCTAGAACATCTGCTCCTAGAAGATCTTCCAGGGCTTCGATGTCATCACCCTCCAGTTGCCACCAGCTTTTGGCAACCGGAGATTTCCCATTGGGATGACGCTCCTGGAATTTGCTTAAATATCGGCGCGGGTAGTCCCGCGTCTTGTCGTATGCATAATCACCATCAGAAGGGGCAATACCTTGGATGGCATGCAATATCGCGGTCTTTCCCGCCTCATTCTTCCCGACAAGGCATGTCAGATCGCCGATCTGGAATTCGCCGCTGTCTTCAACAGATCGAAAGTTGATGGCTTGGATTTTTATTAGCTTCATTTCTGTCGCCCTCTATACATAGTCCTGAGTTGCCCTCACTCCACAACAAACCGCAGCTTGCTGGCATCTTTGCCTTTGCTGCGGTCGCCGATGAGCGCGTCAAAGCGCTTGCGCAGGTCGTCCGGGGTGGCCGGCGAGCCGCCTTGCAGCAATGCCTGCTTGATCTCGTCGCTCTTGACCTCGATCTTTTCCAGTCCCGACAGCGCCTCTTGCACGGCGCTGGCGAACTCTTGGGTCAAGGGAGTCGGTAGCGCGCGTGAGGCCAGGAAGGCGTCGATCAGCTTTTTGCTTGCTGCGGGCAACAGGCCCAGGCTCTCCTGGGTGAACGGGTCTTCCAGGTTCTCCAGCAGGGTTTGCTGCCAGTTGGTCAGCAATTCGTCCAGGTCATCGTCCAGCTTGTGCAGGCGGTTGGCGGCGGGCAGCAGTTCCAGTTGCTCGGCGGATGGGCGGAACTGGCAGTGCGGGCAGACGGCAGTTGTGACCAGCGTTGGCTCATCCAGCGAGGAGCAGCTCTTCAGGCCGTTGAGAGACTCCTCGAAGGCGGTGAGCTGGCTGGTGGGCATCAACGACACGCCGGCCAATACGCGCAGCGCCAGCAGGCGGTCGTCGCGGCGCAGGGCATTGCGGGTCTTGTCTTCGGCCACGCCCAGCCGCGCCTTGCTGTGGCTGGCGATGTAGGCGGTGATGTAGTCCTTCTTGAGCTGGTTGAGCGTTTGCCGGTATTCGGCGGCGTGCTCGGCTGTGCGGTCCTGGCTGAGTTTTTCCTGCAGTGCCTTGCGGGCGGCTTCGGCCTGCTTTACCCACGGGTGCTCGGCGGGCAACACCATCTCGGCCTGCGAGAGGTAGGACGCCGTGCTGCCCAACTCCACCACCAGTTCGAGCAGACGCTCGACGGCGGCCAGGATCTCCAGATTCTTCTTCTGGCCGTCCAGGTCTTCCTGGGTGACGCGCAGATTCTTGAGCTTGCCGACGGTGTTGTAAGGCGCCAGCGACTCGGTGAACTTCTTCAGCGAATCCAGCCGGGCGTGCCAGTCTTTGGCTTCTTCTTCGCGCAGCAGGTTCTGGCCCCAGAAGCCGAGCTTGCCTTGCTGCAGGTCGGAACCGGCCTTGAGCACACGCGGCACCAGGCCGCTGACTTTCTCCTGCAGTTTGATGACCGGCTCGGTCTCGCCCTGGCTGGCCTTCTGGGCCAGGCCGGACGGCAGGTCGAACAACTCGAACAAGGCACGCAGCA
>Ga0138256_10006746_pt1 | contig 12148 bp, 10 predicted proteins | sample KNB2016incub_MG_FD_105486 | JGI IMG/M metagenome (GOLD analysis project Ga0138256, IMG submission 105486) | Active sludge microbial communities from wastewater in Klosterneuburg, Austria - KNB2014incub_MG | ecosystem: Engineered > WWTP > Activated sludge > Unclassified | place: Austria... | reverse complement strand
TGAGCATAACTTTCGGCTCCGCGGGAACGGGGATCGTACAAGATAATCGGTTTACCAAAACTTGGAGCCTCGGCCAGTCGGACATTTCTCGGGATGACGGTTTTCAGCACTTGAGCGCCGTAAAAATCACGCAAATCCTTGGCTACGGCGGCTGACAGATTGGTACGCTCGTCGTACATCGTCAGTAAGAGGCCCTCGATGGCGAGTGACGGATTGAGTTCACGACGCAGACGCGCGAGCGTGTCGAAAAGTTCTGTAACGCCCTCGAGAGCGTAATATTCGCATTGTATCGGTACCAGGAGTGAGTCCGCAGCGGTGAGGCCGTTTAAGGTAAGTATTCCGAGCGATGGTGGGCAGTCAACGATTAGGTAATGAAAATAGTCACGAACCTCAGCGAGAACTCCCTTCAAGACGTAATTTCTCTTGGCGGCGTCTGCCAGTTCGATCTCCGCTCCCGCCAGATTCTTGTCGGATGGGAGTACCCAAAGACTTGGAAGTTCTGTCGCGATAACCATCTCGCGAGGTGATTGGCCGCGAGTCATCGCATCGTATAAGGATTTGCGGGAATTGCTGCGGCCCGCCCCTGCCCCGGACGTCGCATTTGCCTGTGGGTCAGCGTCCACCAGCAAAACCTTTTTACCCTCAGATGCAAGGGCGGCCGCCAGATTTACTGCGGTGGTGGTCTTGCCGACGCCTCCTTTTTGATTTGCTACCGCAATAATTTTGCCCATATTGGCTAAAATCTACGGTAACACAGGGCTCGCGTAAACTCCATCTAATGAAATGTTTCACGTGAAACAATTTGCTGTGACTTGGCGGGCGTTGAAGGGGAAGCGGGAGATTGTTTCACGTGAAACAATTTACCTTTCCTTCGCGTTCGACGAAACTGAACTGGCCGTAAGATGCACAAGTACCGATGATACGGCGGCAGGCGTGAGTCCGGCAATGCTGCGAACCTGGGCAAAACTGCGTGGTCGGGCACGTTCGAGACGCTCGATCATTTCATTTGAGAGCCCGCCGATCGTCGCGAATGCGAAGTTATCCGGAACTTTTAGGCTATCGTGATGGTTTACTCTTTCCGTCGCGGCCTTTTGCTTGTCGATATAGCCGCTGTAGAGTGAATCAGCAAGGGCCGGTTCGAGATCAGTAATGCGTATCTCCGGCTGAATTTCCGCAGGCAACAGTCGATGGATCAGATCGGGTTTTACGCCCTGCCGCATGGCCAGTTGTGATAGAGTGATCGAATCGCCAAGATCGGCGCCGATGATCTGCGAAATGCTCGGATATTCTACCGAGGACCGCTTAAAGCGTGTGAAATCGAGTGCATTTCGCAGATTTGCGATCCGGTCACGCTTCTTATTGAACCTTTCCCAATCCGCGTCGCCGACGAGTCCCGCTTCCCTTCCTTTCGGTGAGAGACGCTGGTCGGCATTATCATGGCGCAGCGTTAGTCTCGCCTCTGCCCGCGAAGTAAATAACCGGTATGGTTCATCGACACCATGACGGATAAGATCGTCGGTCAACACACCGATATACGCCTCATCCCGTTGTAAAATAAAGGGTTTACGCCCCTGAACCGAAAACGCTGCATTAATACCAGCCATCAATCCCTGACACGCCGCTTCCTCATAGCCGGTCGTTCCGTTGATCTGTCCGGCGAGAAAGAGACCCGCCATACGAGACGATTCCATGGTTGGCCGCATCTCGCGCGGATCGACAAAATCATACTCAATAGCGTATCCGGGGCGAATGATCTGAACCTTTTCGAATCCCTCGACCATTTGCAGCAACTCAAGTTGCAGGGCCGAGGGCAGAGACGTAGAAAAACCGTTCAGATATACTTCGTTCGTATTGTGCCCTTCAGGTTCGAGAAATAGTTGGTGCCGATCCTTATCGGCAAATTTGACCACTTTATCCTCGATTGACGGGCAATATCGCGGGCCGACACCGGTGATCTTGCCTGAGTAGAGCGGCGACTGATGCAAATTGTCGCGGATCGTCTGATGCAGACGCTCGCTCGTGTAGCCGATAAAACACTGAATTTGATCCTGTTCTATCCGCTCAGTAGAAAATGAGAACGCGACTGGCTTCTCGTCCGGCGGCTGCGGTTCAAACGCATCCCAGTCGATCGTCCGGCCATCGAGCCTTGGCGGCGTTCCTGTTTTCAGGCGTCCAACCGGAAATCCATGCTTCTTTAAACTCTCCGCAAGTTCGATCGAAGCCGGTTCACCGGCACGCCCGGCTGAGAATGTTTGACGGCCAGCATGGATCGTTCCGTTGAGAAAGGTACCCGTTGCTACCACAACCGATTTGGCGCCAAAACGGCGCGAATCCTGCATCTCGACGCCTATAACCTTATTATTCTCAATAATTAGATCAATAACGACACCTTGGCGCAGGTGCAGATTTGGTGTCGCTTCGAGAACGCGGCGCATCTCCGTTCGATATAGGCTGCGGTCTGCCTGAGCACGAGGCGATTGCACGGCGGGGCCTCGCGAGCGGTTCAACAACCGGAACTGAATGCCCGTCCGGTCAATAACTCTGCCCATAATGCCGCCGAGAGCGTCTATCTCTCTGACGACATGGCCTTTAGCGATGCCGCCAACCGCCGGATTGCACGACATTTGCCCGATCAAGTCGAGATTGATCGTAACAAGCGCCGTCTCAGAGCCAAGGCGCGCGGACGCCGAGGCTGCCTCACATCCGGCATGCCCCGCGCCAATGACGATTACATCAAAACTTTCGTCAAACATACACAAACGCCCAAAAAGCCGAACCCTTGATTGTAGTAAAACCCGCTGGATTTGCCAATCAAAATTGCGATTTCAACGAGGACCTTGAATTGAAATAGTAATGTGCGATGCCTGTTTAGCCGATCTGTATATCCGCTGAGTTGCCGGCTTGAAGTCGCTCGCCTGAGCCTTAAATATATTGGGGACAAAGGTTTGCGGATTGCGGTCGTAGAGCGGAAACCAACTGCTCTGCACCTGAACCATGATTCGATGGCCTTTCTTGAATGAATAGTTTTGGCCACGCATATCAATCGAATACTCAAGCGGCGTATTTGGCTTGATCGCTTCGGCTTTTTCATAGCTCTTCCGATATCGCCCGCGAAATATCTCTTCCGAAACCATTAACTGGTAGCCTGCCATATTTGCCGGTTGGGCATCAGTTGGATAAACGTCGATCAGTTTCACGACCCAATCGCTGTCCGTGCCGGTGGTCGAGGCAAAGAGATTCCCGATAACGTCACCCGTTATCGTCAAGTCCTCCGCGAGAACATCGGTCTGCCATGACAGCACATCCTTTCGACCCTCGAGGTGTCGCTGGTCGTCAACCAGCCAGAATCTCCACGACGAACCTTGTGTGTAGGTCTGCAAAATTGGCGTCGGCCGATATGGGACCGGAGTTTTCGGGTCAGAGACGTAGGAATCAAATGCTTCGCCTGATTGAGCGGGTTTCTCAAACCCGAGCTTGCCATCCGCTTGCAGATACAGTTCCCGCTTTTTGCCGCCCTTAGGTGTCCAGGCGTCGTAGCTCATCCATTTGTTCGAACCAGATTGAAATACGGTTGCTTCGGCGGGCGTGAAAGTTCCCTTATCTTTCAATAACTTAGCAAACCATGGTGCCTGAATTTCTTTACGAAAATAGGTTCCCGTGTCGCTTCCAAAATCAATCGCTCCGAGCCGCCGTCCGCTGCCGCCCCAACCGCCATGATTCCACGGGCCCATCACGAGATAAACCTGGTTGTCTTTGTCGGTATGCTCGAGCGTTTTGTACATCGCCAGCGGGCCATACATATCTTCCTGGTCCCACCAACCGCCAACGACCAGCGTCGGAACGCTTGTGTCTTTCAAATAAAGATTTGTCGCCCGGGCCTGCCAATAGCTGTCCCATGCCGGATGTTCGAGAAATGCCTTCCACGAGTGCGACTTCGCGGCAAGCGATGGAGCAATCTCCTGCATTTTCCCGAGCGGCAGATACCACTGATACATGTCGGGGTTATCAAACGTAATGTCGCCGCCCTTTTTGACGCTTTCGAGCGGCACTGCCCACTCGTAGGCATAGGTCTGGCGAAATGCACCATTGTGCATAAAATCGTCGCCCATCCAGAGATCGGTGACCGGTGCCTGCGGCGACGAAGCCTTCAGAGCCGGATGCGGGTCAATCAAAGCGACGGCGGCGAGCCAGCCCGGATAACTGACACCGCCGATGCCGACGCGTCCGTTATTCTTTGGCACGTTTTTGATCAAATAATCAATCGTGTCGTAAGTATCGGTACTCTCATCGATCGATTTCGGATCACGTTTGTCGCGCGGCGGCCGGAGCATTTCAAACACGCCCTCTGAGTCTTCACGTCCGCGGATGTCCTGAAATACGAATATATAACCGTCCTTCACCAATTCAGCCTTTGAGCCGTTTAGGCGTCCCGAACTCCAACCGGCAACCCCGTACGGCGTTCGCTCCATATAGATCGGCAAGTTTTCCGTCTGTGTTTCCGGCGTCATTATGACCGTAAAAAGCTTCACGCCGTCCCGCATTGGTATCATCACATCCGTTCGTTTATAAACCACTCGGGTGTCCGCCTGCGGTGTCGCCGCGATTCGCTTGGTTGTAAACGTTTGGCCACCCTGCTGCCATACCATTCCTGTTACGCGCCCGCCCTCTCGCAGAAATTCGGCCTGTGCCTGGGGCCCGCCCGGTGCGATCACAAAGAACTTTTCAGCCGCAAATGGGGCGATCTCGATCTTGTCCTGGTTAGTTACCCGAAGGTAGAATTTTTCACCCTCGCGGAAGAACGAAAATACCAACCCGCCGAGATTGGCAGCATCCTCGTACTGTCCGACGAACGCGTCAAACTGTGCAGAATCAATTTTGATCGCGACCGGCACGGGTGAGACCGCCTGCTGTGCAAACAGCGCGTTTGCGGCGCCTGTAACTAGCATGAAGCAAATTGCGGCTCTGGATAATAGACTATTCATTTCGGTAAGACTCCTTAATTTGGGGCAGATTTAATTGTATTCGATGGTTAGGATACGCAAAAGGTGCGGAAAAAGATTACTCGCGCGAGCGTCGGGTCGCTATTTCCCGATGCAAAACGTCGAAAAGATGCGGGTCAGCATGTCTTCTGTGGTCGTTTCGCCGGTAATCTGGCCGAGGTATCGAAGTGCGTTGTGGAGGCCAATTAGGACGATCTCTTCGCTCATTTTCTGGCTGAGATGTTCTAGCGATTGCTCGATTTCTGACCCCGCTCTGACTAGTAGATCGTGGTGACGGGCGTCGGTCACGAGAAAGCCGGCGGTTGACACATCCTCAGGCGAAAATGGCCGGACGATTGCGTCTTTCAGGTCGTTGATGCCTTCGCCGGTTTTTGCCGAAACTGGAGTTATTCGTTCCCGCAGATACGCGAGCGACGACTTTTCGGCAGCAATGATGCGGTCAACATCGGTCGAAGGCACCTTGTCGATCTTGTTTAGGGCGACAATATAGTTAAGCTCCTTGACGCTATCTAGTATCTCTCGATCTTCGTCTGAGGTCTGTTCGCTGGCGTCCAGCATTACGATGACGATGTCAGCGTCCGCCATCGTCGCCTTTGAACGCTCAACGCCGATGCTCTCGACAGTGTCGGTTGTTTCACGCAGGCCTGCCGTGTCGATCAGCGAAACCGGTATATCGCCAATGGTAAACCGCTCGTGAATCTGATCGCGTGTTTTGCCGGCGATCTCGGTGACGATCGCTCGTTCGCTGCCTAGTAAAGCATTGAACAGGCTCGACTTGCCAACATTCGGGCGGCCTACGAGTGCGACTCGCAGGCCTTCGCGAATCAAATGTCCGGCCCGAAAGGTAGCTGCCAGTTTCTGCGTCCCTTCGGCAATGACGGCGAGTTTTTGCTTGTCGCCATCGGCCTGAACCTCAGGCAGATCGTCCTCGACAAACTCGAGCGCCGATTCGAGGACGACGATCACATTCAAAAGATCGTCCTTTAGAGGCTGCAACTGTGTAGAAAACTCGCCGCGAAGCTGCCGTATCGCCTGTCGGGCCGAGCCGAGCGTCTGTGCATCGATCAGGTCGCGGATCGCCTCGGCCTCGGCGAGGTTCATCCGGCCATTTGCCAGCGCACGCAGGCTAAACTCGCCCGCATCGGCCATCCTGGCATCGTTTGCCAAACAAATATCGATCACCTGCCGCAGCAGCACCGGCGAACCGTGACAGCCAATCTCAACCACATCCTCGCCGGTAAACGAATGCGGAGCCTTAAAATATGTAACTATCGCCTCGTCAATAACATCGCCCGCCCCATCATAAAGCTGCCGCAGATGCGCTGTCCGGGCCTCGGGCAAAAACCCAACGTCGTTCACCAGCATCCGAGCAATCCCAAGCGCAGCCCCACCACTCAGCCGAATTACCCCAATCCCGCTCCGACCCGTAGGCGTTGCCAATGCTACTATTGTATTAATCATCGAGTGGACTGCGGACAAAATTCTTATTCTTTAGAACGTGAGTATAAATCTGCGTCGTTCGTATATCTTTATGTCCGAGCAATTCCTGAACGGTTCGAATATCGTAGTGGTTCTCTAGCAGATGCGTCGCAAAGCTGTGACGAAAGGTATGGCAATTTCCGTGTTTCATGGTTCCCGTCCTCTTCATCGCATCTCGGACGGCTTTTTGAATGGTCGAATCTGATGTGTAATGGCGACGTACAACGCCATCTTCGCGCGTGGGCGAAAGCTTGGCGGACGGAAAGATGTATTGCCATTTCCACTCACGATCGGCATTTGGGTATTTCTGGTTAAGCGCATACGGCATCCAGATCGCACCAAAGCCGCGTTTCAGGTCTTCCTCGTGAATGAATTTTACCTTTATAAGGTGCATCTCAAGTGGGTCGCGAAGCGAATCGGGTAAAATGGTCATCCGGTCTTTTGCACCCTTGCCATCGCGAACCGTGATTTGTCCGGTTTCAAAATCAATATCTTTGACACGCAGATGCAGTGCTTCGGTCAGTCGCAGACCGGCACCATACAAAAGACTCGCAACCAAAAACGGCACACCCGTCAAATGCGCCAAAATTGCTTTAGCCTCTTCCTGAGTAAACACAACCGGCAGGCGCTCAGGCCTTTTTGCTCTCAAAACATCCTCAATTTTCGGCAAAGCAATTCCAAGAACATTGCGGTAAAGAAACAGTAGAGCAAAGAAAGCCTGATTTTGCGTCGAAGCCGACACTTTACCTTCGACGGCCAAATGTGTCAGGAATTCAGAAATCTCCGGCGCCCCCATTTCATTCGGATGTCGCTTATTGTGAAATAGAATAAACCGCTTGATAAAATTGTGATAAACATCCTCAGTCCGATGACTAAGATGCCGAACCCGACAAACAGCCCGAACCTGATCTAATAATTTCAGTTTCTGTTGCATATTTTTGCAAACTAGCTTATAAATCTATCTGAATATGTCGAACCAGACCTGATAATACACGACATTCGGCTCTTATCAAGAATCAATCGTGATAATACACGCATTTGTGTGTTAGACAGAATGATTCGGCATAATCATAAGTTCGGCAGCGGAGGTGCGGCGCATGACCGAAGGGGAGTGGCAAGTCTGCGACGACGCGGGAGCCATGCTCGACGCCCTCTGGCAGCAGCATGGCGTCTCGCCCGCCAACATTGACCTCCGCTTCGGCGGCGACATGCGCGGATCTGCCCATTCTCAAGACGGCTTGGCCGATCTCGATCGGGCACTCCATCGGTACTACCTGGCCTCGTGCCGGGGCATCTGGAAACTGCTGCCCCAGGAAGCGAGCCGGCGCGGGGTTGAACTCGCGGAGCAGTTTCTCGCCGGTGCGGTCTCCGGAGAAGAACTCAGCAAGTACAATTGGCATGTCGAAGGGGCGGCCTTTTGTATTGACTACAACACCGACCCGGAGGCCATCGACCGCTGGGTCGCGGAAGTCCGCGCGATCCCCGAGGCCGAACTGCGGTCGATGCTCCACCCGCCCGAGGTCGTGCGTGAGATCGAGCCGCGAGCGTTGCTCCTGCGGGCGGCCTACTTCGTGGATTACGCGATGATCTACCCGAGCCTCCGCCCGAAGGGGCCGCCGCCTGCGAGCTACCGCCCGTTCCTCTCGGCCACGGTGCTGCGGCAGCACATCGGGTATCCGGCTCATCTGCTAGGCGGCGGGCAAAAGGGCTGACGAGCGAGCTGCCGAACCAGTCGCTGCCGCAGACCGGGGCCGCATGACGGTCATTCGAGGTATTTCGTCCAGCCAGCGGCCCCGGCTGCTGAGCTGTGACGTTAGCCCCCAACTTTTTGAAAAAGAAATTGACTTTTGGTATGACTAATAGTATTACTTTCGTTATGAATGTTGCAAAGGTTACAATTTCCATCGAATCAAGCCTTCTGAAAAAAGTTGACCGCCTTGTCAAAGAGCGCGTGTTTTCAAATCGCAGCCAAGCCGTCCAGTCCGCTGTCGAAGAAAAAATTTCGCGCCTTGACAGCAATCGCCTGGCGCGCGAATGTGCGAAACTTAACAAAACTGAAGAACAATCATTAGCCAATTTGGGACTGGCAAGTGAGACGGAAGAATGGCTCGAATACTAAGAGGCGACATTATGTGGGCTCATCTTGATCCAACAATGGGGCACGAACAATCCGGTTCGCGTCCCGTTTTGATTTTGAGTGAAGATATATTTAATGACCGTTCGGGAACAGTCATCGCCGTTGTTTTGACAAGCCAGCAACCGAGCGCAGCTTTTCCATTGACGTTTGAGCTTTCCGACCCGGGTTTGCCAAAAAAGTCCTGGGTAAAGATCAGTCAGATTCGGACGCTTTCCACTCAGCGACTTGGCAAGAAAATCGGCACAGCCGCCGATGGAGAGTTAGAAACAGTTATCGAAGGCTTGAATGAAATCATCGGCGGGTCATAACAGTCGATGGGTGAGATGGCACAGACAGCGACTTTGTTATCAGCGGGTCGTTTTAACTCGAAGTTGCGTGGCGGCGGTTTCGCCAACGTCAACGCCGCGTTGAGCTATAATTGGATTGTGAGCGATCTTGATCGAAAGCAAAGGGCTGAGGAACGTCGTCTGCGGATGGTTATTACGCGTTGCAAACTCGAGGATTCGGATATTGACCCAAATCCAACCTTTGGGGCTGAGGCAATTTCACTCGCGGCGATGCTAAGTCGACAGGCGTGGGCATTTAGCCGCCGTCCATTTCCAACGTATGCCCGCGATAACATCCCTGTTCGGTTTACGTTAAACCCGGAAGAATGACAGAACTTACACCGGATTTTGTTGATCTGCTTTTGGCCCTTGCGGATAACGAGGTAGATTTCGTTATCGTCGGTGGCTACGCCGTAGCATTTCACGGTCACTCCAGGGCCACAAAAGACATCGACATATTTGTCCGTGCAAGTTCCGACAATGCAAAAAAACTCTACCGGTCTCTTGCGATCTTTGGCGCTCCATTGGATCAATTCGACGTTGCAGAAAATGACTTTATCGACTATGGAGGGGTGCTTCAGCTAGGGATGCCGCCACAGCGAATTGACATTATCAATCGAATTACTGGAGTGACGTACGATGAGGCATGTATTGATAGTGAAGCATTCGAGCTCAATGGACGCACAATTAGAATTATCGGCCTTACCGCTTTATTGAAAAACAAACTCGCTACCGGACGCGATCAAGATTTATTGGACGCTAAAATGCTATCTCGAAATAGAAAATGATTTCGTTCTTGCAGCTCGCTATTGCAATCGCACCTGCAACCGACGGTCGCGTCCATCGCCGACGGATTCGGTGAAGAGGTCTTCTTCTTTTTGGAGCGTCATGTGGATGATGCGGCGTTCGGTTGAATTTAGGACGCCGAATGTGAATGGGCGTCCGTTTTTGCGAACCTGATCAGCGGCAAAACGGGCCATGGCATGGAGTTCGGCCCTGCGGGTTTGTCTAAAGCCTTCGGCATCGACGATAAACCGGTGTTCGCGGTCGAGTTCGCGTCCAAAGGCCTGAAAAAGCACGACCTCAAAAGCATCAAGCATCTCGCCGTTCTCGGCCAAAGCGTAATGCGAATCTTCGCCGCTCAGATTGAGCAGGCAGCCTTCTTCGTTCCAGGTCGAGGCCACACTCAGATCAAATCCCAGGTCCGTAACGAGACCAGTTAAGAATTCCCTAGCCTTTTCACACGTTTGGTTCATAGTCAGAAACGCAGACTGTCGTTCTGCGTGTAATGCCTTTCACACGCAGGCTCGCAGCCTGCGTTCCGGCGATTAAGCTGTTTTCAATTTCGGATTAACCTTTTTTGCACCTTTGGGAACCGAATCGACGATCTCCGTTCCCGGCGGTGTATTGGTTTTGTTCATCCGATTAATAACCATCTGCTGGCCAAAGCTGACAATGTTGCCAAAAAACCAGTATAACAGAAGCCCCGATGGCGCAGCCCACATTACCCAGAGCATCATCGCTGGCATCAGATAGGTCATCATCTTTTGCTGCATCTGCTGTTCGGGGGTGACGGTCGCAGCCTGCGGCGTAAACTTCATCGACAGAATCATTGACAGTGCAAACGCAAATTCCAGCAGATGCCACGGATCCGCAGCCGATAGATCGGGCAGCCAGATAAATGAGGCCTGTCGAACCTCTAGTGACACAGTCACCGCCGTATAAAACGCGATCAGCAGCGGAAACTGAAGGATCATCGGCAGGCAGCCGCCGATCGGCAGTGCGTCCTTGGTCATCTTGAGCTGCTGCATTTGCAGCTCACGCATACGCGGATCGTCATTTGGCACGCCCTTCTTTTGCAGCTCTTTGATCTTGTCCTGTATCGCCTTCATCTTTGGCGCGTTTCCGGACGCCTTCTTAAACGAACGTGATTGCGACCAACGCAGCGGGAAAAGAAGTGAATAAAACAGGAATGTAAAAACAATAATCGCGAGGCCGTAATTATTGAGTATCCCGTTAAAGAAGTTAAGTGCGTACAGGATTGGGATGGATAATGGCCTGGTTAGCCATCTCAGCCACCAATAGTTGCTAAAATTGATGAGGTTCGTGATCTCGACCGTTCGACCGACATCCTTCGAAAGGCTTTCATTTAGTGACGAAAGCAGGAAATAGTCTTTCGTGCCGGTAAATATCTTTGTTATCGAACCGTCCGTCGGGATCGGCAAATAGACGGTTACGAGATGTCGCGTTTCCGTTGTTTTTGAATTGCGAAGGGCCCACTGAAAAATGCTCTCAAAGTATGGCCTGGTCTCAACATCATATTTCGAGGCCCGGTATTCGACCGACTGGGCCTGCGTAGCCGGTATTGCGGCCATTGCAAAATATGCATCACCGACACCCGCCCAATCTACCTTTCCGTTATCGGTCAAGCTGGCTTCGCCGTTGGCACCGTATGTAAAAGAATAGTTGCCTTGGTGGCGGACAAAATCGCCGTTAATGGCAGCAACGGCTTCTGATTCAATATGATAGAAATTGTGATTATTAATCGCATGATCGCCAATGCTGGCACCGATCAGCAGTTTGGTATTCGGCAGCGGCTGCCCGTCCCGTTTTACCGAAATGCCGAGGTCGGCAACATAGCTGTCGCCCCGAAAAAGAAATGACTTCTTAACCTCGACCCCATTGGCATCCGTAAGAGTAAACTCGATCTGCCTTTCTTCACCCGGAGCAAGCGAAATTGTCTCGTCTTGAACAGAAATCTGATAGTTCCGCTCGTTCAGCATCTTCGTCAGCCCTGGGTCATCGGTGGCAAGACGAAATGGTATTTCACGCGGAGTTCGATTTAGGGCCTCGTCAGAGATCAACTGTAAAGGCTTTTGCTCGCCGTCGTGCGAACCATCCGCATGGACAGCAAAATCAGCTCTCGGCGATTTGTTCTTTAACAAGATCCAGCTCGTGGCAACGGCTCCCTTTGAATCGAGCTTTACCTCGTAGAGTGGTGATTTGATCGTAATCGTGCGCGTTGGCGTAGTATCGGGCGTTATCGCAGCCGGCTCAGGCTGCGGTTGTTGGACAGTTGCCGCCGGCTGCGGCGTTGTCGTCTGCGCCGAATTTGTGTCAGTGGTTACGTTTGTGTTGCTATTGTCGGACGGTTTTGGCGGCGCGAAAAAATAAGACCAGCCAAAAAGGATCACCATTGACAGGAC
>Ga0138256_10006745_pt1 | contig 12149 bp, 8 predicted proteins | sample KNB2016incub_MG_FD_105486 | JGI IMG/M metagenome (GOLD analysis project Ga0138256, IMG submission 105486) | Active sludge microbial communities from wastewater in Klosterneuburg, Austria - KNB2014incub_MG | ecosystem: Engineered > WWTP > Activated sludge > Unclassified | place: Austria... | reverse complement strand
TGCTTCTGTTGTTCGAAGATCTTCAGCGCGCGAAGATCGCTTTCATCCGCAGGAGCGGGAGCCGTCGGTGCCATTGCTTCGACCTTGAGGGCAGCGTTCTGCAATTCGGTCGAGACGGCGGATTCCGGAACCGTTGGCGTTGGTGGCAAAGCAACGGAGGCCATCGGCGACGCTGGGACCAGCCAACCGAAGTGCCAACAAGCGTAAGTCAGGCCACAGCCACAGAGCAGGACGAGGCCAATCAGTCCGGTCATCAACCTGGCATTCGAGGCTGGCCACAAAGTGCCCGGCAAGGCGGCGAGCGCATTCGTCGCGAAGCTGAACATGCCCCGCGAGCCATCGCCGAGATCGCCGGTTCTTACGGCACCCAGCAAGATGCCATCTTTGAAGACTTCCTTGCGGACGATCTTCAGCAAGCTGTTGCCGCTGAGGGTATGAAGTTCGCAGGCGTCGTCGATTTCGAGTCCCACCGTCAATGGACAGGCGATGGCCACTCCCGTTGCCGAGGCATCGACGAGTTGCACCTCAAACGTGCGTCCCTGAACGCGCAGCGTCGCTCTCTTTTGCCCATCGGGCATTGAAATGCGAAAAGCACTGCGCTGTTCTAAGGAAGTCATAAGCACACCTGAAACGGACCTAATGCCGGCTCCGTGAACTATAGGTCGCAGCGAGCACGCCTGCGAAACAATCAACCATTTCCGCTGCTTTAGCGCGCACACCGACGCGGGCCAAGTTTGACTCGTATCGATTGTGTCGAGCAAGCCTGCCACGATCGCGGGGTGACAGCCCACGCCGAGGGCGTTCTTGCATCCCCGCTCCTTTTGCTCTTCCCGCCCCGGAGGTTGAACGGTTTTTGCGCTAGCCGGCCGGGAGGTCGGGAGTCGCCGGTCAGCAAAAGAGGAGTGTTGAAAAACCCTCTGACTTTTTCAACACCTGGCCCAGTAACTCTCGGGGCTGACGCACGTAGGTGTTGATAAACCCCTCCCATTGATCAACAAAGAGGACCAATGGAGAGATGCTTCCGGCTCATGAAGAAAGTGACGTTACCGCGCTCGCTTCCCTTCCGTCGGGCGCGAGCTCATGCTCGGGCCGAGGAGTTGCCGCTGCGGATGTTTCGGGCCCAGGGCCACGCCCATCCAGCCATCGTGAATGACGAGTTGCGTCACTTGCTGGTCTTGCAACTCCGGTGACATCGCGATTTGCTTGTTCACGAGGCTCAGCTTGCGGTTGCGAGACAAGACGCGGCTGAAGATGCCGCGGAGGGCAATCTGATCGCCGAAGCGGAGCTTCTCGCCGATCAGTTCGATCACACCATCGCGGGCCAGGTTGGCATCGAGCTGATCCGAGTGCGGAGCATAGTAGCCCCGGACGGTGAAGTTCTGCCACTTCGACTTGCCGTGTTCGAGGGCCTCGATGCGAATCGTCAGCCGCACGCGGCCTTCGTCGCAATCGACTCGCACGGGGTCGGTATCCATGAAAGTGACATATACGTCTTCCGGCAAATCTTCCGGCGGCGGCGGAGCATCCTTGCTGAAGATCGAAGTGACTTCATTATACAGCTCGCGCAGTTCCAATCGGCGACCAGCCAGATTCAACCGATCGAGAATGTTGTTGAACGCAGTTTCATGCACCTGCACGCTTAGCAGGCTATCGCCCGGGGCTTGCGGTCGCGGGGTATGCGAAGAAAGTTGTTCGTGGCCAGCCAGACGATAGCGGGCAATCAGCCGTTCGTGGGTCGTTTCCATATCGACGGCCGTCGGTTCGAGTTGCAACTTGCGCATCGGATCGAGCAGCTTCGCTTGGAAGTTGGCTTTTCCCTTTTGCAGTTGCTCGGCCACGGCTTGATCGATGCGCGAAGTGGCTCGGCCCTGAATCTTCCCTTCGACTTCCAGGCGAGCCGAGTCTTGCGCGGCGTCGTACTGGCTGCGAGCAATTGCGCGAGCGAGGCTGCCCAGCAGAGGGATGCCATCGTACGACGTTTCGTAGTCGAGCAAGTTGCTATTTGCCTGAGCTTCAGCTTCGGCATTAAACAATCGCACACCGCGTCGATCGACGAGCAACATCTTGCGCACTCGGTAGTGCGAAACGCCGTTTTGATAGAATGTCGCGGGCCCTTTGGTGGATGAAGTGTCGGAAGCCACTTCACCTTTGGCTTCGAGCCCCATCCGCCAGCGGAGACGATCGGGGAGCAGCACGAGTCGCAAGCGAGTGCTGGCTTCGCTATTGCCTTCGACATACGCCCCCTGAATCGTGTCCTGCACAAACTCCAGCTGGCGAGCTTCCTTGGGCAACATACGATTCACGAGCTCGGCGGAAATCGCCACGCGGACATTCGCGTTGCGATAGTACATGTTGATCGTTTCGCCCAACTCGGCGATGTGTTTATCCGGCGACCAGCGAACCTGCTGATAGGCGCTGGCGAGTGCCTGGCTTTCGGCGGTCAGGTCTTGCCGCTCGTAGTCTTCGATGTTCTGCAGCACGCGCACGAGGTCGGTCGGTTCGTCGGACCACGCCTTGAGTTGCTTCGTTAGCTCGAAAAATACGGGAGACTCGGCGAAGTCGCCCTGCGTCGCATCGAACTGCGTCGAGTTGAGGCGGCGAAGAATATCGCGAGCCAGGGCGCGGCGTTCGGCGGTTGGGGTATCACCCGAGGCAATCTTCTGGCGAGCTTGTTCCAAGCGAAGATAGTTCGTCCAAGGTGCTCCGCCGGGGAGAGTGAGCAGTTTTTGTTCGAGGGTGGTAAGGCAGTGATTCCAATCGGCCGTGCTGGGGACGGAGATCTGTCGATTGGCCGCTTCATAGGCGGCGACATGGGTCACCTGCCAGATGGCAATGCGACGAATGATGGCGTAGCCCGCTCGCAGAACTTGGGAACGTTGATTGTCGCTCGGAAGGGGTGCGGCGATTCCCTTCGCTTGCTCGGCGAGCGAGTGCAGCGTGTCGAGTGCCGTGCCAACGGCTGGAGCATCGAGACGCTCGACCTTGGCCAGCTTCTCAAGCTCGACAATCGCCCGCTGAGCCCAATCCGCGGCAGCGGACTCATCTTCGGCCACTTCGCGAAGCTGAGCGACGAGCGCTGTCGGATAGGGCCAAACACCGGCCGACAAGTTCGCAGGTGCCTGAGGGATGTCGGGTTGAAGTTCCGGCTTGATGGTCGACTGATTCGGCAGTTCGGTCGCATCGGGCAAAGTGCGCGGTTCAGCAGGGCTTGCTGGCGCAGGACTTGGCGACGAAGGTTCGGTGGGCGTCGAGCGTGGGGTTGCTTCTTCCGGAGCGGGCGAACTCAGTTCCAATTCTACCGCCGGAACGACGCGAGTCGGAGTCTCCGACAGCGACGGATCGAGATTGATCTGCTCGGCCACGATGGGGCCCGTCGGGGCCACTTGCTGCGGTATGGCGAAGGCTTCCAGGCCGGTATCGGGTTGAATTTCAAGAGCCGCCGCGCGAGCCGGCGTTGGCTCGGTCTTCTCGGCAGGTAAGGCGGGGGCTTCGAATACCGGCGCGGTATCGACGAGCGAGTTTTTCGCGGGCAAAGATGGCGCAGCCTCCGGAGCGGCCGGGTTGAACTCGACCGGTCCACTCGACGGCTGCAGATGCGCCGGAGCAGGAAAATGCGTCAAGTGATCGTTGCTAACGAGTTGCTGCGACGGCAAGAAATACTGCCACCCATACGGCGCGATCAGGCTTAGAATCGCGATCAGCAGCACCAGACCTAGAAACTTCCAGGAGTAGCGACGAACAAGTCGACTCATCATCCGGCTCCGGCTTCCATGCATTCGCCCAGAGAGCCGCACATTCGCGCCTCTCTAACAGTAAAATCGGAACGATCGGGCATCGAAGTCGAATTACAACGGTTGGCCGTGGGTAACCTCTGCGACCACCCTAAGTTGACAGACCGAAGTCACAGCTTTGACAGCACTAGTCCGTCGACTTTGCCGATTAGCAAAGAAGTGCGGCACTAGCGACGGCGGGCTGCCGCTAACATGCCACTGCTTGCGTGTCAGCGGCGGTAGCTCGATCCACAACCTTGAAACATTCAACTGTGCCGCCGAGAGGGTGGCCTTCCGAAGACAGAATTCCTGCTCCCTCCCATGACGAACCTGTACCTCATCGGCTATCGCGGTTGTGGCAAGACAACGGTCGCTCGCTTGGTTGCTGATCGCTTCGATTGGCTGGCCATCGATGCAGACGAATATCTGGAACATCAAGCGGCTCGCTCGATCCGCGAGATCTTCGCTGCCGAAGGGGAGCAAGGCTTTCGCAATCGCGAGAGCCAGACCGTGCGCGAACTAACGGGGCGCGAACCGGTTGTTGTTTCGTGGGGGGGCGGTGTGATTCTGCAAGAGCAGAATCGCCAGCTGTTGCGAGAGAATGGCCAAATCGTCTGGCTCCGCGCCAAAGCGGAAACATTGCTGCAGCGAATCGAGCAAGACCCTACGAGCGGCGCGCGGCGTCCGAACCTGACTGCAGCGGGAGGAATCGACGAAGTGAAACAACTGCTGGCTCAGCGCGAGCCGATTTATGCGGAACTAGCAAACCTGACCATCGATGCCGACGATCTGCCGCCCGAGAAGATCGCCCAGCAGATTGCAGCCTGGCTGGTGCAGCAGGAAGGTCAGCCCGAATGAACCCGCTGATCGACTTTACGATCTTCCTGATGGCGTTGCTGGTCGGCAGTCTGATTAACTGGGCCATCTACACGCTCGCCTTTCGCGCGCGGCCCATCAGTCCGTGGACTGCCGCGCCCCCCGACGCGGCTCCGCGCACTTGGCTCGATCGCCTGCCGCTCCTGGGCTGGTGGCGCTTGCGGCGCGAAGAGAAGACCCACGGCCGATGGTTTTGGATTCGCCCGATCCTGATCGAAGTCGCTTACGCGGCTGGCATGGTGTGGCTGTTTCACTTCGAGACGACCGGCAAGCTGTTGCCTCAGATCGCACAAACGATTCCGCCACCAAGCTACTGGTATCCCCTCTTCGCTGCCCATGCCCTGTTGATCGCGCTCCTGATCGTCGCCACGTTCATCGACTTCGATGAACAAACGATTCCTGACATCATCACGCTCCCCGGCACGATCCTACTGCTCTTGCTCACTGCCATCTGGCCCACCATGCATTTGCCGGCGATCTTCTTCGGCGTGATGACGCCGGGAGTTCTGTCGGTAGAACCATTGCTCTTCACGTCGCAATCCTCCATCGCAATTCCTCTTGCGCTGATGCAGTGGGAAGGACTTGCCTTAGCGCTGGTGATCGTTTGGGCCTGGTGGCTCGCAATCATTCCGGGGCTGCTCACCTTTCGCCGCGGGCCGTGGAAAGCTACCCAGTTTTACATCGTGAGCGTCGTTCGCGATAACGTTCGACTGGGCCAAAGCGCCCGAGCCAAGTTGCGACGCGCATCGGGTAGCAGTTACGAGCGCACCTGGCTCGATAAACTGCTCTGGTGGCGTTACGGCGTCACATTTTCCCTGATTTCGCTGGGCGTCTTCATCGCTTGGCGAGTGGGTGGAACTCATTGGCAGTCGTTGCTCACCTCGCTCATCGGTTTAGGCTTCGCCGGCGGCCTGGTATGGGGTGTGCGCATCGGCGGCACCATTGGCTTGCGGCAAGAAGCGATGGGATTTGGCGATGTCACCCTGATGGCGATGATCGGCGTCGTCTTTGGCTGGCAAGCTTCGCTGCTCGTCTTCTTTTTGTCTCCCGCCACGGCCGTCTTCGTCGCCGTAACACAGTGGTTGCTCACTCGCCGCAAGGATATCGCCTTCGGACCTTACCTCGCACTGGCCGCGGTGATCGTGATTGTGATGTGGCACTGGCTGTGGGAGTCGTACGCGCGCGAAATCTTTGTGCTCGGCGGTCTCGTGCCGATCGCGATTGCCTTCTTCTTGCTCGCGATGACCGGCATGTTGTGGATCTGGCGACTCCTTCGCGAAGCGATTTTCGCGCGCAGTGAAGGTGACTTGTAAGGACCGCCGCGCGCGAGTCGTCACATTTTTGTTCGCGAGTGACCCGTAAACGAACTTCGCGCGCAGGAAATTTGGAAAAATTTTCGCGCCTCATTTTTTCGCGCGCGACGTTTCGATTTTCATTCGCGTTACGCGCGAGAGAACTTCATTTCGAAGTTTCGCTGAACATCATCGAACTTGCTCGCGGAAGTTTATCGATCGACGCGCTGCAGCGCGCTGCGATGAACAATCGTAGTGCTCAGGGAAATCTGCGTCGTGAAATCTGCCAGCGACAAACTGTCGGGAAACAAGCGGATTCTTATAGATTTTGAATTCGTCATTGCCACAACGCGCGCTGAGCGAGTTGCATTTGCAGAGGCTCGCGCAAGCTTCTTCACCGCTGCCAATTGTCCGCGCAAGTCGCCGCGCGAAGCACTTCACCACGCTCATCACGCACCCGCGCAACATGCCGCGCGCGACGCTTCGATGTTCGCGCGCGAGTCATCGTTTCGGTTCATCGCTTGCCTAAAACTAGACCGATGTTGATGCTCGCTGCGCGTTTTCCTCTTGACGATTTGCAATCAACTCGCAACATTGGTAGCAACTCGCGTGGAAAAAATGTCGATGACGGATGTCAATGACACTTGACCACAAAAGTTGACGATCGAAAGTCCGACGCGAGGTTGCTGAGAAGCACCGCTGCTGAAAACCGAGATCGAAAACGGAAGTGCATCTGCACGATGCGAGTGACCAAAGCAGGGAGTTACCGGGCCGCCTGCCAGAGTGAATGTGACACACGGGATGTCATGGCACGCTGGCACCGAAACAATGGAGACGTTGTGACGGCAACCGCGGACCGTGGCATAGGTAAGTGATGAGCGGCTCGATCTGTTTCGTATGCTGCTCTGCTTGCCAAGTTTTTCCTAAGGGAGGATGTTGCTGTGGCCAAGAAGAAAGCTGCTAAGAAGGCTGCCCCGAAGAAGGCTGCTAAGAAGGCAACCAAGAAGGCTTCGAAGAAGGCACCTGCAACCAAGAAGGCCTAAGTGCTTTTTGGTGACCGCAGCCCCTAAGCTGTTGTAGCCGCCTGAATCAGCGGGCATGATGCCTTGCCCTCAGATGCCGGCCGCACACAACCGATAACAACGAGAAAGAGCCGCCGCGACGCGATGTCAGGGCGGCTCTAGTCATTTCTTGGCGGAGGAGGGAGGGGTTGGGGACTGGGGCGGGGGGAAACCGGTGTCAGAGGTCAGAAGAAGCGATCCAATTCTTGCTTATTGCCCTCCGATCGCTCAGATTATTCATTCCGCCTTTCGCATTTCCACTCCGAGTTCCGCAATCCGAACTCCGCACTCCTGGACCTCACCATGCTTCGCCGCGCTGCACTCCTTGCCCTGTTGCTGCTTACTCCCGCGTTCCTGCTGGCAGCCGACACAACCGCGGCCGTCGATGCCGCGAAGGTCCGTCGCGATGATGCCGCGAAGATCGACTGGTACGATGCTCGCGTGATCGGTCTCGAGGGCCAGGCCTTCACCGACGTGAAGGCTCCCTACGATCGCTTGCCCGCGCGAGCCGAGGGAAAGGTTCGCCCGCCGGTGTGGAACCTGAGTCAGAACTCGGCGGGACTCTGCGTTCGCTTTCGCACCGACTCTCCCGCGATCCGTTGTCAGTGGACGAACACCTCCAGCAAGTTAGCCATGCCGCACATGCCGGCGACGGGTGTTAGCGGTGTCGACCTCTACGTACGTGACGAACAAGGAACGTGGCGCTGGCTAAGCGTGGGGCAGCCTAAGGAAGGAACGAAGCATGTCGCTGCGCTTGTCGAAGGACTGGCGAAGCAAGATCGCGACTATTGTCTCTACCTGCCGCTGTACAATGGCGTCTCGCAAGTCGAAGTGGGCATCGCCGAAGGAAGCAAGATCGAACGACTCGTGCGCGAGGAAGGGAAACGGCTGCCGATCGTCTTCTACGGCACCAGCATCACGCAAGGAGGCTGTGCGTCGCGACCGGGCATGGTTCACACCGCCATTCTCGGACGTCGCTTGAATCGCCCGGTGATCAACCTCGGCTTCTCGGGCAACGGCAAGATGGAAGCAGAAGTGACGGCCTGCATCGTCGACATCGAAGCGGCCGTCTACGTCATCGACTGCTTGCCGAACATGACCGCCGCCGAAGTGACCGCCAACACGGCCCCGCTCGTCTCCACGCTCCGTAAAGCGCACCCGAACACACCCATCGTGCTCGCCGAAGATCGCACCTACGGCGATGCTTTCCTGAAGAAAGATCGGGCCGAGCGCAACGCGACCAGCCGAGTTGCCCTGAAGAAGATCTTTGGCGAGTTACAATCCAGCGACAAACAGCTCTTCTATCTGCCCGGCGATCACCAGCTTGGCGCCGATGGCGAAGACACCGTCGACGGCTCGCATCCCACTGACCTTGGCTTTCTGCGGATGGCCGACGAGTTCAGCAAAGTCCTCGAACCGCTGGTGAAGAAGTAGCTCAATCGTTGTAAGGGTCCATGAGATTCGTCGCGGTGTGTCCTTCCTTCGTGGTGAACTGCTCGGGGTTGATCGAGCCGGCGAACTCGTTGGAGTAGAGCGTAGTGTCTTTGTCGAGTTGAAGCGCAAATCGCAGCTTGGTGGCAGCGGTGCCCTGGTAGCGCGGAGCGGCGAACGACCAGAAGTGATTGACCGGCAGAAAGACGCAGTGATAACTGTTGCCGCACCAACTGGAGGGAAGGTACTCGATGGGCCGCCACTTCCCTGCGTCGTCTTGGGCCTCTTGAATGATGGAGAGGCGACTGTCGCTGGCAGCGAACGAGAGTCGATTGGCCGTTTGATTGACCAACACGAGCCTCATGCCAGGTTGCTTTTGCCACGACGTGACCACCGTTGGTTGAGCGAGCAGATACAAGCCTTTGCCGGATGAATTTCTTCGCACTTTGCGAGGCTGATTGTCCGACTTGCCATAGCCGCCCAAAGCGTCGGGATCGGCAATAGATCCGGCATAGCAATAGCTACGAGTCATAACCTTTGTGTTCACAAAGTTCTGCGCCGCGGGATCGTCGGCCATGTCATCGGGCGCGACAGGTTCTGCGGCAACAGCCGGAAGCTTTGTTGGCTGAGTGCGGTCTTCCCCTTCAACGAGTTTCGTTCTTGGTTGGTGAATCAGAACGTGAGCGGCTCCCGCGGGCACCGCTCTGGCGTTGGGAAAGAGTAAACCAGGTGCCAGGACCAGCGTGGCGACGAGGATTGTTAACACGAGGCCACCGATCCACCAGCTTCGTCCAATTCGTCGGCTCATAGGTTCCTCGGCGATGTTAGCTCTGTGAAGTTGCCTTCGCGACCCAGCGTCCACTCATCAATAAGACGATCCAGAGTCGAAACTGTGTCTGCCGTCACTTCGTTCCTGTCACCGTAAGTTATTCACGAAGCTGAGTGGGTCGAGTCGGTTGGCGAAGGGGCCGTAACTTGAAGCCCACAGCGATAAACTGCCAATCGCCGTGGACGGGGTGTTGAATGGGGCGCTGTGTGGTCGAGAGTGACCGTGTTGGAAGAGGCCACCGCAACTGGCTTCGCAACGAACGGGAAAGCCGTTCCATCATCGCCAGCTACGAGCGGTGGTCTCGACTCATGCGCTATAACTCTCTTTGAGATCCCCACAACTCACTCAACGCCCGCCGGAAGCAAAAGCGCTAGTGCGAATGGGTGTTGGAGATTTTGACAATGGATTGATGCAGCGCGTGGCGAACTTCGGCATCGTGATGATGGTTCGCCAGTTCTGTCAGTTGTGGCAAGACCCGCTTCCCGCTCGGTCCCGTTTCACCGAGGGCTTCGGCACAGACGCGACGAACCTTAGGATCGTCATCGTTCAACAATTTCACCAGCGGATCGATGAAGGCCGACGGAACCGGCGGAGAATCGCGAATCAACAGGGCTGCAGTCCATCGCTGATTGGCGTCTTTCGACTGGAGCTTCGTCAACAGTTCATCTTCGGGACTCGGTTGACGAAAGCAGCCCAGGTCGGCAGGTAGCAAGATCGCCAAAGCAATCAATAATGTGCTCCTGCGCAGAACCATGCCAGGGTCGAATCTAGGGCAACCGAACTTGCAAATCAAACACAGGTAAATCAGTGGCTATTGCTCTCAAAAAAAGGGGCGTCGCTGACAGCCCCTGTGTTCCACCACAAATGGATGCGACTTCGGCGTTAAACTAGAAGGACGCGATGGGTTCACCATCTTCCGGCATCATCAGGCGATCCCAGGTTCCATCGAACTCGTGGCTTGGATTGTCCGTCGAAAACTCAGCATCGATACCAACCGTTGGAAAGTCTGGATTGCTGATTTCGCGGCGGCTGATATCCCCCTTCAATGCACGGACGCTGCCATCGGCAAAGCAGGTGGCTAGTGTGCCAAAATGGAGCCCCTGGAGACGCCAGTTGTTGCAGCGAGTCCGTTGGGGCATCGACTGAAACATAAAGGTGTTTCCCTTGCCGTTCCAATCGACCCCAAAATTGTGCGAATGGGCCTTGTTGTAGACATTCCAGGCAGCAAACCGATAAGAACCATCGCAGAACCGCATCCCCTCGCCAAAGAGAATGGTGTTCGATAGTCCATCCGTAATGTCTTTGTAGGCCATCACCGCGTCCAATTTGGGAGGCGTTGCCAACTTGCCTCCGCCAACGGCCCATTCGATCCCAATCCGACTTTCGGCCGCATCGCGAACCCAGGCGAGATAATTGGCCTGATAGTTGGTGGTTGTCCACATCGCGGTGGGTGTGCTCGTGTTGTAGGGAGCAGATCCATAGTACGGAGCATAAGTGACCCGCCACGAAATCTGCTTCGATGGCGAAACCCCGCTGGGATCCGAGATGCAATGCATCGGCTTCATGGTGAGGTTGGTGATGTTCCAGAGGCCTCCCGAGTTATATTCGACAACGGCGGGCGTTCCGGTACCCGGAATGGTCGTGTTGGGTGGACCGACCCACACGCGATTGCTCACATCGTTTTCCGTGTACGTGTGGCCCATGTGGTTCGTCGTAGCGCCCGGAGTGGGGGGCAACGTTTGCCAATAGCCACCGTTGTTCACCGATGTGGCGGGCTTGTAGTCCGCCGAAGCTGGTGTGGTAACCGTACCTGTATAGGTCAACTTGCCACTGTTGGCAGCAGTGACCGTTTCATAGGCGGACTGTTGCTCAATGAACGGCAGCACCTGCAATAGCCAGCCACCATCGGGATATTTGGTCGTATTGGCATACGACCAATAAGGTGGTAGCCGGTTGTACTGCTGGTGAAAATTGTGCGTCGCGACTCCATACTGCTTCAAATTGTTGAAGCAATGGGTACGACGAGCTGATTCGCGGGCGGTTTGCACCGCAGGCAGCATGAGTGCGATCAAGACACCAATAATGGCGATCACCACCAGGAGTTCAACGAGAGTGAACCCTGCATGGTTTTTTCGCGAGACGGCAAACATCTTCGCCCCCTTCGCAACCGCTGGCACGCGCGTGGGATACGACGACTGAATAGAGCGCTGTCAGCACTGAGGTAAGAACAACATACCGCGAACGCGTATTTGGCAATCTCAACCCTGACGAGTGGGGGCTGGAATTACCCAATCAGATGAAGCGGCGATTAGGATATCACTTCGGCCACGCTAGTGTCAATAAATTCATTAAAATTCTGTTACCCGCAAAATGACGGTTTTCGACGAAGAATCGCCACCCAGTCGCTTGACGAAGCCTTGTTCGTCAAGCAACTACAAAGCTTCCGCCGATCTGCTGCACTCCATCACCTGTCAATCTTGCAGGCGATTCTTGCAATCATCTTCAATTGCCGTTTCAACGAGTATCTGAAACTGGCCCGTGGACAAGCTGTCGAAAGCCCCATCCATTACGATCGCCCGCGAGCTTGCCACATCGCCACACCCAACACCGCAGCCATAACGGTGACGCCAAGAATCAATTCGCGAAACGAGAACTGCCAATCGCTGTTCGTGATTTGGCCCTTCTTACGCGCGAGCACCACGCGCGCTTGCCACTTCAAATTCAGATAGCCGCACCAACCGAGGAGGGAGCCGAAGCTGGCCATCACCCCCAGCACGATACCAAGGTGAGGAACAAACTCGGCCCACTCCAATATCCATGCTCCAAGATTAAACGCTGTTGGAACGAGAATAATCGCGGCAAAACCGAGTTGCACCATTCCTGCGATCCC
>Ga0138256_10006744_pt1 | contig 12150 bp, 7 predicted proteins | sample KNB2016incub_MG_FD_105486 | JGI IMG/M metagenome (GOLD analysis project Ga0138256, IMG submission 105486) | Active sludge microbial communities from wastewater in Klosterneuburg, Austria - KNB2014incub_MG | ecosystem: Engineered > WWTP > Activated sludge > Unclassified | place: Austria... | reverse complement strand
TTTCTGAAAGCATAATATCTATAGAGTCTAGACATTTGGTAGCTAGCATTATTAATATCGGTTTTTTGTGTAAAGAATTCTGATACATCTTTCAAGAATTGTCTTGTTTTTTCACTGCTTTCTTGTTTATAAACTTCATTAAGGAAAAAATCAGAATGAATATGATATTGATTTTCAAATAAATCGGTGTCTAGTAATTCTAGATTACATCGTTTTGCTAATTCTTCAACCATAAAATCTTTTTGAACTAAATATTCTGTTATATATTCTCCTTCATTTGAATATAAGTCATTGTGAATACTAATCGCATATCCTAAACCTATTTTAGTATTTTTTTCTGGTTCTTTATAATTTTTAATAATATCGATAAGTACTTGCTGTTCTCCATTTTGTGCAGTATAATTGATAGTATATTTATCCTTATCTTTTAATGCATCAATAATTCTATCAGCATCAAATGTTGTTAGGATAAAAATACCACCTGGTTTAAGGTAATCATTAATATTTTGGGTAAAATTACTAAAAACAGTTTCATTCGCAAATAAATAGTGTACAGCAAACTCACAACTGATACTATCAAATTGTGTTCTTTTTGATGATTCTTTTGAAAAGTATTGATTCATTAAATCCATATTTTTCTTATCCATTCCACCCAAAGCTTTATTTTGATCTTCATAATTAAGTAGAGTTCCGCCGTCAGCATGAATGAATGAACATTTTGGGAAATTTGCTTTCGTTTTTCTAAATTGATTATAACGACTAATAGCGCCATCTCCTGGCGATGCAAGACCATTATTATCCACATCAATACCAACATAAAAATCAACTTGACTGTAATAATATTTCATCAAATCACCACCACGACCACAACCATAATCAAGTACTGACATGTGTTTACCAGATTGAACATAATTGAAATTAGTATAAGTATAGATCAAATTACTCTTGATCCAGTTGTGCCAATTTCTCATTGGTTTACCTAAATTGGTTCGTTTTTGATAATAAGCATTTTCTTTAGCCTCTGACATAATAATACTATGATCAACTTTACTTTTCAACATGGCATTATGATTGGAATAAGTATCATCATTTGCTAGAATACTAAAATCATTAATTGTAATTGGATTACGGATACTTCTCCATACCTTGTTAGCAATATCTGTATAATTACCGTATTTTCTACCAAATCTTTGTACTGATTCTGTCTTATCAAAACGTGTTCTGATTGGCATCCATCTAAACTTTTCAGGTATATTTGGATCAGTTTTATAATAGAATTCAACAACTGTTTTATCCTGAATAATGTTACCATTTTGATCTCTTACTTCGCCGTCAACAAGATAAATATATGCCATATATTTAACAGAATCTTTTTCTGGTTCAAATAACACTGGTTGTTCTACATTTTTAATAGTTCTACCTACATTAAGAATTAATATCTTGTATGGTTTACCTCTAACCTTTTCGAGTTCTTCAATACCCAAAACTTCTTCTTGTGAATTATCATACAAAGTGACAATATTACCACTGTTTTTATTTCTTTCATATGTGACATAAAAATCAATAGAATTTTTATCTTCTGGTTTCCATTTGTATTCGAAATATTTGGTATCTTTTGCTGAAGCAACGTATTTCTGTTCTAAAGGATGATAAATAAGACCATCTAATATATAAGGACAATTGACTTTATCATCTTTTGTATATTTGTTCCATAATAAAGTGGAATATTTATAGATTTCATTATTTTGCCCACCTAAAACAGGAATAAAATATTTTCTTCTTATCAAAAGGTGTTGTTTATCAATATTTATATCATGGTTCAATGCTTTCATAAATTTAATAATTTCTGTTTCATGGAATTTTAAGATATCATCTATATCATATTTCTTGGTGTATAAAATATGTTTATAACCTTCATGGTTTTTATTTATAAAACATTTTTCTACTATTTCGTCAATACTTTGTATACGTTCTAATATTGGAATAGTTCCTCTAATATCTTTTCCTCCGCTATATAAACAGTCGAATCCCATAAATATATATCTATTTGCAGATTGGACAAATATTAATTCGCCATCAATTATACTATCATTATATTGTTTTTTGGATTCTGGTAACAAAATACCTGTATTTCTAACATTTAATAAATCGGAAATTAAAAATACAGCATTCTTGTAAATAATCAGGAAAAATCTTTCACCGTCCGCTTTATCTGTCACTGCATATTTATTCGGCAAAGGTTCACTAATATGTTGAACTTCTAAAGATACTGGTTTTCTGCCATCTAAACTAACCATTTCGCTTTTATTTAAATTGAGAAGTGCCGCATAATGGTCTAATACGGCTTGTTCTAATGTTTTCGATATGATAAAATTACCTTGTTGCAGTATTTTAAGTAAGATGTTAGTCTCTGAGAAAATTACGTCTAAATATTTTTTTGGGATGTCTTTTGATTCAGACGAACAATCAATTTCTAATTCATATACTGATAACGCTTTTTCTAAATAATTCATATGTGATGTCATTTTAATATTGGTTAGATCAATACTAATTTTAGAATTTTTAGAGCTTTCAACTTCCAATGATGCTCTTTGTTTGTATCTAAACATAATATTTTGCCCTTCATCTGGTTTTATTTTTGTTAATTCATCAATTTCCTTTTTAGAAACATCTGTTTCTTTAGAAAGTCTGACTCTAATATCAAAATCATTAATATCAATAATATTTTCTTTATCCTTTGTCTTTTTCATTAATGAAAGTGAAGAATCCTGATCTAATAATTTTATTAAAACAGAGAAAATAACATGATTTTTTTTAGTATGAAGCATCTTAATATATCTATTGATGGCGTCAATTCCATTAATTGTAATACGATATGATTCACCAATTTGTTTAGTGTAAGTAATATCAAGAGTTACTGTTTGAGATAGAGTTAATTTATTTTTTTGACTTCTATATTTTAAGTAATCAAGAATTTTAAGGAAATTCTCAAGACCCATCTTATTTTTATCTTGCCTATAATTAAAAAACATAAGTTCAAATTCTACATCTTTATCTATTTTATTATAAAGGTTCTCTATGTCTTTTAATACTTTTTTATCCAATTGATCTACAAATGACCCTGTAATCTGATTTGTATCAAGACTTGTCATTCTTATCTATAATTAATAAGTATATAAGATATTTTTATATTATTTTAATTCAAATTTCAATATTTTATCCTAATAAACCAAAAGTCCAATTTTCATAACGTTCCTCATAATTGTTTTTAATTATCTGATATAATATTGATAGATTCTTTTTTAACATATTATCTAACCGTTTCTTTTTATTATTTAAGAATGTTTGTCGTTTTTCGTAATATTTGTCATCAGTGTCGCATTCGGGATTATATGTAATTACTGCGAAATCCCGACATCCATAATTAAAATTATCTATTCCATCATAAGAAATCTTTTTATTAACTAATACATTAATATCTTTTTCCATATAGATAAAGATTTGAGAATCATCGGAATCTCCATAACATCCTTGTTCAGAATAATTAAATATAAAATCGCTAGAGTCTATCACATCATATAATTTATCATATATGTCTTTTGGAATGCTATTCTTAGGAATAACATATCCAAATCCTTGTAAAATTTCAAAATCAACACCCATATTAAAAATAATTTTTATATGAATAACTAATAAACTTTATTATATTAATATTTCATTTTTTAATCAACTATAAACAACCATTTCTTACCTATTAACTTAAACCCTAATCCTTGTATAAAGTCTTTGAATTCGTCTAAATTTTTAGTATGTAGAAGTTCAATTTCATATGTTGAGACTGATTCATTTTCTACTTTTTGTTTATGTGTTTTTATATTAATATCCAATTTAAACTTAATTTTGTCTGCTAATGACGATTTAATGTGTTCACAAAAATCCTGCAAATTATAAGGAAATCGATATTTTGAATGATTAGCAGGTATAATCATATATGTCATTTTATCTTTTCCTGTACTATATTTTTCTAATAATAACAATTTATCTTTGATTTTACCACAAAGATCCATACGGGAATCTGCCTTATCAACCTTTGCACCAATGTCCTGCGCAATCTTCTTTAATTGTTGTAGTGATCTTGATGTATGACAAACACTTCCAAACATAGAAAATACACCAGTACCTCTTAATTTTTTGAGGATTTTGCCGCGTCTTTCTCTTAATTTAAATACGTCGGCTAATTCTTCTGGTGATTTGATCTTGCGTCTACTTGGTTCTTTATCAATAATACCAACATATTTGAATTCTTCTCTGTTTTCATAATATTCCATAACACTATCAAAATCGTAAATACCTGAAATTCTTTCAGTTTCAGTTTCTGTTGTCATTTCTGGTTGTTCTTTTTCAGGGAGTTTATCAACACTTTTTAAGTAGTTGTATAATGACAAACTAGTTTGAATAGTTTTATCAACATTGATTCTATAATACATTGGAATGTTCTCAGGTTGATCAAATGGTTGATAGATATAATATTTATCAATATATATGAGATAACCTTGTCTATTATATTTGTCATATACAGTATCTTTAAAGTTATTAAAATCATTTTCTGTTATAGGGGTTAACTCATTTAATGCCTCATATACAAAAATATCTTCAAATAGTTCTTTCTTTTCCCCACTATATGAATTTTTAACATAATTAAGAATATCTTTGAGAGTGTGTATATAATCCATTCTGAATAATTCTTTAATCTTACTTTTAACATTTTCTATTTCATTTCTAGCCAAATGTTGTGTAAAAGTACTACGATCCAAATCTGTTTTTGTCAATGATTTGTACATATGATTGTTTTCATCAAAATATTTATTATTAAGTAATTTACTATCACATTTAAATTCACAATTTGTATAATCACATAAATAAGAACAAATATGATCTCCTTTTTTTGCTTTATCTGGTTCAACACAGCCTTTGAATTCCTTAACTTCCTCGGGATAAATGTTACCACTCATATTCAATGCGCAATCAATTGCCATTTCTTTCATTGCTCTTTCTATCTTTTTGATTAATAAATATTTCAACTCAGCTTTTTTATATAATTCTTCCTCACTTGAAACCCCTTTGTCTAAAGTAACTGCGTATTTATAGACATTCACTTCTGGAAATGGATTATCTTTTGACATCAATTGATCATGTGATCTATGACGAATAGCCCGGCCAATGACTTGATCTACTTTTCCCAAATTATAATAAACATCAAGAATATGTACTTCGGATACGTATTTCAAACTTATACCTTCATTCATGACACGGGAACCTAACACAAATTTGATATTTTTACCATCAATATTATCTATTGTACTGAAAACATGTCTTAATATATATTGTTTTTCTTCGGGTATGATTTCACCACTTTCCTCAGAAGAGGCGCCAGTAACAACAACAAATGTGGAAGGTTTGAATTGATGTTCTGGAACTTGATTATCTTTTGGTTTTTCATATTCAGTTGATGATTCGGATACATTTTTAGGTCTTGATTCTATCTTATTTTCACCCTTTAGTGAAGACTGATGTTCTTCAAATGTCTTACCACAGAAATAGCATCTAGTTGTTGGTTTGATTTTATAATTTTCTGGTTTTTCATCATATTCCAAATAACCATTCATTAATAAAACTTCCTGGAATAATTCTATTCCTGACTTGACCAAATTAGAATAAATAAAAGCTGTTCTGGCTCCTTTTTTACCCCATACCAATCGATTAATTTTTTTAAGAGCTTTATAAAATTTAATGGAAAAGTATTTTAGATATTCCATTCTAAAGATTTTTCCACTAATTGTTTTTCCATTTTCCGAGACCTGTACTAAACTTGTATCCGATTCCAATGATTTATCTTTAAGAATTTCAAGAGCAACCTTTTTATTAATCAAGTCTGGGTTTGTTTTTAATTGATTTTTAACAGTATTAATACCTTCTCTGCCATAATATCCAACTAATTCCTTTTTATCATTTAATCCGGGAAATGCAATATTGGCAACTGCTTGGCTTTTACGATCCAAACTATCCAACCCTGTTTTTTCTTCATCCTCTTCGTTCTCTTGTTTACCTGTTAACTTAATAACTTCATCATATACATGTCGTTGAAATTCTAACATATTACATGAAGTAATTTTAGTAAACATTAACCCTTTTCCTGTTTCACCTTTATCTACTCTTTTTGCAAATGTAAGTGGATCAGCACCTCTTAAATATGATACATAACCACGAACCATATCTTTGAAATAGTCTATTCCACCTGGTTTAATTTCCATTTCATAATTTTGAAGAGAAGTGAATATTTTATCACGTAATATTGGATCATTTGATGGTCTTAAAAAGTTAATTAATTGAACACAATCATGGGCTAAATTTTTCATAGGAGTTGCAGTTAATAGTACAACTTTCAAGTTAATAGAATTTTTAATAACTTTCATCACAGCATCGCCATATTCATTACCAGTAATATTATGCGCTTCGTCAACTATTAACAAGCTATTATTTAAATTATAAATTCTATCAATTGCTACATCTCTTTCAAATTCACCTTCTTCAGTTTTTCTGTAAACCTTTTTAACTTTATCATCACCAGTTTTAACTTCCTTTTCAGATATTCTTTCACCCAATACCTTTTTATAAAAACTTCTATAAGTCATAAAACGATAATATTGTAAAGCATTACTCAAAGCCATTTTTTTCATTTTCTCTTTTTCCTCTTCATTGATATATGTGGTCATGTCTTGCTGTTTTAAATATGTTTCGTGTGTACATTTTAATAATTCTTCTTTCCAGTTTTCTTTAATAATTGGACCCGGAACAAGAACATATATTTTGGTACCATATTTTTGTACCATAGATTTGAATCGCTCTGCTATAGCAATTGCTGCGCCTCTGCTACTATTAATTTCTTAATAGGATAGACTATACCTTAAGCTTTATAAATAAAACCCATTTTCATCTAGTCGTTGAACTTTATAGTTAGCTGCTGATTTTCAAAAAATCATTATTTTCACAATTGTAAATGATTTATCATGATGTTCCAGCAATTTGGAAATGTCGCCAATATTTATTGACTAATAATGCAATTATTTTAATACTCATTTTTAAAGTATTATGACATATCATACCATTTGCAATATAATTATGTGTATGTTCGATTTCCAAATCATAAACAAAACCTTTGTAATGGTATTCTCTGATACTTTTGATTTTAACGTATCCAACGTCTTTTTCTAATTCTTTTTCTAATTCGTATTTTGTAATCATTATTGATGCTAGTTTTACTGCATTTATATTATATTGTTCTTGTAATTGTTTATCATTTATTAATATTTCTAAATTTTTTATTATTTTCTTTACTGTATTTATTGTTACATTTTTTTTTCCATGAATATATGAGAATTCACAAAATCTTCTTTTTGGTAATTTAGTTTCTTTCCATAAATTATACAATTTATTTTTTATTGGAATAATTTCTAAATTAGGATTACACTTTTTATCACATTTTTCATTTAATAGTTTTTGTTTATATTCTAAATTAAATCCAATTTCACTTTTATATATTCTTAAACCAGGACCAGATATATATAACATATAATATGTTCTTTTTATTCTTTTACCATTTGTTGCCATTTTAGTTTTTTCTTTGATTCGTGAATCAATACCAAATAATTTTAATAAATAATAAATCTGATTGATCAAAATAGATGATGCACTTGTTAATTCAATAATACCGTTTTGTTTATTTATCGAAGATTCAGCATCAAAATAACTTGTTAAAAATATTCTAATTATTTCCTTATCTGATGTCATAATAAATTCAGGTATTGTTTTGTTAGCTGATAAATTACCAAATTTATATCCATTGCTTTCTAGGAATAGCTTGTATTCTTTACTAGTTATTCTTAAATATGTCACTCGATTTTTAGGATAAGAAATTCCATAGTTATTAAAATTAATATTATATTGTGATGATACACATTTGATATTTTCTTTTAATTTATTTAATACATCTATTTCAGTATTTGTTATTGCTACAAGATTATATTTACTGTTTTCATGTCCTTCGCTAATTTGCCAAGCCAATAAATTCGCTAATTCTTTTGTTACAACAAATGTATTAGCGGATGATGTATTGTATAAGACATTTGGTATAGAAATATAATCACCAACATTTAGGTTATTTTCCCAACCATTTTGTTTAAGTAATTTATGAGCTTTTGTCATATTAATTTTCATTCCATTATCCAATGTGATTTCTCTAATTGTTTCATCAATATATTGTCTATATAATTTTTCGACGTTTTTAATGATAATTTTTCCAGTTGATTCGTCATAAGAATTAATTAATATTTTGTGTTTTGGTATACTCCATTGTTCTTCATTATTATATAGAATATCAGTACTTTCTGTATCCCATAACTCACCAATGCGTTTAAGAGTACCATTAGTATATACTAGTTCATCATACAATAGACATTTACCTACACCAGTACCATGGAAAATTAATACCCCTCTATAAGGGGTATCTGGATTAATATAATTGCTCAAAAATGCTTGTTGAGGTAATAATCCATGATGTTCGTGTAGTTTATCTCTATATTCTTTAATCATTTCATATGTTTCCAATTTGGGTCTTTTAGGAATATGATTATAGTAATATTCTCTCTTCTTATAAACTTTTTCCTGAAAATCGTCATCATCTGTTTCTGGATAAGAATAATTTATTTTCATTAATTCTTTTAAATGATCATCGCTTAATACCGCGACATCATCATCGATCGATTCCTCTTCCCCAAAGATGTCTGAAAAGTCGTCTGAATAAGTTGATGTGGATGTTATATTATCTGCCATATATTAACTATATTATATAAGTAATATTATAAATTAAATTAATTTTAAAAGCTTTTACCAAATAGTACATTTAATTTGGCTTCCTTTTGACAAACACAACATTTGTCACCAGTTATTGTCATATTCAAATCTGAAGGGATACAGAGAGATTTAGCATGGAATTTAGTTTTAATTTCCTTTTCACAATCTTCACTATCACACCATTTAATATAACATAAACTCTTTTCATTTAATGCAGAACCAAATTCTTTTTCATTTTGAGGTGTTTTAATATGTGACATCATTTCCTGCAAAGCCTTATCATACATTTCTTGATGAATATTATTTAATACTTCTTCGATATGATGATTAAGAGTATAATCTTTATTATTGTTCTTTTCAACAAAAATCAAATTAGTTTCATTAATGGTAAATGTTTTTATAACTGATCTTGTCGATGAAGTTCGTTTACATAAAGTTAGTGTGTTTTCGTCGGCGTCTTTTGGACCTATTTCAATTCTGAGAGGTACACCACGAAGTTCATAATAATTGTATTTCCATCCAGGATTATGATTAGGATTAGTATCTAATTTGACTCTAAAATTATCTTTGAGAACATCATAAATTTGTTTGCATCTATTTAAAACAAGTTCTTCTTTACCCTTCTTAATAATTGGAATAATAACAATTTGTATTGGAGCTACTTTAGGAGGCAATACTGCTCCTTTGTTATCTCCATGGGTCATAAGCATGATGCCAATAGATCTAGTTGTTATCCCACAAGAAATCTGCCAAACATACTGATTTTGTCCATTCTCATCTTGAAATTTAATATCAAACATTTTTGAGAAATTTTGTCCAAGTAAATGAGATGTTGCCGCCTGAATACCTTTGCCTGCTACTGGTACATACGACTCCACAGTTTGAGTTAGTTCGGCCCCTGCGAACTTTTCGCCGTTTGTTTTAATACCACGAATAACCGGAATCGCCAAAAGATTATTATACGTTTCTTTATAAAGGTCTAAGATATTTGTGACATCATTTAATGCTTGATCGCGATTTGTATAACAGGAGTGAAGCTCGCTCCAAAAAAATTCGCGACTTCTTATAAATGGGGTACAATGTTTCATTTCCCATCGAACAACATTACACCATTGGTTATATTTTAAAGGTAAATCACTATGACCACGAATTAAATTTTTGAAGATTGGATACATTGCACATTCACTAGTAGGTCTAACGGCAATTCGATTTTTTTTGGCAATTTTATCTTGTTCAGTTTCTCCATCTTTTTTGGATTCCTCCTCGGTTCTTTTTTCCAACCATGCCACCTCTGCGCTAAAACCTTCTAAATGTGTTTCTTCTTTAGACAAATTAACCTCACTAATGAACAATGGAAATTGAACATTTTGGACATCTCTTTTCTTAAGTTCATTATCCAAACTTTTTTGAATGTTTTCCCAAATTGCAAATGAATTGGGTAAAAGTACATAACATCCAGAAACATCATAGTATTCAATGAATTTACCTTTTGTAATTAATTGGGTATACCATTCACTAAAGTCATTAGTTTTGGTAACGGTTAATCCTAGTTCATGGTCCATTTGTTAATTATAAGAAATATAATGGAAAATTATAGTTATTAAATATTATTCAATTTTTATTGATATTTGAATAAATTAATTTGCGGGTTCATCGTTATCTGAATCATATGGTGCAAGTTTTGGATCTTGTAATATGCTTTTGATATGATTAATTGATTTGCCTCCATTTCCTACTCCGGTAAAAATATAAAATTGATTATATTGTTCATATCGTTCTATCATCCTAGATACTTTTTCATAATATTGAAGATGATCTTTATATGGATTAGGCATGGAATAATTCATATATTATCCTTAAACTTATTAATTAAATTTATCAATTTTTTAATAAATTAATTGTTTAGATATTCTTCGACTGCTTCCATAAATTCGGTGTTTTCTGACAAATTATACCATTGCTTTCTTTCTTCTTCAGTCATAGTCTGTGATAGATTATTTGGAAAGTAAATTTTATCAATAAGATTATTTAATCCTGGTTCGATTAGTGGATTTATATTTGTTATGAATAATATTTTACAATTAATTTTAATTTCTTTTGGATTTTCATAAAGAGCTCTTGTTGTGATAGAATTTTGGGTAGCAATTGTTTTTAATAGACCTATATTCATTTTTGACCATTCATTTTCTTCCATTTCTTGAACAATTAAAAGTTTTTTACTTAATGTTACTTTAGCAATGTCTCGCCATGGTTCAGATAATAGTTCACAAAATATCTGATATGGGATACGTAAACAATCATTTTTAAGAATTTGTGCTAATATATTTGCTAATACAGTTTTGCCATTATTTCCGGTACCCTGAAAAAGGTAAATATTATTTTCATTTACCTGATGTCCATCTAATAGTTCCTTTATTTTATTAACATTAACACTTAAATTAGAAAAGTACTCATATGGTGATGGATTAAAATTTGCTGTCATATAATAGTTTTTTTGTTCATTTTTTATGTTTTATTCGTTAATATAATCAACTTTTTTATATTGCGCCTAAACGCACCTTATTATTCTATTTCTTAATAATATATAGTTTTATGAATAATACTTTTACATATGAGAAGAAGAAGAAATTAGCTGAGAAGATATCAAAACTTAAAAAAAAGGATGATATTGTTAAAATTTTTGAAATTATCTATGAACAAGATCAAAGTGTTACAGAGAATCAAAATGGATTATTTATGATATTCAATAATTTAAATGACGCAACATATCATAAAATAGATTTATATATGAAATCAATCACTAAAAAACAATCAAGTCCTGTAAGTGAAAACACTTCAGATAAAAAAGAATTTATCTCTTATGTTCAAAATGAATTTCCAGATCAAGATCACTTTAATCCTAAACTAAAATACAGCAATAAAGAGAAAAATATTATCAAACGACAAAGATATGAAAAAATGATTACAAGTGAAAAAGATAGTGATGAGAATATTGTTTATAAAAAGTTTGATGGGGCTACTTTATCAGATTCAGTATCCGATGTCAATAAAAATGAAGAAGTACAACCAAAAGGAAAGAAAAAAACAACAGCATCTAAATCAACTAAAACAACCAAAAAATCATAAAAAAGATGATTCCCTTTGTCATTATCTTTTATATGATTTGGCTTAAATCATAAAAAAGATGATTCCCTTTGTCATTATCTTTTATATGATTTGGCTTAAATCATAAAAAAGATG
>Ga0138256_10006742_pt1 | contig 12153 bp, 10 predicted proteins | sample KNB2016incub_MG_FD_105486 | JGI IMG/M metagenome (GOLD analysis project Ga0138256, IMG submission 105486) | Active sludge microbial communities from wastewater in Klosterneuburg, Austria - KNB2014incub_MG | ecosystem: Engineered > WWTP > Activated sludge > Unclassified | place: Austria... | reverse complement strand
TCAGCGATGCGGTGCTGTGTCGCTCCCGTCGACCTGAGAACGATGCAGCCAAGTACGCTGCGGAGTCCTACAGCTCGTCAGTACCTTTTTGCGGTTGCCAACCGTGACACGCAGTGCGGCCGCTTTGGCTGGTACTCCCCGGATTTTCCATCTGATCGATGTCGCAGGCACGGGCGGTGCCGAGACCGTCTTTTGCCAGATGGTGCGTTTTTTTGATCAGCGTGACGAGAACGCCCTGACCGTATTGCCGGGGCCGGGCTGGATCGCGGAGCAACTCACCGGGCTCCGCTCTGAAGTGCGCTTTGTTGCTTCGCGTGGATCCTTCAGTCGCCGCTTGCTGACCACGCTCATGGAACTCATGCGGCAATCGCGCGCGAATATCATGGTGGTTCACTTGCTCGGTTCGGCTGCCTATGCAGCGCTGACCGGTCTGCTGATGCGGCGTCCGGTGATTGCGGTATTTCATGGTGCGCTGGACTTCGAGGCACCCGGCAGGCTGAGTGGTCTCAAGCGCTGGTTGCTGGGCTTAGGGCACGTACATGTCGTGGCGGTATCGGCGGGTGTGAAGGAGGCGCTGGTTGCCTGGGGTCTGCGGGCCGATCGGGTACGGATCATCGCCAATGGCGTGGATACGGCCGCATTTCGGCCGATGGCAAGCACAGCAGTGCGCGAGGCACTGGGACTGCCCGCGGAGGCCCTTATTGTCGGGGCAGTCGGCAACCTGCATCCGGTAAAAGGCTATGAGCTGATGCTGCAGGCCGCAGCGCTGGTTGTGCAAGCGCAGCCCCATGTGCACTTTGTCGTCGCCGGTGAGGGTGACCCGGTCTATCAGCGTGAACTCGAACAGTTGCGCGATCAGTTGGGATTGCAGCGTCACTGGCACTTCCTCGGCTTTCACACTGCCGATGGAGCCCATTACAGCAGTCTGGGCTTACTGGTGTCAGCTGCGTCATCCGAAGGTCTGCCCCTGTCGTTTCTCGAGGCAATGGCGTGCGGTGTGCCGATTGTTGCCACAGCCAACGAGGGCTCCACACGTCTGCTTGATGACGCCCGGTGTGGTCTCAGTGTGCCCTATGGCGATCCGGCTGCACTGGCCGGCGCGATAATGTCAGTGCTCGGCAATGAAGGGCTGGCCAGGGAGCTGGGTGAGCACGGCCTGCAGGCCGTGCGGCAGCGCTACTCGCTTGGTGCAACGCTCGCCGAGTATCAGCGCCTGATCAATCAACTCATACAGACGCAGGGGTGAGAGGTCGCCACTTCCTGTATCAGTGACGATCGCTCAGGACTTGCGAAGTCCGAGCAATTTGCCGCCAACCTGCATCAGCTCCCGCCAGAGTGCCGGTATTAGCAGGCGCGCAGCGATCAGCCAGACCAGCGCGCCGCCGATGATGCTGACCGTCAGGCGAAGTGGTGCGGACGCATCAGGCAGAAGCGCCTGACTGCCAAGTACTGCAAGTCCCATGACGAAGGCCGGAAGTGCTGCAAGAAGGAGTTCTCGCAGGATCTGCGTCCGGTTGACCGGTATGCAGCTGGCGACCGCATTCAGGCCCAGCAGAAAACCGAGCGGAATCGAGATGGCCCAGGCAACAGCAACCCCTGGCAACCCCCAGCGCGTACTCACCAGCAGCATGACCCCGGACAAAACCAGCGTCTTCAGGTTGTAGTAGAAGGTCTGTTCGGGGCGACCGATACCCTGCAGTACGGTGGCCGCAAAGGCACCGGACAGTCGCATGGGCATGACCGCCGCCAGGATCTGGATCACCAGCACAGCTGCTTGCCATTTTTCGCCCAGTACGACGGTGACCAGATCTTGTGCAGTGAGCGCAAGACCCCAGAGTACCGGGAAGCTGACGATGGATGACAGGCGCAGGGACTTGGAATAACCGTCAGCCACCTGTGCCGGCGCATCCTGGAGGCGGGAGAAGGCCGGAAGCGCGACCTGATTGGTGATCTCGACAACTTTCGAAACCGGCATAAAGGCCAACTCTTTGCCGACCGTAAGCAGGCCGAGGCTGGCATCGCCGAGTTTGCGTCCCACGATCAAGGCATCAATCTGCGTATACCAGTACCAGACAGTCATGTTGGCGAGCAGAAAGCCTGACAGCCGAAACAGGCCGCGCAGCGGTTCAAGCGCCAGCAGTGGCCGCGGTATGCCGCCCACGTAAAGCTGCATCTGCAGCGCTCGCGCAAAGCTGCCGGCCAGGTTGCCAAGGATCAGCGACCAGGCGCCATAACCGGTCCAGGCCAGATAGAGTGTCGTGATCGTGGAGATCAACGAGGAAGTCATTCCCGCGAGGGAAATTTCCCGGAAGCGCATGTCAATCGCAAGCAGGGCGCGCGGGACGGTTGAGATGCCGATCGCCAGGAACAGCAGGGCGCTGACCTGTACCAGCGGAGTAAGCGCTTCATTGCGGAAATAATCGGCAACCAGCGGTGCCAGACCGGCCATCAGGCCACACAGGACGACGCCCGCCAGCATGGAAGCACCGTAGGCGGCGCGAAGCACCAGCGGGTCGGTTTCGCGGCGGCTGATCAGCGCTGTGCCCAGCCCCAGGTCACCGAGGAACAGCAGATACCCGGTGAAGAGTGTAGCCATCGCCACCAAGCCATAGTCGGCAGGAGCGAGCAGTCTCATCACGACGATGGTAGATATCCACGAGACGATCTGCGCAAAAGCCCGGGCGCCAGTCATCCAGCGTAATGATCGGTATACATCCTCGCTCACCGCCGGGATTGTAACGGAGAGCGGTGAGCAAGGCGGATGTCCTGCGCTTCGATGCGGTCACACTTATGGCAGCTGGTCGCGTGATATATTTCCGAACCCAAGGAAATACCGTATTTCGCGGTCCCTTCGCTGTAGTTTATGAGCGCGTCGATCAACTTCCACAAGCTGGCCGGCGAACTTTGGCGAAACCGTCAGCCGATCGTTGCGGCCTGGTACGTTGACTGGTTCTCGCCGGCCATCATTGCGGCGTTTCCTGGTGAGTTTTCAGCCAGTCCGAAGCAGGCGGCAGTAACCCGCGACTTTTTCTTGCCTTTGCTGGGCCTGCTGGTTCAGTACGCGCGCACCGGTGAGCAACTATTCCGCGATCAGTACCTGTTCGAGTGGCGGCGCTATGCACCTCACCGTGAGGGCCAGGAATCGCTGCAGGCTTACTTTGCGACACTGGTGCCCGCACATGAGCGGGCGCTGCTAAACCAGGTGTCCAGTGATCTTCGCCAGCGATTTGCAGACTGGCTGACTGAATTGCACCGGCCTTTGCGCACCCTGCCAACAGGTGAGCGAACCAACCTCCGGATGCTGATGGTTGGTGATTGTGTGATGGCGGGCATCCAGGTGTTCCTGATCGACCAGATGGCCGGGCAGGGAATTGACCTGGATGTACGTTACTACTACCTGTCTGCACTGATGGGAGCTGATATCGACCAGGACGGCATATCGGCTGCGATCAGGACCAGCAAGGTCGATGTCATCGCGACGAGTTATCTGACTTACAAGGGTATCCCTCTGTATCGATCGCTGATGGAGGATGCTGGCAAGCACACGGCGGCGGAAAAGTCAGCGCTCGTTGAGGCGATATCGCAGTATGTTGCCAGCCATGTCAGCCAGATCCGTGAACTTAGCGATGTACCGCTGTTGCTCCACAACGCATCGGGTCTGCCTCTGAGTCGATGGCGTTCACGTCTGCCGGGCCTGTCGCCATTGACGCGAGCGCAACAGGATGCCTTGCATCTGGTCAATACCGAGATCAGCCGTATCGTCAGGGCAACGGACAACTGTTTCCTGATTGACGAAAATGCCCTGACTGAAGCGCGAGGATTGCGCAGCGCGTCCAGGGTGCTGTTTCCGCAGCGCATGTTTCGCCATGCCCAGTTTCATCTGATCGACTTTGAGCGACTGGCCTCGATCGAGTACGGCGCAATTGTCAGCGATATAGCCCGGCTGAGAAAGACCAAGCTGATCCTGGTGGACTTTGATAACACCTTGTGGAATGGCGTTATGGCTGATGGCCCGGTGGAGCATCATCGTGATCGCCAGTTACTGCTGAAAAAGCTGTCTGAGCTGGGCATTCTTCTCGCCGCTGTCAGCAAGAATGATGAAAAGAATATCCGCTGGGATGAGATGTTGTTGACCGCAGATGATTTTGTCTCGCTGAAGATCAACTGGAACCTGAAAGCCCAGTCAGCCCGGGAAATAGCTGCGGACCTGAATCTCGGCATCGATTCGTTCCTGCTGCTCGATGACAATCCGGCTGAACGTGAATTGCTCAGGCAGCAGGTGCCTGAAATTACGACACTAGATGCCACAAAACCATCTGCCTGGGTGGCTCTGGGCCGGCTGTTGTTGATGCCGAATACGAGGGAGACTGAAGAGGCGCGTCAGCGCAAACAGCTGTATCGACAGCAGGCCAGCCGGCAGCAGACGGTTCGTTCAGGGCCTGACTACCCCGCGTTGATGCGCACCCTCGAGCTGAAGGCGACGATCGGCTCAGCAAGCAAAACGGATCTCGACCGGGTCGCAGAGCTGGTGCAGAGAACCAACCAGTTCAATACCACCACAATCAGGTATGCGAAGCACGAGCTTGAGGACTTGCTTCGGCGTGATGATGCACGGGTTATCGTCGGCGACCTGTCCGACAAGTTCGGCGCACTGGGACTGGTGTGTGTGGCGGTTCTGCGCCTGACGGAGGGGGAGTTCCTTATTGAGAGCTTCGTCATGAGTTGTCGGGCGATGGGCTTCGGAATGGAGCAGGCGATGCTGGCCTACATCGTGCGCGTGTGTGCCGGGCAACCGCTCGTCGGCCGTTTTGTTCCCAGTGGACGCAATGAACCCTCGGCGAGCGTGTTCGCCAATGCCGGGTTTGCTCCGGTGGAGGAGGGTCGCTGGCTGCTGCCAGCCGGTGCCCAGCTCCCGATGCCGGCGTGGATTTCTGTTGCCGAGCGCTAGTCCGGCAATTATTGATCAGAGAAACGCGCTGTTATCGTAGTCGCGCTGGACGATCCGACCGGGGTTACCGACCACCAGGCAACGCGGCGGAATATCCTGATTTACCATCGCGCCTGCGGCAATCGTCGCGTAATCGCCGATGCGCACGCCCGCGGTAATCGTGACGTGTGCACCGATCCATACGCCGGCACCGATGACCGGCCCGGGCTCGCCTGCCTCGGGTCCGAGACTGACGTGCTGCTGGATCGCGCAACGTGGTCCGATCTGACAGTGTGCCACCCGGATTCTGCCAAAGTGGCCGATATAGAAACCTGGGCCGATGTCCGCGCTTTGTTCTAGCCGGATCCCATAGGCAAGGCGAACAAAGGCCGCCAGCAGCCAGTACAGCGGATAAAGACACGCGGCAACCAGCCAGCCGGGCAGATGGCGGCGCAGCCTTGAGAGCCAGCGCCCGAAGCGGTAAACGAACAAGGCCTGGAGGCCGAAGTTGTCGCCCGCAAGCCGCAGCCAGGCGCGGATACCGGGTGTGGTGTCGGCGCGATGAAAGCGCAGCACATCAGACCGGATATGCGCAAACAATCAGTTGCTCCGCACGGCTGCGACGCATGCATTCGCGTCGAGGTCCGGCTGTTCACGTAACGCGGTGTTGTCAAAATCGCGCACGACGACGCGCGCCGGATTGCCTTGCATGACGACGCCGGCGGGAATGCTCCTGGTGAGTGCAGTACCGGGTAACAGCGTGGCGCCATCGCCGATGGTCAGCGATCCATAGACCACGCAATCTGCACCGATCCAGACGTTGCGGCCGATTTCCGGCAGTCCCCCATCAGCCAGGCTCATGCCGATGGTCGTGCGTGGACCAATGACCGTGCCGGCGCCCATTTTTGTCGCACCAAAGATGAGGCATCCCTCATCGGGCAGGCAGACGCCGCCCTCAATGTCGCTGCGGCCGAGGATATCGCTCTTGGTAGACACCTTGATCAACCACTCAAGGCTGCTCAGCGGGATACCGATCAGGCGCAGTTGCCAGCTGCCCCGCGAGGGCCCGGTCCAGCGGCTGACCCACCAGTGGGAGATGCGATGCACCAGCAGTAACCACAGACCGCGCGAGCTGAGCAGCAGCCAGAGGCCAGAGATCAACCGAAACGGTTTGCCTGGCCAGCGGCGGCGGTGACACAACTTGATATCGGCAGAAAATCGCGCGATGGCCATGGCTATTTTGCCGGGGTCGCACCGACGACGTTGAGAAACTCCGTCGCGGCCAGCAGTTCGCCGCGCTCATTCAGATGTCCCCCGTCATCGGTAAGCGTGGGATCAAGGGCTTCGATCTCGCGGCCAGCGACATCTACTACCGTGTGTGAGCCGCCACCGTCGGCTTCCACGCGCGCCAGATCAAACAGGCGACCACCAGACTTGTAGTGCTCTCGAACGAGCTGATTAAACTCGGCGCGTTTCGCATTCTCGACATACTGTGCCGGCTGTTTGCCCAGCAGGCGTTTGATCCAGGCCTTTGGGCCGGTCTGCACGGCTGCGAGCGGTGCAGTGACTGCGATGAAGTGCGTATCCGGATATTTCTGAGTGAGGCGATCCAGACTGCTGATATAGGCTTTGGCAACTTCCGGTGCGTCGGTCCCGGTGTTGAAGTCGATGTAACAGAGTTTCATCAGCGCGATATCCGCGCCACGTGCGGCGCCCGCATCCATTGCAGCCGAGAAGTCGCTTATTTTCCCCAACGGATCCTCGTTGCGACCGACGTTGAAGTGGGTGATGCCGAAACCGGTTGGTGCGCCGCGTTGCTCTTGGATCGGCAGTGTTATGCCGTCACGGCGAGCGAGCTGTTCCACACCGCTCAGGATGTTTGTACCTACTGACTGGTGCGCGAAGACGATCTGCTTTCCGCTCAACCCGGACCAGTCAATGGCGCTGTGTGGTGTTGTCATGTGTTCCTCCTGGGGGTTGCAGCCGCTGAGCACTATCAGGCTCAACGCAATCCATTTCCACGCTTTTGTCATTTTCCTGCTCTCTCCTGCGGTGATACCCCCGATAGCGCAAGTCGACGGTAATTCTTCAGTAAACCCAGTGCCCGTCCGGCATAAAAGGCTGTGGCTACCGGAACCATGCGTAGCAGGGTTGCGAGTCGGTCGCTTCGGCGGGCCGCTTTGGCGATCGACATCAATAGTATGGGTGGTATCAGCAGCAAGCCAGCAGCTGCCCAGGCTGCGGCTCCAAGCCACGGTGTCGTCAGCACTGTCAGTAAACCGAGCGCGAATGAGTGTGTCATGAGCAATTGCGGCTCGCGCCAGGTCTCGGCGACATCCAGCTGGTAGCTGCCATGCCAGACCTGGCGGCGGGCGACAGCGCGCAGCGTGCGCGGATAGCCCAGATGTATGACACAGCTTGCCTGTACGGCGAGTACCTTCAGATCCCGATCGCGTACCCGTCGACAGAAATCATCGTCTTCCCCGGCTGAGAGCTGCTCATTGAAGCCGCCAAGTGCCGAAAAAAGTTCCCGCTGCACGACAATACTGCCGCCGGGAAGGGCAGCGACTTCGCCAGTTGGTCCAGGCTCCGTCGGTGCCCAGGCCCGCTGTACCCATGTGCCACGAGGGTGGGCAAGATAGCCGCCGCCGGTCGCTCCGACTCCCGGAGCTGCCAAGGCTGTGACGGCAGCCGATAGCCAGTCGGTGCGTGTTACGCAATCTGCATCGACGAAAGCCAGGATCTGGCTGTTGGTCGCGCGTGCTCCGCTATTGCGTACTGCGCCAACCCGGCCCTGCGGGTGCAGGAGTACGTTGACGCCGTGCGCCTGGGTAATTGCCACCGTCGCATCAGTCGATCCATTGTCACTCAGAATGATCTGTATGCGTTCCGCCGGATAGTCCTGTCGGGCCAATGCTTCCAGACACTGGCTCACGTAGGCTGCCTCATTCCGGGCCGGTATGACGATGGCTACTGTCGGGACATCAGACTGCGCGCCAGCATTAGGGGCCTGGGCCGATATCAGGCTGTTCATGTGTCGTGCCGTGTCTGGTGGTGGCTGGCGCTGCGGTACAGTTCAAGATAGTGCGTGGCACAGGCTTCAGCCGACAGCCGTTCTCGTACCTCAGCAATCGTTATCGTGAAGTCCGGATCTGCAGCTGAAGATTCGCACAGCGCCCTCTGCATGGCGTCCGCCAACGTCTCCGGCGAGAAATCGGCGGCGAAGCGAATCATGCCGCCGCCGAGAATGTCATCGATCTCGCGGGACGGTTCAATGGGCGTACTCACTACCGGACACCCTGCACACAGTGCCTCCATGGTTGCCAGCCCCAGGCCCTCATAATCAGAACTCAATACAAAAAGACCTGCTTTCTCGTAGAGCGCAGTCATGTCGGTTACCTGGCCCAGCAGCGTCGTGTGACTCTCGATTTTCAATGCCTGGATCATATCCTCCAGCATCCTGCGCTGTGAGCCTTCACCGGCAATCGCAAGCTTTGCATCGGGCATCGATTTCAACAGTGTCGAGAAGGCGCGCAGCAAACGTGGATAGTTTTTCTGCGCTTCAAGGCGGCCTGCCGCAACGACGAGCGAATTGCCGGCCTTGCGTTGTATGGGCATCGGGGCAACTGTACTCACTCCGTTGCAAATGGTCAGCACTGGCTCGGTTAGCTGCCACGGCAAACATTTCGCAACAGCGTTACTCACACACACGACTGTTGACGCTGTGTATCTGAGCGCCATGCCTTCGATGCGACGCTTGACCACGGAGCGTGCACCCTGTGCCGAGAAGTACGGGTACGGGGCGTGTATGGTTCTGACATGCCGGACGTCAATGTGTCTTCCGGTGGCAGCCAGCAGACTGGGTAACATCGAATGTGAGTGCACGATATCCGGACGCAGCGTGCTAACCAGGTTTCGGTATCCGGCCACCGTCTTCAAGGGATCCGGACGAATATTCATGTGTGCCAGTGAGGCGGTGCCCCTGCTGGCCGCGGCGATTGGCGCGATCGCATCGCTCAGGTAGAGCAGATGAGTCTCAACAGCCTGTTGGCGGAAATAAGGCAACATGGATACGACGAGTGTTTCAATACCGCTGCCGGCATTGGGCAGCACATGCAGGACCTTCATGCCGGCAATCCGAGCCGCCGGCGCAATTTTGTGGCCAGGAACTGCAGCTTCAGCCGCGATTCACCTTGCGGAAGGTGCATCAGGAAATAGAGCGCTTTGCGAATCTGCAGCGCACGAAGCTGGTCTGGCTGCCTGGGTTGTTTTTGAAGCAACTGATCGCAACGTCTGCCCAGTGCTTGCAGGAAGCGGGCTTTCTGATCATCGGCCAGAAGCTCCAGTTCCATGCTTGATGTCAGTCGGAAGGGCAGCAGCGTGTGCTGAATATCGCCTTGGGCGGGGATGTCGGCCAGCAGTGCTGCCGCGCTGGTTAAAGCCGGGTGCCAGTGCAGGTCGAACAGACAATCGCCGAGGCCAGAGGCAACCAGGCTGTTGCCGTGCCGGAATACCGGCTGAAAAACATGGCTGTGATGAATGAGTATGAGGCGTGCGCCAGCGGTCGACAGCGCGTCGATCGTGGACATGGTCTCAGGGTCGGGCAGCAACCGGCCTTCTTCGCCCGCGTGGAGGGCTATGACAACGCACGCGCCAGATGCCGCGAGACCGCTGATCTGTTCGAGCAGCTTGCCGGGTTCCGGCGCTGCATAGCTTCGTGCCGACGTTCGCCGGGAGTCAGGCACGAAGGAGGCGCCGAGGAGCGCAATGCGGACAGCGCCAAATTCGCGGATGACTGGCTGGGGTAATCCATGCTCGTCAGCGAGTCCGACAACGTCAAGCCCGGCCTGGCGACACGTGTCTACGGTATTCCAGAAGGCATCAATGCCATGCTGCAGGGAATGGTTGTTGGCCACACTGACCGCCGTAAAGCCCGCTTGACGCAGCGCCGTGGCCCAGTCGGGCGGTCCGCGAAATACCAGGCCCTCTACCGCGTCCGGCACATTGCTGTGCAGGCTGAGGACCCCCTCGAGGTTGCACAGTGCGATATCGGCGTCCTGCAGCGCAGGCGACAAAGCCTCCAGGGCCTGCTGACGCTGCTTCGCGGACAATGAACCGGCACCATGACCGAAACTGAAATAGTGATCGCCGGGACAAATATCCCCGACCGCTGCCAGCCTGACCGTAGACCGGGTCATCATCAAAGAGCCTGGTGCGTTCGTGGCAGCAGGCTCTTTACCGAGCGGAACTTGCCGTTCGCTTCCTTGCCGATGCTGTCGACGAACTCGATCCTGATGTGAACATCGGTTCCGATTCGTTCGGTGAGATTGCTGACCAGGCCCGCGCCGTTCACCTGGCTGCGGTCATCGCTGACGATGCGCACCAAGACCTGGTCGCTAGCGGTCTGCAGGATCTGGCTTTCACGGATGCCGACCATGCCCTTGAAGGCCGGGTCGAGGCGGCCGACATGCCGGCCTGACGGCGTGATGATCACGTCATCTATGCGACCTTCCACGGATTCCACGACCGGCGCGTGCCGTCCACAAGCACAGGAACTGGCCGACAGTCGGCCGGCATCGCCGATCAGATAACGAATCAGCGGCATCGCTGGATTGATAAAGCCAGTCAGGCACAACTCACCCATTTCGCCAATCGGCACAGGTGCGCCGTCAGCATCGACCACTTCTACGATGCCGTACTCCGGGGCAACATGATAACGACCGTGCTCGCACTCCGCGAAAAAGCCGGCCATCTCGGCGCTGCCGTACTGGTCGCGTACCGGACAGCCAAACACTTCTTCGATGGTCTTGCGCTGGTAATCCAGGAGGGTTTCCGAGGAAGTGATGATCAGCTTCGGGTGTATGTGATGTTGCTGCCGACGCGATTTCAGGAAGCTGGCGACCCGGTACACCGAAGATGGGTACGAGTCTATGAAGACGGGCTGTCTTCTCTCGAGTTCACGGACGTAGGCCGGGATGTTGTCATCGCTCAGGTTGTATGAGGAGAACAGCGTATCGTGCATGGCAGCGTTGCGCCGCCATGCCGTGTCTCTGCCGCGACCGGATGCGGTGAACAACCGGCCGGCGAAGGTTGCGCTCTCGTCAAATGGACTCACGCCATGCCAGCCCAGAAAGCGGGCAAAAAAAGCATAATTGCGCCGGATCGCGGCGCTGGTCGTGGTGATTTTTAGTGGGCTGCCGGTTGAGCCGCTGGTCTGGATTTCAACAGTGGCATCCGCTGTCGAGGCAATAAACTGCGCCCGCATGGCCCGCAGCCTTGATTTTGGCAGAACCGGGAATGCGGCGAGCATCTCTGCAGCGTTCATCGACCCGAATCGGGCTGGATCCAGTGCACACTGCTGCTGGTAGTAAGGCACGTTGCGGACCGCATGGCTCAGCATTGATCTGAGGAGGTTAGCCTGCAGTTCCGCAAGCTCTGAAGCGCTGCGGCGGTCACTGCGGTCGAGTTCCGCACGGATGCTGCTGAACTCGCCGCCATATCGCTGTTGCCGCAACTGCCATCCATAGGCGCTGATGGCGCAGTTTTGCAGCCAGACTGGACTGCTGTTCAGGAGATGTGTGGCAGTTGCACTCACCATGGCTATGGATCTGTAGTCAGGTGGTCCCTGCAGCGATGAAGGTCGCGTGCAGGGTCATGGTGGAGAGAATACCAACGAAGGCCATGTTGTCACCAAAGCCGATCGCCTTGCCGGTCCGGCATTTTTCGACGAGACGAGTAACGGCAAGCGGGTCGAAGTAACCGGCATCGCGAACCCGGCCCGGGTCAAGCATTTCAACCACCAGTGGGTGCGGTTGGCCGGCGGCAAAAAAACTCTGGCTGTCGGGTGAGCGATAGGGCTGCTTTACCCGGGCACGGATCTGGTCCGGCACCCAGGGCGCTACAGCCTGCTTGAGGATGTGCTTCTCCCGCAGCCCGAACAGTTTGCTTGAGGGCGGCAGACGGCTGGCGAATTCAATGACGCGATGGTCAAGATAGGGGAAGCGGCCCTCGATGGAATTGGCCATGGCCATCCGGTCGCCCTGGGTGCTGAGCAGGTAACCCGACATCAGCGTATGAGCCTCGATGTACTGGTCTCTGCCCAGCGGTGGCCAGGTAGGACTGACGTGCGGAAAAGCGCTGGCCAATGCTGCTGCGGCATCGAAGTTCCGGGCCACTGCGCGCAAGTCTGGCGAAAGGAATTGCAGGCTACGCTGCGTGGTCCGGAT
>Ga0138256_10006741_pt1 | contig 12157 bp, 11 predicted proteins | sample KNB2016incub_MG_FD_105486 | JGI IMG/M metagenome (GOLD analysis project Ga0138256, IMG submission 105486) | Active sludge microbial communities from wastewater in Klosterneuburg, Austria - KNB2014incub_MG | ecosystem: Engineered > WWTP > Activated sludge > Unclassified | place: Austria... | reverse complement strand
GTGCAACGGCCAGACCTGTGACGCGGGCCAGGCGTGCGTGCCGTGGTACCAGGACTCGGACGGCGACGGCTTCGGCAACGCCGCCTCGTCGATCTTGGGCTGCGCGAACAAGAAGCCGACCGGATATGTGGCGGACAAGACCGATTGCTACGACAACAACCCGAACGCCAAGCCCGGGCAGACGCAGTGGTTCGCGAACCACCGCGGCGACAACAGCTGGGACTACAACTGTGACAATTCCTCAGAGAAGCAGTACCCGGTCGTCAGCAGCTCGTCCTGCTTGCCGTGCCTCCAAACCTGCTCCGGAAACTGCGGCTATGCGGGGTTCAGTTGCAGCGGCGCGACCGGTTGCCCGCTGACGAAGGCCGGCTACTACTCCGACGTGGCCTGCGGCGGGTGGGCCGTGTTGCAGAACTGCGTGCAGAACTTCGACATCAGTGGGTGCATCGCCGGCGCGCACGTGCAGGCCGGGAGCAGCACGCAGCAGGGTTGCCGCTGACGCGCGGCTCTTGTTGATCCCGCTCACCAGCCTCGAATGAAGCAGGCGCTCGAACGCGTCCGGGCCGCGTGCTCCGACACCACGCTCTGGCGTGATCTGGCGCCACTCATCATCGCGCTGACCTGCGCACCGTGGATCTTCCTGGGCTGGGCGAACTACAGCCAGGCGCCGCTCTTCCGCGACCCGGGGATGTACGTCTACGTCGCGTGGTGCCTGGCCAAGGGCGAGCGCATCTACGACACCATCGCCACGCCCGACGGCCCGCTCATCTACCTGATCAGCTACCTGCTCTTGGTCTTCGGCATGGCGGAGCAAGCCATCCGGCGCGCGGACCTCTGGCTTCACCTGGTCGGCAGCCTGGCAACGGGCGCGCTGCTCGCACCCATCGACGGCGCGCTGGCGCGCTGGCGCCGGGTCGTCACCGCGTCGGTCTGGTCCGTCACCCACGCATCGATCTGGCTGGTGCTCATCCTGCATTTCGAGATCGGGAACAACGTCCAGCGCGAGCAGTACTACTGTTTGCTGGGGATGGGTGCGGTCGTGCTCGCCTACCGCGGCGTGTCGGCGACCAGCGCCCGCGCCGAGACGGCCATGCTGATCGCCGCCGGGCTTCTGTCCGCGCTCCAGCTCTTCGGAAAACAGACCGGGTTGATCTATCTGCTCTTGGTGGGCCTGGTCGTGATCCTGGCGCCTCGCGGGTCGCGGACGCTGACGTGGCGCGCGCGGCGCGTTGCGCTGGGCGCGGCGGCCGCGATCGGACTGATGCTGGCCTTCATCGCCGCCTTCGGCAGCCTTCGTGGCTTCGTCTTCTGGTACTTCCGCTACGCGTTCACCGTCTACCGTCACTGGTTTCCCATCGACTTCTGGGGCCCCGTCAGCGGGCGCGCGCACCTGGAATACGCGACCCTGGCGGCGCTCACGCTGGCGGGCGGGGGCACCGCGCTGGCCGTCCGCCTTCTTCCGCGCCACGCGCTGGCGTTCGTCCTGGCTCCCACTGCCCACTACCTGCTCGCGCTCTTGCAGCAGAAGGGCTGGCAGTACCACTTCATTCCGAACCTCACGTCGGCCTTCTTGCTGTACGGGGTCGCGCTGCGCGAGGTGTGGAAGGGCCCGCCCGACGCGCAGAGCTGGACTTCGGTGCGCGCGTTCGGCGCCGTGGCTCTGATGTTGTTCGTCGAGTCACGGATCTTCTGGTTCGCTCAGTACGGCGCATGGCTCAAGCCCACCGAGCACTTCAAGCACCCGGAAGTGGAAGACACCCGCCGCGCCGCCGACCTCTTGCGGACCTCGACCAAGCCCACCGACCGCGTGTTCTTCTACGGGCGCGACGCGATCATGCTGTACCTCGCCAGGCGCCGTCCGGCCGCCCCGCACGAGGTGGCGTGGATGCTGAACTTCGAGCCCGCGCTGCGCCCGCCGACCACGCCCGAGCAGCGGCTGCGCATCGAGGCGCTCGCCAAGCAGGTTCACGACGATCTGTGCCGGCGCCTTCGCCAGCGGCCCCCCGAGGCGCTCTTGATCCAGGACGGGACCGTCGAGACCGGCCCGGACGGGCTCCAGAAGCTCACCGAGTTCTGCCCCGATTTCGGCAGCGCCGTGCCGACTCGATATCAACAGCTCCACACCGTCGGCAACATCCGGATCTTCACCGCCAAGGCGCCCGAAGCCCGTTGAGCGGCCGCTGACTCACATCCAGATGCGAGTCAGGTGAAGCTTGTCGCTGGTGATCCCGACGACCACCGCGCGGCCGTCGGGCTGAACGACCACGGCTTGCGGCGTCACGTCTTTGCCGGGGTCGGCGAAGCCGCCGTTGCCGAAGGTGGTGTCGGGCTTGCCGTCGATGCCGAGGCGGCCCACGCGCAGCAGCTGTGCCTGGCGGCCGGCGGCAACCAGGCGCCCGCCTGCGTCCAGGGCCATGGCGTCGATGCGCAGCTCGTTGCCGGTCACCAGGCCGCTGGTGCCGAAGGTTGCGTCGAGCGCGCCCTGCTCGTCGAGCTGGAGCACGAAGTACCCGTTGGCGGTGGCACCGCCACCGATCAGCACGCGCTTGTCCGGGCGAACCGCCAGACCGGAAAGCGTGCTCCCGGTGACTGGATCGAGCCAGGCGATGCCGGCGGTTCCGAATGCGTCCAGGGCGCCGCTCGGGGTCATGCGCGCGGCCAACAGCGGACCGCCCGGTTTGCTGCTGGTGCCCGCGATCACGATGCGGTTCGAGGCGTCGATCGCGGTGACGACCGCGGTGCTGGAATAGGCCCCGGTGTTGACCTTGACGAGACCGGCCACACCGAACGCGGTGTCGGGCTTGCCGTCGGCGTCCAGGCGCGCCACCGCCGCATAGCCGGGGCCGTCGTCGGTCTGGCCGACGAACACCGTCTTGGCGGCCTGCTGAGCGACGGCGTTCGCCACGAACCCGCTGCCGACGACCTCGCCTGCGGTCCCGAAGGTCGAGTCGAGGGCGCCCGCGGTGTCGAACCGTGCAACGAAGGACTGCGTGGTACCCAGGATGCCGCCGACCACGCTGCGGCCCTGCGGGTCGACGAACAAACCGCGAGCAACGTGCGCGCCAGTCCCCGCGGTCTCGTAGCGGACCACCACGCCCGCTTGTCCGAAGCTGGTGTCGAGCTCGCCCGCGCTGGTCAGCCGAGCCACGAAGTAAGCGTGGGTGTTCGCAGCGGTCGAGCCCGCTTCGCCTGCGACATAGATCTTCTGGTCGGGGCCCAGAGCCAGGGCGCGGGGCCGAGACCACTGGCCCCACACCACGCCGACGGTCTCACCGCCGGTTCCAAACCCGTTGTCCTTTGCCCCGGGCGCCCCCCGCACCGAGAGGTCCACGGGCGCGGTCTTCTCGTCGGCGCCGGCCTTGCCGCGCACGGTGATCGCCGTCGTGGTGTGCTTCACGCCGACACCCGCTTGGATCACCAGCTTCACCGAGGCGTCGCTGGCGGCCGCGATCACCGGGCTCGCGGTCACGCCCGCCGGCAGCCCGACCAGATCGACGGTGACCGGATCGTTCATGTCGTTCCGCGCGACGTTCACCACCAGGTCGACCTGCGACGACTCGATCAGCGTGATCGACTTCGACGCCGCGCTGATCCCGAAGCTGCCCACCGGCGGCTGGCCCGCCGTGCCGCCGCTGCCCGTCGATCCCGTTCCCGACCAGCCACCCGTGCCGCCCCCGTCAGCGCCGCCGGTGCTGGCGCTGGCACAGGTGCGCGTCTCTTCGCACGAGGTCTCGGCGCACCCCGAGCCGCCGAAACCCACAGCCCCCAGCACGACGCAGGCCGCGCCCACGCGAAGCATCGTCCGTCCCATCGCCTGGGGCGATACTAGCAGACGCTCGGGGGTCGGGTCCCCCATGCAAAAAGGCGGACCCCTTTCGGGATCCGCCTCTTCGCAACTCAGTCTCGTCGGTGACCTCGAGCGAGGCCGTGATTGGGGCCGGGGCCCCAATCACCAACGTGACTAGAAGTCGTGGCCGTGGCCGGCGTGACCGCCGCCGCCGCCAGCCTTCTCTTCCTTCGGCTTCTCGGCGACCAGCGCCTCGGTGGTGAGCATCAGGCCTGCCACGCTCGAAGCGTTCTGCAGCGCCGAACGCACGACCTTGGCCGGGTCGATGACGCCCTCGGCAACCAGGTCGCCGTACTGGCAAGTCGCGGCGTTGAAGCCGAAGTTGCCCTTACCTTCCTTCACCTTCTGCACGATGATGGAACCTTCTTCGCCGGCGTTCGCCACGATCTGGCGGAGGGGCTCCTCGATCGAGCGGCGGATGATCTGAACGCCGAACTTCTGCTCGTCGTTCACCTTCAGGCCCTCGAGCACCGGCTGCACGCGGATCAGAGCGACGCCGCCGCCGGGGACGATGCCTTCCTCGACCGCCGCACGGGTGGCGTGGAGGGCGTCTTCGACGCGGGCCTTCTTCTCCTTCATCTCGGTCTCGGTCGCAGCGCCGACCTTGATCACCGCAACGCCGCCGACCAGCTTGGCCAGACGCTCCTGGAGCTTCTCGCGGTCGTAGTCGCTGGTGGTGTTCTCGATCTGGCCACGGATCTCGCTCTGACGAGCCTTGATCTTCTCCTTGGCGCCGGCACCGTCCACGATCGTGGTGTTGTCCTTGTCCACCTTGATGGTCTTGGCGCGACCCAGATCGCTGATGGTGACGTTCTCGAGCTTGAGCCCGAGCTCTTCCGCGATGACCTGACCGCCGGTCAGGGTCGCGATGTCCTTCAGCATCTCCTTGCGGCGATCACCGAAGCCCGGGGCCTTGACGGCGCAGCAGGCCAGGGTGCCACGCAGCTTGTTGACCACCAGGGTGGCCAGCGCCTCGCCCTCGACGTCTTCCGCGACGATGAGCAGCGGCTTCTGCTGACGGGCAATCGCCTCGAGGACCGGCAACAGGTCCTTCATGTTGCTGATCTTCTTCTCGCTGAGAAGAATGTAGCAATCGTCCAGGTGCGCCTCCATGCGCTCCGGATCGGTGACGAAGTACGGCGAGAGGTAGCCGCGGTCGAACTGCATGCCCTCGACCACCTCGAGGGAGGTCTCGGCGCTCTTCGCCTCTTCGACGGTGATGACGCCTTCCTTGCCGACCTTCTCCATCGCCTCGCTGAGCAGCTTGCCGACAGTCTCGTCGCCGTTGGCGCTGATGGTGCCGACCTGAGCGATCTCGTTCGGATCCTTGGTCTGCTTCGCCATCTTCTTCAGCTCGGCCACGATGGCCTCCACGGCCTTGTCGATGCCGCGCTTGATCTCCATCGGGTTGTGGCCCGCCGCGACGAGCTTGCTGCCCTCGCGGAAGATCGCCTGGGCAAGGACGGTGGCGGTGGTGGTGCCGTCGCCAGCGACGTCGCTGGTCTTCGAGGCAACCTCGCGCACCATCTGGGCGCCCATGTTCTCGAACTTGTTCTCGAGCTCGATCTCCTTGGCGACGGTGACGCCGTCCTTGGTGACCGTGGGCGAGCCGAAGCTCTTCTCGAGAACCACGTTGCGGCCCTTCGGACCGAGGGTGACCTTGACCGCGTCCGCGAGTGCGTTGACGCCGTTGAGGATCAGGGTGCGAGCGTGCTCTTGGTAAACGATTTCCTTGGCAGCCATTTTCTTCGTCTCTCCTCTAAAATCCTCAGTTCAAATCACTTCTCGATCACGCCGAGGATGTCGTCCTCGCGCAGGATGAGGTGCTCCTCACCCTCGATCTTCACCTCGGTGCCGCTGTACTTGCCGAACAGCACGCGGTCGCCGGCCTTGACGTCGAGCTTCCGGACGGTGCCGTCTTCGAGCACCTTGCCGTTGCCCACCGCGATGACCTCGCCCTCGATGGGCTTCTCTTTCGCGGTGTCCGGGATGATGATCCCGCCTTTGGTCTTCTCTTCTTCCTTCACGCGCTTCACGATCACGCGGTCCTGCAGGGGTCGGATCTTCATGGTTCTGTTCCTCTCCTCGATCGGTGGGTGCCGGGATCTCTCCGGGGCGGTCGCGGCGTGAATCGCCGCGGGCCCGAGCCCCGGCAGTACCCGGGTTTTGGGGGGTCTGGGACGCGGGCGCGCCGTTCAAACCCCTGAAATCCTTAGGCTAGTCTGTTAGCACTCACTGAGCGAGAGTGCTAACAGGACCCGGAATCTAATCGCGGCGCCCATGGAGTCAAGGGGGGCATAAGGTGGTTGCGCGTTAGCAGCCTCGCCGGGCGAGTGCTGAAGAACGTTGCTCCAGCATCACTTCAACTTGGCCACGGCCGCGCCGTTCGCGCATATTGAAAGAAGCTGGTTGAAGAGCGCGCAAAGGTCCCTGAAACCACGACGCATTGTCGGGCCCGACCCGGAATCGCCCCGGGCAAACGGCGCCGCCTTCTCCACAGCCCCCCGCCGGCCGCCCTGGCCGGGACAGGAGTGATCCGCCATGCCTGACCACCCGGACCCCAAAGCCCCCACCATCGACCTGGCCTCGGACGTGAGCGCGTTCTTCGGGCCCGTCGTGGCCGAGGCCATCCGCGCCCACGGCTACGAGACCACCAACGCCGCCGAGGCCTACGTGGTCGGCCTGCTCGCCGACTACACCAAGCCGGGGCAGCTGGGTGAAGAGACGCTCTCGCGCCCGCTGACGTTGATGCTGGACGAGGCGATGCAGACCTCGGGCCCCGAGCGCTTCGAACGCCTGCGGGTGATCGGCGACGGCGTGCTCTATGTCTCGGGCTTCTTCGGCGAGCACCTCGAGACCCGCGGCGTCCAGCCCGCCTACATGACCACTCTCGGGGCGTGTGCCTACGAGAACGCCTCGGCCATGCTGCGCGGGCGCGCGGCCCACGTGAACGCTCCCGACCTGTTCACCGAGCTGGCCGAGAAGTTCCGCATGTTCGTGCGGCTCTTGGCCGACGTGGCCGAGTCGCTGCGCGCGCGCTCCGCGCGCACCGACGGCGCGGTCGTGAAGCTGTACGAGCGCTGGCTCAAGACCGGCTCGGCAACCCTGGGTGACGCGCTGGTGGCGCGCGGCATGGTGCCGGTGCGCGGAACGGGGCTGGTGCATTGAACGACCCGCACCAGCGGACGCTCCGCAGCGTGCAGCTCCAGATCGAGCAGGTGTACGGCCTCGAGCGCACGGCCGACGTGGTGGACTTCGTGCGCATGGGCGCCGAGAGCTCGCGCGAGACCCTGGTGCTGCGCCAGCGCGACGACGAGCTCGAGATTGCGCTGGTGCTGCCGCCGTTCAGCGATCCCCTCGAGCTGACCGCCCCGCACTATGGCCCGTCGGACGCGTGGCTGCAGCTGGTCGAGGGCGTGAGCCACTTCGTCTACGTGGCCGAGCGCGCTCGGACCGAGCTGCCGGCGACCATGCTCGAGCTGGAGCTGCAAGCCGAGGTCGACAAGTTCGTGCTGCTGGCCTTTGCCGGGGCGCCGCTCGAGGCTCACCAGAGCTCGGCGCTGCACGGCCACCTCTACGAGCGGGTGCGCTACCTGCACGGGCCCGACACCGAAGACGGCGTGCGCTATCGCCTGGCCAACGATCTGGCCGCGCGCTTCGTGGCGCGGTTGGTCAAGGGCGAGGACCCGCCGGCGGCGCTGCGCACGCTGCGCAAGTTCTATCGCGCGGGCCAGGCAGAGAAGATCCGGCTCGCGCAGGCGGCGTGAGCGGCAACGATCACCCGGGCTTGCACGTCCCGGCCATGCAGACCAAGCCCGCACAGCAGGTGACCTGCGAGGTGGCGCAGCTCTTCCCCAGCGGAATGCACTTCGGCAGGCCAAGACAGAGCGGAGCGAGCACCGGGCTTTCGGCGATGCACGTCAAGAGCGCCCCGCTGCTCGGATCGCCGGGGTAGTTGCAGCCCGGGAGCTCGCCGCACGAGCAGGTCGCGTACGCCGCGATGTCCTGACAGTCGGCGGGCTTCAGACACTGCACGGCCAGGGGCTTGCACGGCGAGTTGTTGACGGCCTTCAGGCAATCGCCCCACGGGCACTCGAGGACGCCGCCGCCGGTGCCACCGCCGCCCGCGGGCGACCCACCGCTGCCGCCAGCGCTGCTGCCACCCGTCGACGACCCACCGCTGCCACCGGTGCCGCTCGGGCTCTCGTTGGTGGTCGACGACGAGCAGCCCAGCACCGACAAAGCCAACAGCCCCAGGACCCGACGCACCATCGCTCCCACGGTATCGCGAGGCGAGCGGGTCGGCCAGCCCCGCGCGTTGACCCGGCCTTCCGCGAAGCCCATGCTCGCCCCGCCGTGCACGTCGTTTACGTGGCTCGAGACCTGTGGGAGGCGCAGCTCTTGCTCGATCAGCTGATCGAGCTGTGGATCAAGGCCCGGATCGACAACGCGCTCTGCCTCAGCGCCTATGGCGAGCTGCCCTATCTGGCCTCGCGCCCGCGGGTGGTGGTCGAGCGCGACAGTGACGTCGAGCGCGCGCGGGTGGCGGTGCGCGAGTTCGAGGCGCGGCAGAAGGCCGATGTGCAGGGCGTGAAGCGCTGCACCCGTTGCGGCGACGAGAGCCCCGAGAACTTCGAGCTGTGCTGGAAGTGCGGCGAAGAGCTGGGTGCGGGTCGCTGACGGGGCTCAGAGCCCCATCAACTTCGCCAGGTAGTAGGTCATCGTCTCGCTGGTGCCGCCGCCGATCTTGAGCAGGCGCGCGTCCCGCCAGGCGCGGGCGATGGGGTACTCTTCGATGTAGCCCCAGCCGCCGTGGAACTGCAGGCAGGTGTCCATCACCTCGGCCACCAGCTCGCCGGCGACGATCTTCGCCATGCTGATCAGCTTCACCGTCTCCATCGAGACGTTGCCGCGGTTCTCGTACTTGTCGGTGTTGTAGGCGTCGACGCACTTGTCGACGAAGGCCTGAGCCATCTCGACCTTGGTGTACATGTTCACGAACTTGTGCTGCCAAACCTCGCGCTTGATCAGCGGCTTGCCGAACACCACGCGCTGCTCGCCATAGGCCCGCGAGAACTCGATGGCGAAGCGCGCGCCGGCGATGCCCGACACCGCGCCGATCAGCCGCTCGGCCTGGAAGTTCTGCATCAGATACATGAAGCCCATGTTCTCTTCGCCCAGCCGATAGCGCTCGGGAATGCGCACGTCTTCCAGCCAGAGCTCGGCGGTGTCCGAGGCGTGGTTGCCGATCTTCTCCAGCTTCTTGCCGACCTTGAAGCCCTTGGTGTCGGTGGGCAGCAGGAAGAAGGTGCAGCCGTGGGCGCCGGACTCGGGGTTGGTCTTGGCCAGCAGGGTGACGAAGCTGGCCCGCGCGCCGTTGGTGATGAAGGTCTTCTGACCATTGAGCACGTAGTCGCCGCCGTCTTTCTTGGCGACCGTGCGGATGCCGGCCACGTCGCTGCCGGCGCCGGGCTCGCTGACCCCGATCGCTGCGATGCGATCGCCGCTCAACGCGGGCTTCAAGAACTCGTCGATCTGGGCGGGCGTGCCCAGGTCGGCGATCACCGGGGTTGCCATGTCGGTCTGAACGAGCAGCGCCATGGTCACGCCGGCGCAGCGCCCGCGCGGCAGCTCTTGGGCCTTGGCCACGCTGAACCAATAGTCGCCGCCCGAGCCGCCGCACGCCTCGGAATAGTGCGCACCCAAGATGCCGAGCTGACCGGCCTTCTTGAATAGCTCGCTGGGAAAGTCTTTGGCCTTCTCCCATTCGTCCGAGAACGGGGCGATCTCCTTCTCGGCGAACTGACGGACGGTCTTGCGGAAGTGCTCGTGCTCTTCGGTGTACGGATTCCACATGGCGATTCCCTCGGGCAGGCCGGGCGGCCCCGGCGCGGAATGATTCGTACACGAAATATCTCGGGCCGCAACCCGCCAGACCTTGGACATCCGCCCGCCCGCCTCGTACGGTGAACCCCGATGATTTCGGCCCGCGTTGCGCTGCTCGCCCTGGCTCTGCCGCTCACGGGGTGCCCCTCGAAAGAGGCCGAGGATCCGAAGAGCATCCTGGGCGACTGGACCGAGCACCAGGGGGTCGAGGGCACCACCGGCGCCCGGGCCAAGCCCGAGCCCCGCACGGCGGCCGGCCAAGGCGCGCCGGCCGAGCGCCTGGCCACCCAGCTCGAGTGCGAGGCGGCGGTGCGCCGCATCGAAGAGCTGGGGATGGACCTCGCCATCAAAGAAGCGGACGATCCGGAAGAGCGTAGAGCGCTCGAGCTTCGCAAGAAGAAGCTCTTGCAGAGCCCCGAGCACGCGGCACGCGTCAAAGACGGCACCGAAGAGTGCTTGTCGCGCGACACGACCAAGAGCGAGGCCCTGTGCATCGCTCGCGCCAAGAGCGAGCTCGACGTCGACCGCTGCAGCGGGCAGTGACTCACGCCGGGTTCTCGGCTACGGCCTCGGGTCCACGATGACGACCCCGGCAGAGCCCACTCCGGTACACCCTCCCAGCTTGCCCGAGCTGACGCTTCGCTCGGTGCTCACCGGCATGGCGCTCGGCGGGCTGCTGTCGATCTGCAACATCTACGCTGGGCTGAAGATCGGCTGGGGGATGAACATGAGCGTCACCGCGGCGCTGCTGGGCTTCGCGGTGTGGAAGGCGTTCCAGGTGGGCGGGGCGCGCGAGTTCTCGATCCTCGAGAACAACGTCAACCAGACCGCCGCGTCGTCCGCCGCCGCCGTGTCGTCCGCGGGGTTGGTCGCGCCAATCCCCGCGCTGACCATCATGACGGGCTTCCAGTACACCTGGCAGATGCTGGCGGTGTGGACCGGCAGCGTCATGCTGGTGGGGATCGTGGCGGGCATCGGGCTGCGGCGGCAGCTCTTGATCGTCGACAAGCTGCCCTTCCCGGGCGGCATGGCCTCGGCCGAGACGCTGAAGCAGATGTACGCCAAGGGCCAAGAGGCCATGTCGCGCGTGCGCATGCTGGGCATCGGCGCCGTGATCGCCAGCGTTGCCGCGCTGGTGGTCGAATACGCCAAGGTTCCCAAGTGGGCGCCGCCCCTGTCGTGGCCCGCCGGCGCGCCCGTGGCGGCCAAGGGCATCACCAAGATCTCGCTCACCAACCTGGGCTTCGCGATCGATCCCTCGCCGCTCATGGCGGCCGTGGGGGTGCTGGTGGGCTTCCGCGCCGCCGCGTCGTTGTTCCTGGGGTCGATCGTCGCTTACGCCGTGCTCGGGCCCTACGTGCTCGAGCAGGGCTGGGCCTTGCCCACGCCGAAGATCGCCGACAAGCCCTGGTACACGCCGCTGCTCAGCTGGCTGCTCTGGCCGGGTGTGGCGATGATGGTCAGTGCGTTCCTCACCTTGCTGGCGTTCTCGTGGCGCTCGATGGTGCGCGCTCTCTTGCCTGGGTCGCGGGGCCAGCACGACGACGGCGACCCGCTGCCCGAGGGCTCGCGGCTGCGGGACGTGGTGCCGATGAAGTGGTTCCTGGGCGGCATCGTGGTGGTGACGATCTTCGCCACCCTCACCCAGGTCACGTACTTCTCCATCGCCTGGTGGACGGCCATCTTGGGCGTGCTGCTCACCTTCGTGCTGGCCGTGGTCACCGGGCGCGTCACCGGCGAGACCAACGTCACGCCGGTGGGCGCCATGGGCAAGGTCACCCAGCTGATGTTCGGCATCATCCAGCCGGGCAACGTGGCGGCAAACCTGATGAGCGCCAACGTCACCGGCGGCGCTGCCTCGCAGACCGGCGACCTGCTGCACGACCTGAAGACGGGTCTGATCCTGGGTGCGTCGCCCCGCCGGCAGGTGATCGCGCAGTGCTTCGGCACGCTCAGCGGCGCGCTGGTGGGCTCGGCCGCCTACCTGGTGCTGGTGCGCGACGCGAAGGCCATGCTGCTCACCGACGAGTGGCCCGCGCCTGCGGTGGCATCGTGGAAGGCCGTGGCCGAGCTGTTCGCCAAGGGGCTGTCGGCCATGCCGCCCGGCGCGCTCACCGCAATGTACGTGGGCGGGGCCGCGGGCATCGTGCTGGCAATCGCCGAGAAGAAGCTGCCCGGGCGCCTCGCCCGGTGGGTTCCCAGCCCGTCCAGCGTGGGGCTGGGCTTCGTGATCCCGGCCTATCAGGGGCTGTCGATGCTGCTGGGCGCCACGCTCGCGCTGCTCGTGCAGAAGAAGAACAAGGACTGGGGCGACCGCTTCCTGATCGTGCTGGCCAGCGGGATCATCGCCGGCGAGAGCCTGACCGGCGTGGGCATCGCACTGCACAAGATGTTCTTCGCGAAGTGAGCGTGCGGCCGATGGGC
>Ga0138256_10006740_pt1 | contig 12157 bp, 10 predicted proteins | sample KNB2016incub_MG_FD_105486 | JGI IMG/M metagenome (GOLD analysis project Ga0138256, IMG submission 105486) | Active sludge microbial communities from wastewater in Klosterneuburg, Austria - KNB2014incub_MG | ecosystem: Engineered > WWTP > Activated sludge > Unclassified | place: Austria... | reverse complement strand
CCTTTAATTAAACCTACAACACCGGTTGTGGCTTTTACTTCAAAAGGAATTCCAAATGCTGTTAATTTTTCCTGTACAAATGCAGCCGTTTCAAATTCCTGGTAACTCAATTCCGGGTTGGCATGTATCCGGTGGCGGATATCAATAAACTCATCAGCATATTTTTTTGCCAGTTGCTGTATGTGTTGTTTTATCATTGTTTAAAAATAACGGTTAAGTGCGGGATAAAAAAAGAGTTCCTGGTGGAGAAACTCTTTATTGATAATACGTTTATTGCTCTTCTTCCAGTTTTATTTTGTCAGGTTTCAATTCAATGGTATCCGGTACCACATAAATGCCACCGGTAATGATCCCGTCCCTTAGGATCATATCGCGGTATCGTTCAGCGTCTTTTTTATCCTCAAAATCGCCAAATTTCATTTTTATGAAGGGCGACTGGTAGGTCATGATCACTTTTTCTTCCGGGAAATTCTGTAGCAGGTATGATCTTACTTTCATGGCATATTCCCGGTTATTGCTTTTTAATACAAATAGCCGGTACCCTTTAACAAATCGGGCCGAAACGCTGTTTATTTCAGCTTCGGCCTTTGCCAGTATATCTAAACGGGGATCTTTATGAACCGTAACTTTTGTAACAACAACTGTATCGGCCGCATCAGTTTGTGCAAAACCGGCAGTTGATGATATAATAAAGAATAATAACCCGTATAATTTTTTCATGATCTGCAAATTTACAAAAACCGTTCCATCAATTTTGCTGAATTGTTTCCTGCTTAAGTTTTATACCATTATTACATGTCAAACGGTCTACCCCGGCATTTATCAGGCCCAGTGCAAAATGATAATTTTTTATGGAAACCCCCGTTTTAAGCTGAACGGCAGCTGCCAAATGACTCCGGATTAGCCCGGCATGTTCAGTCACAGCTTTGTCTTCAACATAACCGGAGCCGGCTTTAACAAAATCTACCCCGGCAGCACCATATATATCACAGGCGGTAATGATCTCAGTAGCGGTCAGTAACCCCGTTTCCAGGATAACCGTTATTTTTTTTCCCCTGCCACGTATGACCGGCATCACCGTATTGATCTCATTGGCCAGGAACTGCCAGTCATTATTTTTAATGGCCCCGGTATTCACCACCATTTCAACCTCATCAGCACCATCAATAACAGCCAACACTATTTCAGCAACCTTGGCTTCAATGGCACTGAACCCAAAGGGATAACCGATGACCGTGGAAACTTTTATGCCGGTTCCTGCAGTAAGTATTTTTGCCATTTTCACAAACAGCGGAGGAACACAAACTGTACCGAAATGATATGCAGCCGCTTCTGTGCAAATCCTTTCAATATCGCCAATAACCGTATCCGGTTTTAACACTGAATGTTTTATATATTCTTCAATATTCATATTATTATACAATTGCCATAAAATTAATGATTATGCAAAACATAATTTTAAAACCGGCCGTAATTACAGGTAATCATTTGTTATATTTATCGCCCAAACAAATAATCAAAACAAATCTGCATGCAAAAAATTAAATTTTTGTTGATGGCGCTTATTGTAACTGCAGGCGCAGGTCAACGCATTAATGCCCAGGAAACTTTCCCGGTAAATGATGTAGCCGATCCAAAAAACGGCAGTTATGCATTTACCAATGCCGTCATTGTAAAAGATGCCCAAACCATTTTACAAAATGCAACCATGGTGATCCGGAGGGGAAAAATTGAAATGGTTGGAACCAATATTGCCATACCAAAAGATGCGGTAGTAATTGATTGCCGGGGAAAATATATTTATCCTGCATTCATCGATATGTACAGTGATTATGGTATGCCGGCCCAGGAACGCCAGCAGGCCGCAGGAGGCGCAGCCGGTTTTTTCAGAACACAACAGATCAATTCAAACAACAAAGGTGCATATGGCTGGAACCAGGCCATTAAAAGTGAAACGCAGGCATATAAGATATTCAGCGCCGATGATTCCAAAGCAAAAGCTTTACGTGACAATGGTTTTGGCGCGGTACTTACCCACCAGAAAGACGGTATAGCCAGGGGAACCGGCTCATTTGTAACGCTGGCCAATAACGCCGACAATTTTGTTCTGGTAAAAGAAAAAGCATCGGCACATTATTCTTTCAGCCGCGGTAATTCGGCACAAAGTTATCCCAGTTCCCTGATGGGCAGTATTGCCCTGCTGCGCCAGACTTACCTGGACGCACAGTGGTATAAAATGGCTGCCCCTGTTTCCGAAGGTGTGAACATTTCTTTAAAATACTGGAACGACAACCAGGCACTGCCACAGATCTTTGAAGCCAATGATAAATGGAACAGCCTGCGTGCAGATAAAATTGGTGATGAGTTTGGTGTACAATATATTATCAAGGCTGGCGGTAACGAATACCAGCGAATCAAAGAAATGGCAGAAACAAAAGCATCATTTATAGTGTCATTGAATTTCCCGGCTGCCATGGATGTGGATGATCCGAATGACCTGCGCTTTGTTGGCCTGGATGACCTGAAGCACTGGGAACTTGCCCCGGGCAATGCAGCCGCCTTTGAAAAAGCGGGTATTAATTTCTGCCTGACCACAGCAGATCTTACCAACAGTTCCGAATTTATGGCCAACCTGCGCAAAGCCATCGAATATGGCTTATCAGAGACCAAAGCACTTGATGCATTAACCAAAGCACCGGCCATCCTGTTGGGGGTTTATGATAAGATCGGAAGCCTTGATGCCGGCAAAATTGCCAATTTTTTAATTACCTCCGGTCCTGTGTTTGCTGATAAGACCGTGATCCTGCAAAACTGGACACAGGGTATTAAAAATGCTGTTAAAGATGAGAACTGGTACGACCTGAAAGGTTCCTATAATTTTTTAGCCAATACATTTGGCGGCACAAAAGCTTTTACGCTTGATTTAAAAGATGCCGGTGTTGCCCAGTTCATCAGCAGGGATACCATTACAGGCAAATACAGTTTTGATGGCAAACTTATTAAACTCAGTTATACCGAAGGCCGAGGGCCCAATGCAAAAGAAACCATCATGAGCGGCGCCACATCCGGCAATACGATCTCCGGTAGGGGAACAGATGCCCAGGGAAATGCTTTTAACTGGACAGCCGGTTTTGATAAAATGCCCGTGTCAAAAACGGATAGCGCAAGGCCAAAGCCCCCATTGGTAACCGGGAAAGTAACCTATCCATTTTTAAGTTATGGCTGGGAAGAAATGCCGAAAGCTGAGAATATACTGGTAAAAAATGCAACGGTCTGGACCAGTGAAAATGAAGGTAAACTGGAGAATACCGATGTTTTGATAAAAGGAGGAAAGATAGCAGCTATTGGAAAAAACCTGGTCGATGCCACTGCCAGGGTTATTGACGGAACCGGCAAACATGTTACCGCAGGCATCATCGATGAACATTCACACATTGCAGCCGCTTCCATCAACGAGGGCGGGCAAAGTGTTACTTCCGAAGTGAGGATCGCTGATAACATCAATCCCGATGACATCAATATTTACCGGCAGCTAAGCGGTGGCGTAACATCTTCGCATATCCTGCACGGATCGGCCAATACCATTGGCGGACAAACGCAATTGATAAAACTGCGCTGGGGCGCCAACGACCAGGACCTGAAATTTGCCGGTGCCGATCCGTTCATCAAATTTGCACTGGGCGAAAATGTAAAAAGAAGTTCAAGCACACAGGGCAATGCCCGTTTCCCCGACAGCAGGATGGGCGTTGACCAGGTATTGATGGATGCTTTTCAAAGGGCATCTGATTATCAAACAAGCCGGAAAACTGCCGAAGAAAACAACAGGAAAAAAGGCAGTACGCCGGTAACTGTACGCCGTGACCTGGAACTGGAAGCCCTTGTGGAGATCATGAATAAAAAAAGATTCATAACCTGCCACTCGTATGTGCAGAGTGAAATAAACGCTGCCATGAAGGTGGCCGAAAAATTCGGATTTACCGTAAACACGTTCACCCATATCCTGGAAGGTTATAAAGTTGCCGACAAAATGAAGACACACGGTGCGGCTGTATCTACCTTCAGCGACTGGTGGAATTATAAAATGGAAGTGGTGGATGCCATTCCTTACAATGCATACATCATGCAAAAGGTTGGGTTGAATGTGGCCATCAATTCGGATGATGCAGAAATGGCAAGGCGATTGAACCAGGAAGCTGCCAAGATCGTAAAATATGGCGGCATCAATGAACTGGATGCCTGGAAAATGGTAACCATCAACCCGGCAAAAATGCTGCACGTGGATGCAAAAGTGGGTAGTATAAAAGTGGGTAAGGACGCCGACCTGGTGATCTGGAGCGATAACCCCTTATCCATTTATGCCAAAGCAGAAAAAACAATGGTTGACGGAATTATTTATTTCGACCGGGATAAAGATGCGGCTATGCGTAAACTTAACCAGGCAGAAAAAGCAAGGCTGGTACAAAAATTAGCCGCTGCAAAAAGAACTGCCGGTCCGGGTGGAGCAGCAGGTATGCAAAGGGCCAGGCCCAGGCTTGAAGTGATACATGCATGCGGCGACCATAACCATGATCATGGTTTGCTCACCATTGATGCGGATGAACTGGAAGAAAATAATTAAACTGTAAAAACAATTCACATGAAAAAAATAATTTTTTATATAGCCTGTTTGCTGCCATTCACAAAAGGAGTAGCACAGGAAACCATTTCACCTGCTGCAGCACAAAAAGAAACCATTGCACTGACCAATGCCACCATTCATGTTGGCAACGGGCAGGTGATCAGTAACGGGACCGTTGTTTTAAAGGATGGAAAAATCACTGAAGTAAGCACAACTGCATCCACAACCGGGGCAAGGGTTATTAACTGTAATGGAAAACATATTTATCCCGGTTTGATCCTGGCATCATCGCAGTTGGGCCTTGTTGAAGTGAATAGTGTACGGGCAACTGTAGACGCAACAGAAATAGGCGACATGAACCCCAGCATCCGTTCAATAGTGGCTTACAACACCGATTCAAAAGTGATCAATACCCTGCGTACCAACGGGATCCTGCTGGCCAATATCATTCCTTCCGGCGGTATCATTTCCGGTTCTTCATCTGTTGTACAACTGGATGCCTGGAACTGGGAAGATGCAGCATACAAAACAGATGTAGCCATTCATTTTAGAATGCCCTCTTTACTGAACAGGACCCGTGGAGCAAGAGGCGGCGGGGCACAACCCGGGCAACAGGTTGCAGCAGACCCGGTAAAAAGGGGACTGGAACAGATCGAAAACGTAAAAATATTCTTTCGTGAAGCAAAAGCTTACCTGGCAGAACCCGCACATGAACAAACCAACCTGAAATTTGAAGCCGTCAGAAATTTATTCAGCAAAAAACAAAAACTGTTCATCCATTGCAATCTTGTAAAGGAGATGCTGATTGCGGTTGATTTTGTAAAAGAATTCGGGTTTGATGTGGTACTTGCCGGCGCTGTTGACAGCTGGCAAATTGCAGATATATTAAAGCAGCACAATATGGCTGTTATCTTAAACCAGTTGCATAGTTTACCAACCATGGTTGATGATGATATAGACCAGCCGTTTAAAACGCCGGCCATACTGCAAAAAGCAGGTGTTTTATTTACTTTTACGGATGATGATGTAAATAGCCGTTACCGTAACCTTTCGTTCAATGCCGGTACTGCTGTAGCATACGGCCTCTCCAGGGAAGAAGCCCTTACTGCCATCACGCTAAATGCTGCAACCATATTGGGCATTGCTGATAAAACAGGTACCGTTGAAACCGGGAAAGATGCCAACATTATTGTGTGCGAAGGGGATATATTTGAAATGCGCACCAATATCATCAACCATGCGTTTATACAGGGCAGGTATGTTGACCTGGACAATAAACAGAAACAGCTGGCAGAAAAATATCAAAAGAAGTACGGGATAAAGTAAAAATTTTAAATGATTTTTTTGAATGCAGGATCAGTTTTACAATGATCCTGCATTTGTTTATAACAGGTAACAGCAGGGTTTCACAACAGATTAATTGTAACTTGTGAAAAATCAGGCTACAGCATGAAGCATTAATATTTACATGACAACAAAAAATTCCCGATACTATAAACCGGCAAACCTGATCAGGGTTTTAAGAAAAATACACAGAACCATCGCCATTTTTTTATTCGCTTTCTTTTTGGTTGTTTCGGTAACCGGTTTATTGCTTGGATGGAAAAAAAATTCCGGCGGGCTTATACTTCCGCCATCTTCAACAGGTATTTCAAAAGACCTTAAAACCTGGCTCCCGATCGACAGCCTCCGGGGCATTGCAGTTAAGGCTTTACACGATTCCGTATCAGCAGGCCTTTCTGATGAACTGGAAAGGATCGATGCCAGGCCGCAAAAAGGAATGGTGAAATTTGTTTTTGCGGATGATTACTGGGAAATTCAGCTGGATGGCACCACAGGCAAGGTTTTGCTGGTTGAACGGAGAAGGTCGGATATCATTGAGAATATACATGACGGAACTATACTGGACGTATTATTCAATACTGAAAATGACCAGTTCAAATTATCCTATACAACCATTATGGGCCTTTCATTACTCATGCTTACCATTTCCGGTTTCTGGCTTTGGTATGGGCCAAAACGGCTCCGGAAACAGAAAAGGATCGCCCAGTAAACCGGATTTATTGCGATCCCTGTTGTATTTATTATAAACAGATCTGCTACAGCCTTTCTTCAAACAGCATCTAAAAAAATGATTCAGGTTCATTTTTGGTATCTTTATTCAATAACGGTTAACTTATGCAAAGGATCGCAGAATCTGAACTCATCATCAACAGCCGCGGCGCCATCTATCACCTGGATGTAAGGCCCGAAGAACTGGCCGGTACCATTATTGTGGTTGGTGACCCGGAACGGGTTAAAAAAGTAAGTATCCATTTTGATAAGATAGAACACCGGTTACAACACCGTGAGTTCATCACCCATACCGGCTATATCGGCAATAAACATGTATCGGTTATTTCAACCGGTATCGGTCCCGATAATATTGATATCGTTTTTAACGAACTGGATGCACTCGCCAATATTGATTTTGAAACAAGAACAATAAAAGAAAAACTGGCCAAATTAAATATCATCCGCTTTGGCACATCGGGTTCATTACAGGCCGATATCCCGGTTGATAGTTTTGTTGCATCAACTCATGGATTAGGCCTGGATAACCTGCTTAATTTTTATAAGTATGAAAAAACGGCGGCTGATCAGGAAATGGCAAATGCATTTACAGAACAAACCGGTTTGGATATACAAATTACAAGGCCATATGCATTCAGCGGCAGTAACCTGTTGCTGCAAAAATTCGGTGACCATTTCCACAAAGGCATAACGGTAACCTGCCCTGGATTTTTTGGGCCGCAGGGAAGGGTATTGCGTTTGGGATTAAACAGCCCAGAACTGGTTGACAGGCTTACGCATTTCAATTTTAATAATCACCGAATCACTAACTTTGAAATGGAAACCTCGGCCATTTATGGTTTGGGAAAACTGATGGGGCATGAATGCCTGAGCGTAAATACCATCATTGCAAACCGCGTGGTAAAGGAGTTTTCAAAAGACAGTGATGCGGCTGTTGAAAAAATGATCAAAAAAGCACTGGAAGCATTAACGGCTTCTTAGTTACCTACCCGGTGAGCCACCGTCTTGCGGTTACTCACCGGGTATGTACCAGGACAAAATAAAAATAAAATGATCTTAACAAAAACGATTCCCGACTTCTCAACTCCTGTTCATGTTGACCAGGTGGGTATTGAAGAACGAGCTTCCCGGTTCACCAAGCGCAGTATTAAAAATGAGACCAAGATAAATGGTTTGATGCTTGCCCTGAACATGATCGATCTTACCACGCTGGAAGGAAAAGATACAGAAGGCAAAGTGAAACAGCTTTGTTACAAGGCACAGCACCTCCATGATGCTTACCCTGGTTTACCGACTGTGGCAGCTATTTGCGTTTATCCGTCGATGGTAAAGACAGCAAAAACTGCTTTGGGCAATTCAGGAATAAAAGTGGCATCCGTTGCCACTGCATTCCCCAGCGGGCAGGCACCCCGTGATATCAAAATAAGAGATACCAAATTTGCCGTGCAGAACGGCGCTGATGAAGTGGACATGGTCATTTCCAGGGGAAAATTCCTGGAAGGCGAATACAATTTTGTATTTGATGAAATTGCAGCCATTAAAGAAGCCTGCGGTGAAGCCCGTTTAAAAGTGATATTGGAAACCGGGGAACTGGTTACTTATGATAAAGTACGCAAGGCAAGTGATATTGCCATGTATGCCGGTGCCGATTTCATTAAAACTTCCACCGGGAAAATTTCACCCGCTGCAACCATGCCCGTAACACTGGTGATGCTGGAAGCCATCCGTGATTTTTATTATAAGACCGGGAAAAAGATCGCCATGAAACCTGCCGGCGGTATTTCAAAATCGAAACTGGCTTTGCATTATTTGGTGATGCTGAATGAAACACTGGGCGAAGGCTGGATGAATAATGAGTGGTTCAGGTTTGGCGCAAGCAGCCTGGCCAATGATATACTGATGCAGTTGATGAAACAGAAGACAGGTGTTTATCAATCGGCAAATTATTTTACAATAGATTAGTTTCACACAGAGTAGCATAGAACGCTTTTTTTTCTGCTTCCCCTGCTCCTCTGCGCCCTCTGCGTGAAACAAAAAAATACAGATAAAAAAATTACAATGGCAAAAGTTGCAAAAAAAAATACCCTTAAATTAAAATTCGACAGTGCAAGAAACCTTGCTCCTGCACCTGAAAGTAAGCGTGCTGCCAAAATTGATCCGCAGTACGACCTGTTCATCAATGGTAAGTTTGAGAAACCGGTCAGTAAAAAATATTTTGCTACTATCAACCCGGCAACCGAAGAAAAACTTTCCATGATCGCCGAAGCCAACACAGCAGATGTAAACAAAGCGGTGAAATCTGCCAGGACGGCATATGATAAGACCTGGAAAAAAATGCCGCCTGCAGAAAGGGCCAAATATATTTACCGCATTGCCCGCATGATCCAGGAACGTGCAAGAGAATTTGCCATCATTGAAACACTCGATGGTGGTAAGCCTATCCGTGAGAGCAGGGATTTTGATGTACCCACAGCCGCCAATCATTTCTTTTATTATGCAGGCTGGGCCGATAAACTGGAATATGCATTTCCAAACCGCAAAACAGAACCATTGGGTGTAGCTGGACAGATCATCCCATGGAATTTCCCTTTGCTGATGGCTGCCTGGAAAATAGCGCCGGCACTGGCCTGTGGCAATACGGTTGTTTTAAAACCTGCCGAAAATACTTCACTCACGGCATTAAAACTTGCTGAGATCATACAGGAAGCAGACCTTCCACCGGGTGTTGTAAATATTATTACCGGTGCAGGGGCAACAGGTGCTGCCATTGTTAATCATGCTGATATCAATAAGATTGCTTTCACCGGCTCTACTGAAGTAGGAAAAATTATTCAGCGTGCCATTGCAGGCACCAATAAAAAAGCAACACTTGAACTGGGTGGTAAAGCCGCCAATATCATTTTTGATGATGCGCCGCTCGACCAGGCTGTGGAAGGGGTTATCAACGGTATCTTCTTTAACCAGGGCCATGTGTGTTGTGCCGGCTCCAGGTTGTATGTACAGGAATCGGTTTTTGCAGCAGTGGTTCGCAAACTGAAAGACAGGCTGGAAACTTTGATCGTTGGTGACCCGATGGATAAGAATACAGACATTGGCGCCATCAATTCAAAAGCACAACTGGATATCATTAATAAATACATTAAAATTGGCCAGCAGGAAGGTGCAGAAATGTACCAGAGTTCATGCGCCATTCCAAAGAAAGGATTCTATTGCAGGCCAACCATATTTACAAACGTTGCCCAAAGCAACCGCATTGCACAGGAAGAAATTTTCGGGCCCGTACTGGCTATACAGAGTTTCAGGACCGATGATGAAGTGATAGAAAAAGCAAACAATTCGCCATATGGACTTTCTGCAGGAGTATGGACAGACAAGGGTTCCAAGATTTTCAATCTTACAACAAAATTAAGAGCCGGCGTTATCTGGGCCAATACATTTAATAAGTTTGACCCTACTTCACCGTTTGGTGGTTATAAAGAAAGTGGATATGGAAGAGAAGGCGGTTTGCATGGGTTATCTGCGTATATCAATTTGATAAAATAATAATCGCCGGGAAGACGGAAAGGCGAAAAGGAAAATAAAACGACTTCCCGACTTACCGGCAAAAAAAATACAACATGGCAAAAGCATTAGTTGAAAAAAAACGACTTGAAGTTTTAAAAACCTACAAAATATACATCGGCGGTCAATTTCCCCGTACCGAATCCGGCAGGTATTACATGGCAACCAACAGCAAAGGAGAATATCTTGCCAATGTATGCCTGGGTTCAAGAAAAGATTTCAGGGACGCCGTTGTTGCAGCCAGGAATGCTTTTGGCGGCTGGAGCGGAAGAGCAGCATTTAACCGCGGACAGATTTTATACCGCATTGCCGAAATGCTGGAAGGCAGAAAAGCACAGTTCATTGATGAACTTACAAGGCAGGATTCAAATAAAGTACAGGCAGAAAAAGAAGTGAACCTTTGTATTGACCGCCTGATCTATTACAGCGGATGGTGTGATAAATTTCAGCAGTTATACAGTTCCGTAAACCCCGTTGCTTCATCACATTTTAATTTTTCTGTTCCAGAGCCAACTGGTGTAGTAGCTGCTATTGCTCCGCAAAACGATTCTTTATTAGGATTGGTTTCTGTTATTGCGCCCATCATTGCCGGCGGAAATACGGGTATCGTTTTAGCTTCTGCTACCAAACCACTTTGTGCCGTAACATTTGCCGAAGTGCTTAACAGTTCTGATCTTCCGGGCGGCGTGGTAAATATTCTTACCGGTAAAGTGGCAGAATTGGTTACTTTCTTTGCCGATCATATGGATGTGAATGCAACTGTTTTTTGTGAATCCGATGCAGCCACACAAAAAATGATCAAAGAAAAATCAGCGCTCAATGTAAAAAGGGTTGTGCTGTATGATAAAGTGAAATGGGCAGATGAAACAGGCCAATCTCCTTACTTTATCATGGACTTCCAGGAAATAAAAACCACCTGGCACCCGATTGAGAATATTGGCGGGGCTAAGGCGGGGTATTGATTTTTACTGAAAACAATCAACGATTGAAATTAACCAAACTCTTCACCGAATTCTTTGATAGTGAAAAAGCAGGGGGGCTGATCCTGGTTTTTGTTACCCTTATTTCTTTATTACTGGCAAACTCTGCCTGGCAGGATGGTTATATTCAATTCTGGCATATTGACCTGGGCGGCCATAGCCTGGTACATTGGATCAATGACGGGTTAATGACCATTTTTTTCCTGCTGATCGGCCTCGAACTGGAAAGGGAAATATACCAGGGCGAACTCACAGATCTAAAAAGTGCAACCCTGCCCATACTGGCAGCAACCGGTGGCATCATTGTTCCGGCCGGCCTGTTTTTTTTACTGAACTACGGAACTGCAACACAGGCAGGTACCGGAATTCCCATGGCTACAGATATTGCATTTGCCATCGGGATCTTATCACTTTTAGGCAGCCGGGTTCCTGCTTCATTAAAAGTATTTTTAACTGCACTGGCCATTATTGATGACCTGGGTGCCATCATCATCATCGCGGTTTTTTATACTGCAACCATCGCTTATACAAACTTATTTATTGCGCTTGGTATCTTTGGTTTGCTGCTGGTATTGAACCGGCTTAAAGTACATAACTTAATTCCTTACATCATTGGCGGCATTGCCATGTGGTATTTTATGCTTAACTCAGGCGTGCATGCCACCATAACTGGTGTATTGCTGGCATTTGCCATTCCTTTTGGCAATGGTGGCGAAAGATCACCCTCATATATTCTTCAGCATATTTTACACAAACCGGTGGCGTTTGTTATCCTTCCCCTGTTTGCCATTGCCAATACGTGTATTGCCATTGGCGATGGCTGGCAAAATAACCTGGGCCATACAAACAGCCTGGGCATTATGCTTGGCCTCGTGATCGGCAAACCGCTGGGTATTTTTCTTTTTTCGTTTATTGGTGTGGGTTT
>Ga0138256_10006739_pt1 | contig 12158 bp, 9 predicted proteins | sample KNB2016incub_MG_FD_105486 | JGI IMG/M metagenome (GOLD analysis project Ga0138256, IMG submission 105486) | Active sludge microbial communities from wastewater in Klosterneuburg, Austria - KNB2014incub_MG | ecosystem: Engineered > WWTP > Activated sludge > Unclassified | place: Austria... | reverse complement strand
GTCAAGGCTAAATTTGCCGGGATAGAAGAACTGAAACGATATCCACTCGCCGCTAAACTTTGCGGATAAGTAAAAGGAACATAAGAATAGGTTGAACGGAATGCAGACGTATTGTTTCCCGGAATGAAATGATCAAGTAAATAGCGACTCACTCGCATCTCTCCGAAAATCGTTCCGTGATACGTTTTATTAAACGCCATTACATATGGTTGATAATCCGGATAGACTTCATCACCTGTCCCTTGATCAAATTGATCAAATAATGGTGACCCGGAAACAGTGTTACTTTGAATGTCCATTCCTGTTCCAGCAATCTGCTTCAATTTATTTATGTCGTCGTTTGAAAATAAAATACCATTATGGCGGTCACGGATGTATTTTGTCTGTATGAAATAAGTGGAACGGATACCTGCTTCTTTTTCTTTTTTTGCAAACTCAGGTGCTTGTGCAAGTGCTTTATTGAAATTGATGTTATGCGTAATACAAACCGAAAGATCTTTGTTATAAGGAACAGTGCAAATGTATGCTGCATCTCTACTGCTGGCGATATAAATATTTTTAATCAAGCGCAACAAAACATCAAGTGTTGGCTCAAAACTATTTGCCGGCGCGCGATTGTAATCTTCGTGTCTGATATTATGACCTTTCAAAATCAAATAGCCAAGATCGAAGCCTAGTGCATATGCATTTCCATTTTCATAGAATCGTTGAGTAATTGCTGCTGATTTGTCTTCGTAAGTGGCAACAGGAGCAAGGCGTGGTTTAGAATAGCTATACGTTCCAATTGTCTCTTTGAATTTTTCTTTATTTCCTATTGAAATGTGAGTTTCTTTGTCGTTTCTGAATTCTTTAGTAAGCAGATTGCTACTGTCCTTGCCAACTACAATTTCAAAATGTTGCTTACTTGGAACCGGTTCATCAAAACCAAAAATTTCGTTTAATGCTCCTAAAACCTGTGAACCTATCAGCGTTCCTCCATTTCTTGGAAAATTTGCAAGAGCTTGTAATGCATCCGGTGATAATGATGCGCCTGATACAATGGGATAAACCATTACCACCTTGCTTTGTAAGGCACGTCGGTAGTCTGTCGTAATAATAAATGGAATACCGATAGATTTAAAGCCATGTGCTAACCCAAGCCATGAAGCAGTTGTGTCTGTCAATAAAATTGCAAGTCGACTCGAACTTCCGGAAGAATATGCAGTCCACGATGTCAAATTCCTGGCTGTTAATTCTGATTTATCTTCAGGTCCTCTGATGCCACTAACAGTAAATAGTTCATTTTTCCGGACATCATAGGTTTCCGGATAATTGTTCTTTTTCAAAGCACCTATTTCATCGCCCTGTTTGTCTGAACCACATCCCTGTGAAAAACTGAGTGCGATCAATGCTAAAAAAATGTAGGTTAGTTTTTTTGAAATCAAACTTCTAAACATAAGTGGGTACAGGTATTGCCATTGATTTGTAGTATGGCAAACATATTAAAAAAAAGGCAGAAAAATTGCTTTTATCGTCAGTAATTAACACCTGTTTAAAGTGATGCTGTGGATAATTTTGGACAAAAAGTCAGTTTGATCGGATGGCGTCCACCGGATTCATCTGAGAAGCCTGATATGCAGGAATGTAGCCGCTAATTATGCCTACAATGGCGCTGATTAAAATTCCCATTGTAATATTCCCCATTGAAAGTCCAATATCCATTCCTGTTCCCATTGAAACCAAAAGCGTTAAAACGTAAATGAGTCCTAAACCAAAACTCCCGCCAATAATGCACAGTACAATTGATTCAATTAGAAATTGCAACAGAATAAAATAATTTTTCGCTCCAAGAGATTTTTGAATTCCAATAATCGGAGTACGCTCTCGAACCGAAACGAACATAATATTTGCAATTCCAAAACCTCCAACAACAATGCTAAATCCGCCAATGATCCAACCTGCTAAACCAAGTGTATTGAAGAGTTCGTCCAATCCGCTGGAGAACATACTCGTTTCATTTAGTGCAAAATCGTCGGATTCCTGAGGTTGTAGTCTTCGAATGGAACGCATAGCCCCTCTCAATTCATCTTTCATTTCCCCATTCGTCACATTATCGTTGGCTTTCACTAAAATATATGGGTCGATATTGTTAGATCTTAAGTTGACCAAATTTCTGGCAAAGTTGACAGGAATGATCACCACATTGTCGAAGGAATTATCAAAAGTACTGCTTCCTTCGTGTTTCAAAACTCCAATTACTGTATGTTTGAATTTTCGTATGGTTACTGATTGACCAATTGCATTCCCACTTGGGAAAAGGGCTTTCGCAACATCACTACCAAGAATGATCAAAGGCCTACCACTAGCAAATTCACTTTCTGTAAAAAAACGTCCATCTTCAATTTCAAAGTTCCTTACCTTATCGTAATCTTCGGATACACAACTCACCTGTATATTTTCAATTGAACTACTTTCGTGTTTGATGGTCTGTCCACCAATGTCAGCAGCATAGGCAAGTGAATTACTGGTGGTAATTTTTTTTCGAAGATCCGTAAGTTCTTTAATTGCAGGTAGTGGACGATTCATGTATTTCCACCACGGATATTCATCACCACCCTCAGGAACCCAAGGCCACTTCTGAATATAAATTACATTGTTACCTAAAGAAGATATGTCTTTCCGAATCTTATTCTCAAGTGCATCGGTAGCAGTAAAAACGGCTATAATTGCAAAGATACCAATGGTGATTCCTAACAAAGAAAGAATTGTTCGGAGTTTATTCACCCGCAGTGCTTCCAAAGCAAATAAAAAACTTTCGCGTATTAAACGAAGTACTAATTTAAATTCTGATTGTGTAGCCACTTGACAAAAGTAGGATTATGGTTGGGATTGGAAAGCTTGTTAACTCATTTTATGAATAATTTCGGATGATGGATTTCAAATTTCGGTTTGTGCGGCCCAATCCGAAATCCGCAGTCCGAAATCCGCAATTATTTTTCATCCCTCCCGTTTAATGCGCGTCAAATTTCCGTAAAATTGCACCCGAATTAAGAGGGTAAATGAAAGCAATAAAAAAGATCAACAGCGCACTGATTTCAGTGTATTATAAAGACAATCTGGAGCCGATTATCAGGCATTTACACCGTTTAGGAGTTACACTTTATGCAACGGGCGGAACTCAGGAATTTATAGAAAATCTGGAAATTCCGGTTATCCCTGTTGAAGACGTTACAGATTACCCTTCAATTTTAGGAGGAAGGGTAAAAACACTGCATCCTAAGATCTTCGGTGGTATTTTAAGTCGTCGCGAACATCTTGGCGACATCGCTGAACTCGAGAATTTTCATATTCCGGAAATTGACCTCGTCATTGTTGATCTGTATCCTTTCGAAGAAACAGTAGCATCAGGAGCGGACAGCCAAAGTATCATCGAAAAGATAGATATCGGTGGTATTTCACTCATTCGTGCTGCAGCGAAAAATTTTAAAGACGTTTTGATCATTCCTTCGAAAGATCAGTATGATTTTCTCTTGAATATTCTCGAAAATAACAATGGAGAAACTAGTCTGGAGGACAGACACCTTATGGCTTCACACGCTTTTGCAACTTCTTCGCATTATGATTCTGCAATTTTTAATTACTTCAATAAGGATCATCACTTGAATCTTTTCCGTCAAAGTAGCAATGAGTCAAAAGTGCTGCGTTACGGCGAAAATCCACATCAGTCAGGAATATTCTATGGAAATTTCGAAGGACTTTTCGACCGATTGAATGGTAAAGAGATTTCGTACAACAATTTACTTGATATCGATGCTGCTATTTCGCTTTTAACAGAATTTCAAGAGCCAACTGTCGTTATCGTGAAACACAATAATGCCTGCGGATTAGCAAGCCGAAAAACAATAGAAAAAGCATGGGACGATGCTTTGGCAGGTGATCCGGTTTCTGCCTTCGGTGGTGTTATTTGCGTTAATCAAAACGTAAGTGTAGAACTTGCAGAGAAAATGAACTCACTTTTCTTTGAAGTATTGATCGCCCCTGATTTTGATGTTAAAGCCCTTGAAATTCTTGCCTCCAAAAAGAACAGGATCATTTTGAAGAGTAAAAAAATTGACTTCCCTGAATTCATGTCAAGATCAGCATTGAATGGTATCCTTGTTCAAAGTCGCGACAATAGCACCGAAAAGGTTGCCGACATGACTACCGTAACAAAAGTTGCTCCAACTGCATCACAGTTACTTGACTTGGAATTTGCAAATAAAATTGTAAAACACACCAAATCGAACACTATTGTCATTGTGAAAAACGGACAACTCTTGGCAAGTGGAACAGGTCAGACATCAAGAGTGGATGCTTTGCAGCAGGCAATCGCCAAAGCACGGCATTTCAAATTCGATCTGAATGGAACGGTCATGGCTTCTGATGCTTTTTTCCCTTTTCCGGATTGTGTGGAAATTGCAGATAAGGCAGGAATAAAGGCAATTATTCAACCCGGCGGTTCGGTAAAAGACCAAGAATCGATTGACTATTGTAATCTGCATGGATTGGCAATGGTGACTACCGGCAAACGACATTTTAAGCACTAATCGGCTTTAATTATTCTCAAACTTATTCATTTAGCTAAAACTATCTGTTTGAATTTGCGTATAGATGGGACGAAAGTGTATTCTGACTATTTAACCAACCTAATACCGGCCCTATGGGCACAGTGAACGCATGGGATTGTTCGATTTTCTAACTCAAGAAATTGCTATTGACCTGGGAACGGCCAATACGCTGATTATTCATAACGATAAAGTTGTGGTCGATGAACCATCGATCGTGGCAATTGACCGTATGACTGGTAAAGTCATTGCTGTCGGTAAGCAAGCCATGATGATGCATGGAAAGACTCACGAAAATATAAAAACGGTTCGACCATTGAAAGATGGTGTGATCGCCGATTTCGATGCTGCAGAACATATGATCAGAGGAATGATAAAAATGCTTAGCCCAAAAGGCAGCCTTTTTACTCCTTCCTTGAGAATGGTGATCTGTATCCCCTCGGGAATTACGGAAGTGGAAAAACGTGCCGTTCGCGATTCAGCAGAACATGCCGGAGCTAAAGAAGTATATCTGATTCATGAACCTATGGCAGCGGCAATCGGTATTGGTATCGATGTAGAAGAGCCAATGGGAAATATGATCATCGATATCGGAGGAGGTACCAGCGAGATCGCTGTCATTGCTCTTGGTGGTATCGTTTGTGATCAATCAATTCGTGTTGCCGGTGATGGTTTCACAAATGACATTTGGGATTACATGCGTCGTCAACATAATATCCTGATCGGTGAACGTTCTGCTGAACGTATAAAAATTGAAGTCGGTTCTGCTTTACCTGAACTTGAAAACCCGCCACCTGATTTCGCCGTTCATGGACGCGATCTGATGACAGGTATTCCTAAAGAAATTACAGTGAGCTATTCTGAAATTGCTCATGCCCTTGATAAATCTATTTCCAAAGTTGAAGAAGCGATTCTGAAAGCTTTAGAAATGACCCCACCGGAATTGTCTGCCGATATTTATCGTACAGGAATCTATCTTACCGGTGGCGGTGCGCTTCTTCGCGGATTAGATCAGCGTATAGCTTTGAAAACAAAATTGCCTGTTCACGTTGCTGAAGATCCTCTTCGTGCTGTTGTTCGCGGTACTGGCATTGCGTTAAAGAATATCGGACGTTTCAAATTCCTTATTCCTTAAGCAATCGATATGATTTCTGTAGGAAAATCTATTTGATGAATGCGTAATCTGTTTCTCTTCCTCTGGAAGTATAACTTTTTTATTTCATTTCTGCTCCTGGAAGTATTGTGCGGTTATCTGATCGTTCAAAACAATAATTTCCAACGCGCAAGTTTCATCAATTCTACCAATCAAGTTGCTGCTAAAGTTAATTCTGCCGTTAGTTCGGTAACCGAATATATCAATCTCGGTATTACTAACGATGCTCTTTCCCGCGAAAATGCTGCTTTCAAATCACTCATGCCTGATGTGTTTTACATTGATAGCGCAATTCGCAGAGTTCAATCCGATACCATCCTCAAACAACAATACACTTTCATGACTGCCAAAGTCGTGAACAATACAACCAACCGTAGAAGTAATTATCTAACGCTTAACCGTGGAAGTTTGCAAGGCGTACAACCTGAAATGGGTGTAATTTGTCCGGATGGAATTGTCGGTATCGTAAAAGATGTTTCTGATCATTATTGTTCGGTAATTTCGTTTCTGCACAAGGATAGTCGCATCAGTGCACGATTAAAGAAAACAAATTTTATAGGTTCAATGGTTTGGGATGGCTTTGATGCAACTCATGGACGATTGAACGATATTGAAAAACACGTTAAAGTGAATAAAGGCGATACGATTATCACTACTTCATTTTCTTCTATCTTCCCTGAAGGTGTTCTTATTGGTGTTGTAGATAAAGTTAACCCTAGCTCTAACAGTACTTTTCAAGATATTTCTATCAAACTTTCCACTCCCTTTGGCAGTTTGTCGTATGTATACATTGTTAGTAATCTCTTAAAAGGAGAACAACAGGCATTGGAGGAGCCATTAAAAAATGATCGTTAAAATTCTTGCTCAACTCTGGCGCTTTATTTTCCTGATAGGAATTCAGGTTGTTCTATTGAATCACATTCAATGGAGCGGATATGTTAACCCTTATGTCTACATCCTTTTTATTCTGATGCTCCCCGTTGAAACTCCGAAATGGCTTCTGCTCATACTCGCGCTTTGCACAGGGTTAGTGATCGATATGTTTGGCACCAGCGGAGGAATCCATGCGGCTTGTACGGTTTTCATGGCCTTTGCCAGACCGGGAGTGTTAAAATTAATTGCACCGCGAGACGGATATGATACCGATACCAGACTGACTCCAGGTGTTATGGGCTTTAACTGGTTCATAACCTATATAAGTATTATGGTATTACTCCATCATCTTGCTTATTTTTACATCGAAGTATTCCGGTTCAGTGAGTTTTTTATGACATTCTTTAAGGCAATCATTAATTCAATGATCACCGTTGCGCTCATTGTTGTCGGACAGTATTTATTCGGAAGACAAGGCAAGAGAAATGAACGTATCATTGGGTAGAACCACAGTTATTTATTTTATTTTTATTGTCGTAGCTATTATTTACCTGATGCGATTGTTTTACATTCAGGTGATCGATAAGAGCTATGAGCTTTCTGCCAATAATAACGTTTTACGTTTGGTCATCGATTACCCTTCACGTGGATTGATCTACGATAGAAACGGGAAATTGCTTGTGTTCAATGAGCCTGTATATGATCTTATGATCATTCCAAAGCAGGCGAAAGATATCGATACAGTTGAACTTTGTAAGCTGATTGGAATTTCAAAAGAAGATTACATTGAGAAATTCAAAAAAGCCAAATCATATTCTCCTGTAAAAGCTTCAATTTTTGAAAAGCAATTGTCCATTGTTACCTATGCTACTTTTCAGGAAAAATTATACAAATTTCCCGGCTTTTACGTTCAGCCGCGTACTTTAAGGAAGTATCCTGATCCAATGGCCGCACATTTATTCGGATATATTGGTGAGGTTGACTCAGCCACTACTCATAAAAATCCGTATTACCGTGATGGTGATTATATAGGCAAGAGTGGGATCGAACAGTCGTATGAACAGGTTCTCCGAGGACAACGAGGCGTGCGACGTGTAATGGTCGATGTGTTCAACCGTGAGAAAGGAAGTTTTCAGGGTGGGCGATATGACACCGCTGCAGTTGCAGGAGAAAGTCTGATGATTACTATTGATGCAGAACTTCAACGCTATGCCGAAAAATTATTTCAGAATAAAGTAGGTGCCGTTGTTGCAATTGAACCTTCAACCGGTGAGATCTTAGCTTGTGTCAGCAATCCATCATACGATCCGAATTTGCTCGTCGGTCGTCAGCGAACAAAAAATTATGCTCATCTTTTATTTGATCCGTCAAAACCACTATTCAACCGAGCCCTCATGGCTTATTATCCGCCTGGCTCAACATTCAAATTGATCAACGATCTTATCGGTGAACAGGAAGGTGTTCTTTTTCCAAGCACATCGTATTACTGCGACGGTGGTTATCACATGGGTTCGCTTACTGTTAAATGTGATGCACGACATGGATCAATTGCACTTGAATCCGCTATCGCACATTCGTGTAACACTTACCATTGTTATGTGTTCAGAAGCATCGTCGATCAAAAGCGTTTCAAAAGTACAGAAGAAGGATATAACGTATGGAGAAATCACGTGTTGACTTTCGGTATTGGGAAAAGACTTTACAGCGATCTTCCACAGGAATTAAAAGGGAACGTACCGACTGTAGAATATTACGATAAATATTTCGGCAAAGGTCGTTGGAGATCGTCGACAGTAGTTTCACTTTCTATCGGACAGGGAGAATTAGGGATCACTCCACTACAGATGGCGAATACAATGTGTATCATTGCCAACCGAGGATATTTTTATATCCCTCACATCATGAAAAAAGTTGGAGACAAATCGCAGAAGGATAAAAAGTTCACTGAAAAGAATCATACCGATATTCGACCTGAATATTATGATATCGTTCAGGATGGGATGCAGAAAGTTTTGGAATCAGGAACAGCTGCCGCTTCTCAAATAAAAGGAATTACAGTATTGGGAAAAACAGGTACAGCGCAAAATCCGGGGAAAGATCACTCGCTTTTCGTAGGATTTGCACCGCGGGAAAATCCAAAGATCGCTATTGGGATCATGGTAGAAAACGGAGGATGGGGTAGTGACTGGGCAGCGCCAATTGCAACATTGATGATGGAAAAATATTTGAATGACACAATTGCAAGGCCGGCATTAGAGAAGAGAATGTTTGAAGGGGTGATCAATCCAAAAGTGTATCAACCAAAGAGAGAAGTGTTAAGAGACACTGTTCAGAAAATTGTACCTATCAGACCTGTTTTAAAAGCACTATAATGGGAAGAAACGATCGCGGCATATTGCAGAATATCGATTGGGTCCTGGTTGGGATCTTTCTTGTTATGGTTTTATTCGGCTGGATGAATATATATGCAGCTGTATATAACGATGAACATAAAAGTATCCTCGACTTCACTCAAAACTACGGTAAACAAAGTATCTGGATCGTTTGCGCTTTTATGATCGCTTTAATGGTTCTTGTTATCGATGGTAAATTCTATGCCGCTTTTTCGTATGCCATATATATAATTATGCTCTTGCTCTTGCTATCAACTTTTGCATTCGCAAAGAACGTGAAAGGATCGTATGGCTGGATTGACATCGGTTCCTATAAATTGCAGCCCGCCGAATTCGCGAAGTTTGCAACTAATATGGCTTTAGCAAAATTTTTGAGTACACTCGATACAAGAATGCAGGATTTCAAAACGAAGTTGATCTCGCTTGTTATAATTGGTATTCCTGCAATTATTATCCTATTACAGAATGATACAGGTTCAGCATTGGTCTTCGGAGCTTTTGTACTTGTATTATATCGCGAAGGACTTTCCGGAAATGTATTACTTCTTGGACTTGTTTCAGGGGCACTTTTTGTGTTGTCTTTGTTACTCCCACAAACAACTTTGTTTATTGTGATTGGGATTATCGCTCTCTTGTTTTTAATGGTCGTTAGAAGAAATAAAAAAAATATTTTGATCATTGCAACAGGAGCTATAGTCGCAATGGGAATTGTATTCAGTGTCGATTATTTTTACAATTCCGTTCTTCAGGAACATCAAAGAGTTCGTATCGATGTTTTACTTGGGAAAGAAGTTGACCTAAAAGGAGCCGGTTATAATGTGAATCAAAGTAAGATCGCCATTGGTTCAGGTGGTTTCTTCGGAAAAGGATTTTTACAGGGAACACAAACTAAATATGATTTCGTTCCTGAACAGAGCACGGATTTTATTTTCTGTACTGTAGGCGAGGAGTGGGGTTTTATTGGAAGTGTTGTTGTGATCGGTCTCTTTGTCGCACTGTTAACACGGCTTATTTATGTTGCGGAACGGCAAAGGTCAGCCTATTCTCGAATCTATGGCTATGGAGTTGCATGTATTCTGTTTGTCCATCTACTCATTAATATAGGTATGACCATCGGACTTGCACCGGTAATTGGTATTCCACTGCCATTTTTTAGCTATGGCGGTTCATCGCTTTGGTCGTTTACGATCCTCTTATTTATTTTCATTCGCTTGGATGCTTATCGCTTCCAAATTTTAAGATAATTGCAATTTCTTCACTTTCAGGCAAAAGCCTGACATTCCCAAGACATTTTTCGTGGTTCTTTCATTTAACTTTAACTTAACAAATCTAAAAAACCATGAAAAAAAGCCTACTTTCTATTCTTTGCCTGATTTCAGTTTTAGGAGTCATGCAGTCGTGTACAAAAGACAACGATAGTTGCTCTTCAACAAACATCTCAGATCAGACCATTGCGCGCTTGGCGAATTCGTCTGATAGGTTAACTTGTTTGGCATCATCGTCAAAGTCTCTTCAAACTGTTAGCAGCTTTAGAATTAAAATGAATTCAGTTGCATCAAAAGCAATTAATAACGGACTGCAGGCAAGTTTTCCGAACAACAGTATGCTTGTTCGAGAAGCACTCGATCAGAATGGAAATGTAACAGGCAGTGATATCATGTACAGATCAGAATCAGATCCGCATTCTAGCAATGGATGGTTGTGGTTGAGTACTGATGCAAATGGAAATGTAATATACAATGCAAGCGAAAAAGGTGCGAAATGCCAGAGTTGTCACAATGGCTCAGTAAGCTCTTTAAATGGTATGTAAAAAATGTGTTTTTATGTGGTAGTTTTTTGGTGAGTGGTAAGTGGTAATTAGTAAGTAGAAGGTGTCTACTTATTAATTACCACTTAGTACTCACCTTTTTTATTTCGTAAAATTTAAACACAAGAACACAAGTTCACAAAAGTCCACGGAATTACTTTCTTCGATTTATACTCAGAAAACCAGGAGACATTTAATATTAATGAATTACTCAAATCGTTTTTCGGTATCAAACGAATATACAGAAAACTACGAACTATAAAATTCCGTGGACTTTTGTGAACTTGTGTTCTTGTGTTTTATTTCCAAGTATTCACTATTTCACTAGTCAATGGAACCGAAAGATCTGCACCAGATCATAATTCCCACTTGCAGAATGACAAGAGATACAATCATCACCTTTTTTAATTGCAGGATATTCAGGTGTTCCATCCGGTAAATATTCGGCCCACACCCAACCGGATCCACTATTTGCAGCACCGGGAATTTTATACATCACAGAGTATTCAAGCAATGGGCCTCCACTGGTGCCGTAAACTTCCTTAACGACCAATGATTCATCCGGAAAGAATGTTTTCGAAAGCCTAGTAGCCGAATCGTTCATCGCAGAGATTCCCTTCTGATTAAATCGAACTCTGACAAATCCGCCATGCGGACTGTTTCCTGCAGCCGGAAGGGTGTCTAAACTTCTTTTTAAGTATGTAAAAGAGGAAAGTGTTTGTGTCAATTCAAAAAGCGTCGCATCGCTAATCACAACGCCTTCTTCTTTTTTAGAAGAGCAGGCGGCGAGCATTATGAGCAGGGAAACTTTTAGAAATTGTTTCATTGATTAAAAGTAACGATTTTTTTTACATCTGCAAATTGGTAAGTGGTGATTGGTAAGTGGTGAGTAGCACTGCCGAAGTAAATCTTGTTCACTACTTTTAATTTAAATATATCACTCTTGCCAAATATGAAAGTAGGCTTGCAATTTTAATTTTTTTTTAATCCTGACTCGAATACTTCCACATTGCTACTTACCACTTACCAATTACTACTCACTAAAAAAGCCGTCCCAAACAAAGGACGGCTTTTCAATTTGTGTTTAGCAACTAAACAAGGAAGACAAGTGCTTAATAAAACTTCGCTCTGTTATCTGCGATGTTTGCTTTTTCTTTCAATGTATTTTGAACTTCGTAATCACTACGTGACTTACGTTGATCTTGTAATTGTTTGATGTTTGCAGAGAAATCAGTAGTTGCAGGAGGAGTTGTGAAGCTCTTTACCATGATTACTGCAACAGAATTCTCACCTTTAATTGCTTTGCTTGTCTGACCCGCTTTCATTGCGAAAATCGTTCCGACCATTGC